>ENA-OQCN01001096-OQCN01001096.1-human-gut-metagenome-genome-assembly--contig:-NODE-1096-length-13799-cov-2.755925_pt1 | contig 13799 bp, 20 predicted proteins | sample MGYA00242497_ERZ504576 | MGnify/ENA primary metagenome ERZ504576 (study PRJEB26092, sample SAMD00036296) | human gut metagenome | host: Homo sapiens | study: EMG produced TPA metagenomics assembly of...
CTTTGGAACCGGATAATCAAAATCAAACAGGCATGGTTTTTCTTCGTAGTATGTACCAGATGTTCTGCAGCATTAAAACGCCTCTTTGCATCCGGGATCTCTGCTAATCCTTCCCATACCTGTACATAAATCCCAATCAGATAGCTGACAGCAGAACGGTAGATCTCCAGTGTCTGGCGGATCGGGATATTCTGTTTTCGTAATTCCACACCATAACTGGATATTATCTGCATTTTTATTTCTCCCTGATAACTCATTTCTCAGATTCTGTTGTTTTTTCTACTACCCATGGTTATATTTTAGCACATATAGTACCAGAAGTAAACATATGTTCTTTCTTTGAGTAAAAAATTTGCGCGTCTAACTCATCTAACTCATCAACTCATCACTAAGTAACGAGAATGCGACGCGCAGTTATTCAAAGTGATTTTTGTAAGCATCTTATCTCTGTGCTGTCTTTTTTCTCTGCAAATGCTGTCACAGGAAGTGAAGTCACAGCAAGCACAACGGCAGCGGCCAGCGCAATCCATTTTTTATTTTTCATGCAGATACTCCTTTAAGAGATTTCTGCTGTTAGAATATGCCACAAATCTTAAATGGTGTATGCACTAACTGTTGTCAGGCATGGAAATATGTGTTAAAATAACCACCGAAACTGGTTCGAAACCCTCCCAGTATAAAAAACTAGGCAAAGTAAAAAATATTGCGGTCGTTTATGAGTTGTCATAAGCGGTCTATTTGCTGATGCTTTTGTTTATTTGAGGGATAAACAAAAGCATTTTTATGTTATAGGAAATTACTCTGTAATGTTCCTATAACATAAAAACTTACTTTGACAGAAAGGAATTAAATGAAAAAAAGAAAAGTAATTATTGATTGTGATCCGGGGATTGATGACAGTCTTGCGATTATGCTTGCACTGAAATCACCGGAGATCGAAGTGATCGGAATCACCATTGTGTGTGGAAATTCACCGGTGGAGATGGGATTTGGAAATGCAAAGAAAATCCTGAAGCAGATGAATCGTCTGGATGTTCCTGTGTACATTGGGGAAAGCACTCCCTTAAGGCGGGATTACGTGAATGCTCTGGATACTCACGGAGAAGACGGGCTTGGAGAGAGCTTTCTGCCTGAAGTAACCGGTTATCAGCAGCAGATCAGTGCTGTGGATTTTCTGGCTGATGTACTGAAAAAAGAGAAGTATCCATAATCGAACTGGCACCTATGACCAATCTTGCCAGACTGATCCAGAAAGATAAAGAAGCATTTTCCTGTATTGAGGAAATTGTTTCCATGGGCGGCAGCTTTAAAAGTCATGGAAACTGTTCACCTGTTGCAGAATACAATTACTGGTGTGACCCGGACGGGGCTTCCCTGGTGTATGAGACACTCCATCAGAATGGTCAGAAAATCCATATGGTCGGGCTGGATGTGACGAGAAAGATTGTGCTCACGCCTGATCTGCTGGAGTATATGTGCCGTCTGAACAAAGAAACAGGAGAATTTGTAAAGAAGATTACGAAATTCTATTTTGATTTCCACTGGGAATGGGAGCATATCATTGGCTGTGTAATCAATGATCCCCTGGCAGTGGCATATTTTATCAATCCGGAACTCTGCAAAGGTTTTGATTCCTATGTACAGATTGAAACAGAGGGGATTTCTCTTGGACAGTCTGTTGTGGATTCTATGAATTTCTATCGGAAAGCATCAAATGCAAGGGTGCTGACTGAGGTAGATGTGTATGGATTCTTTCAGATGTTTCTTTCAAGGATCCTTGATCAGGAACCGGAAAAACTGGATATTTTACAAGATTTAATACGAGGAGATTTAAAATGAAAACTGAAAAAATAAGTGTACAGAAAATCTGTATGATTGCTTTTGCTATCTGCATTAATTTTGTGGGAGGACAGATTGCTTTATTTCTGAAACTTCCTATTTATCTGGACAGTATCGGAACTGTATTTGTGGCTGCTGTCCTGGGACCCTTTTATGGAATGCTGCCTAATCTGCTCAGCGGCCTGCTGATGGGAATGACTGTAGATATTTATTCCCTGTATTATGCTCCGGTAGGAATTCTTCTTGGTTTTGTGACAGGTCTTGTGTACAGAAAATTCCAGCCGAAAAAGTGGCAGATATTTCCGGCTGCTCTTGTGATCACACTGCCATCTACCATAATCAGTTCCTGTATTACGGCGTTTTTATTTGGAGGAATCACTTCTTCAGGATCCACCGTTCTTGTACAGCTTCTGGCAAAAACACCTCTTGGAATGGTAGGAAGCTGTTTTGTAGTTCAGTTTATCACGGACTACATTGACAGGGTTCTGTGTATTGCAGTAGCAGCAGTTCTTATTACAGCGTTGCGTAAAAGTATGAAGGAGAATTTTGCCTGATGAAAGTCCTGATCACAGGCACAGCATCCGGGATCGGGAAGGGCTGTGCAGAAATTTTCCTGAAAGAAAATCATGAAGTCTATGGATTTGATAAAAATATATCCTCGATCCAACATCCGAAATATACTCATTTCTGTCTGGATATCAGAGACAAAAGCTCTTATCCGGAAATCGGACAGGTAGATATTCTGATCAATAATGCAGGGGTTCAGAATGGCGATGATATTGATGTAAATCTGAAAGGGACGATTTCTGTTACAGAACATTACGGCATTCATCCTAATATTTATTCTGTTATTATGATCGGATCAGCAAGCGGGCATACAGGTTCTGAATTTCCGGAGTATGCAGCAAGTAAAGGAGGAGTCCTTGCCTATACGAAAAACGTGGCCATGAGGATAGCTCCTTATCAGGCGACATGCAACAGTCTGGATTTCGGTGGGGTTATGACTGAACTGAACCGGCCGGTGATGGAGGATGAAAAGCTCTGGGATCAGATCATGGAACTCACACCTCTGAAACGATGGATGTCTGTGGAAGAGGCAGCAGAGTGGATTTACTTTATGGCGGTAAAAAACCGTTTCTGTACAGGCCAGAACATTCTCATTGACGGTCTGGAGGCCGGAAACTGCAATTTTATCTGGCCATAGAGTGGGTCTGAAAAATCATTCCTGCGATCTACTGTTATTTTGTGCCCGAATATGATAAAATGAGAAAATAATGATAAAGATATTTCAAAGATAGAGAAAGTATTTAACAGGAGGCGCAAAAATTATGGATATCAAAGAACAGATTCATGGATTAACAGAGGAGATGCTTACCAATCTGGGCAGGCTGGTTGCCATTGATTCCCAGCTTGGCACTCCCGCAGAGGGGAAGCCCTTTGGAGAGGGACCTGCCAAAGCACTGGAAGAAGGTCTTAAGATTGCACAGGAGCTTGGATTTAAGACAGTCAATCTGGACAATTACTGTGGTTACGCAGAGATGGGTGAGGGTGATGAGATTGTTGGTATTGCCGGACATCTGGATATCGTACCTGTAGGCGGCGACTGGAGCTATGATCCTTTTAAACTGACGCGAGAGGGTGATTATGTTTACGGTCGTGGAACAACAGATGATAAGGGACCTGTTCTGGAAGCTCTTTATGCAATGAGCTTCTCCGCGATTCAGGTGTGAAGCTGAACAAGAGAGTACGTCTCATTATGGGATGTAATGAGGAAACAGGTTCCAAATGTATGGAACATTATAATGAAGTGGCAGAAGAATTATCCTGTGGCTTTACCCCGGATGCCAGCTTCCCGTGTATTCATGGAGAAAAGGGACTTCTGCAGATGATGGCTTATTCCAAGAACACGAAAATCATCTCTGCAGATGGAGGTTTTGTTTTTAACGCAGTATGCGATTCCTCCACAATAGTTGTTCCTGCCGAAGAAGGACTGAAGGAGAGACTGGAAGCTGTACTTGCAGAGACAAAGCTTCAGGAATATAAGGTAACAGAGGAAAGTGGACAGATCAGTATTTATGCAAAGGGAGTTCCGGCACATGCCAGCACACCGACTCTTGGTGTCAATGCAATAGGTGTTACTTTTGAATGTCTCGAGAAAGCAGGATTTAGGGACGATTTTGTGGAATTCTATAATACACATATCGGCACATCCTGCGATGGTAAGGGCATTGGACTGAAATTTGCAGATGAGTATGGTGAACTTACTCTTTGCAACGGTATGATCAAAACAGAGAATGATGTGATCTCCTGTACAATTGATATCAGAGTACCTGTAACACTGAAATCAGATGAAGTCCGCAGGATGTGTGAGGGCAGACTTGAGGATGAGAATGGACGTATAGAGATTCTGGGAATTGGTGATGCCTTATTCTTCCCAAGAGAATCCCCACTGGTAAATGCTTTATACAAAGCTTACACAGATGTAACAGGTGATACAGAGAACAAGCCGATGGTGATCGGTGGCGGCACTTATGCAAAATCTCTTAAGAATATCATAGCATTTGGACCTGAGAAGCCGGGAATCGATTATCGTATCCACAGTGCAGATGAATTTATCCTTGTATCCGGCATGGAAGAGGCAGTTCTGGTTTATATGGAAGCAATTAAGAATCTTCTGGCAATCTGATGAAAAATGATGGAGCAGCTATTAAATGGAGAGCAGAACATGAAGGCAGCAGTATTTTTCCCTGGTATCGGGTATCATTGTGACAAGCCGCTTTTATATTATTCACGAAAGCTGGCGCAGGAATGCGGCTATGAAGAAACAATTGCATTAAGCTATACTTATGATGGCGGAAATATCCGGGGAAATGAAGAAAAAATGCAGCAGGCATTCGAAAGCCTTTATGAACAGGCGGAGAAAAGTCTTTCTGCCGTTGACTTTGACAAATATGATGAAATATTATTTGTCGCAAAAGCGTAGGCACGATCATAGCATCCGCATATGCAGAGAAACACAGCATCAGATGCCGGCAGATACTATACACACCATTGAAATACACATACAATTTTGCTCACAGAGAAGCCATTGCCTTTATCGGAACTTCAGATCCATGGAGTATTGTTCCTGAAGTACAGGCTCTTTCACAAAAACAGCAGGTGCCAATGTATACTTATGAAAATGCAAACCATTCATTGGAAACAACAGATACACTGGAAAATCTGAAAATTCTCCAGGATGTTATGGGGAAAACCAAGGGATTTTTGGAGCGGAAATAAGAAAAAGCATATAATCATATTGAGTAGATATGGGTGAAGAAGTGTCAAGAAACTATTTCTTGACACTTCTTTTTGCTCCATGCTATACTCAATTACACAAACTGTTATATGTGAAAGTGGTTTCCATAATGTCTTTTTAGGTGGTGATGTGAATATGAACTTTCAAGATCAGATACAGCAGATTTTTGGAACAACAGATATTCATGAACTGAAGCAGATATCCAGAGATGCCGACAATTACAGATGCTTGAATGCTGATATGAATAACAGCATTATTTCTGAAAAGAAAAAAAATACCGGAAGGAAAAATTCGTTTACAGAAGAACAGCTGGCACATATTTTGGCACTGCAGGACCGGGGAGAAAAAATTACAGATATTGCCAGACAGTATCACGTTTCCCGTCAGACGATTTACAGTCAGATAAAGCGAGCCTATAATTTTTCTGATGATCCGGATGTGAAAATGCGTATGAATTTCATGAATCATGATGATCTGTGTACAACGATAGATATTGATTTCAGGCATGAAAAAATTAAGATTAAAAACTATACAGATCAGATTATTTTCCGGGCATTTGGAGTTGTAACTGATCCGGATTGGGCTGATTTTGAATATTTTCTGGAAGAACGCTGTTTTCCCAGAACACGCGATCACAGGAAAGATATTCTGAGAGAGATGGGGCTTCCATTTTATGATCCGTTATTAATTATTGAAAAAACACAGGGGCGCATGTCAGATGATCATCAATGGATTATGATTCTAAAAAAGGAGGGCTGATCAAAAATGGAAATTCGCAATTTTGATGCATATTCTCCCCTGCATAAGAGCGGTCATACTTCCAAGGGAGATCAGCTTAAATGGAAAATTGATGACAGGTGGTATAAGGCTGATTATATGGGATATGAAGGTTTATCTGAAGTTCTTGTATCTGACCTTTTGCAGAAGAGTACCTGTCCTTTCCCTTTTGTTGAGTATGAAGCAGCTGTAATTGAGTATAATGGGAAAATATTTCAGGGCTGTTCCAGTTTGGATTTTCTGAAAGCAAATCAGATTCTGATTCCGCTGGAAAAATTGTATCGTCGATATACAGGTGAAAGTCTGGCAGTAAAGCTCTCAGATTTTGCGGATGTTTCAGAACGCATTCAGTACCTGGTAACTCAGGTGGAAGAAATTACTAAAATAGATAATTTTGGAGCGTATCTGACTGCAATGCTGGAAATAGATGCGTTTTTCATGAATGAGGACAGACATACCAACAATATTGCGGTCATTTATAATGAAAAACACAGAAATATGACTGAGTCCTTTTTTGATCAGGGACTTTGTATGTTTGCCGACATAAATCAGGATTATCCTATTGATCAGTCATTGGAATATTGTCTGGAAAAAATTGAGGCGAAGCATTTAGCTCTGATTTTGATATACAGCTGGATGCAGCAGAAGAACTGTATGGCATTCAGATTGGTTTCCAATTTACCTTTAAAGATATTCAGATATACTTACAGAAGAATTCGGAAAATTATCCCAGGGAAGTAATAAGACGCGTGGAGCAGCTGTTAAGAGGGCAGATGCGTAAATATGGGTATCTGATGAAAAAATGATATTACAGAGAGTGTGTGAAGTTACAGGCAGGTAAAGGATAAAAAAGTCACTTACCTGCCTTTTCTGGTAAACTTTTTGTAACGGCTGTGAGGCGGAGACTGTCAAATCAGTCAATGATACTATACTGCATCATTTCATAATGTAATCTGCATCCTTCTGTAATGTCAAAGGGCAGAAGCGCCCGTGCTACGAGCTTCAGTTCTTCTTCAGGCAGATCCGTTCTGCGAAGATGTGCATAGTCACCGTCAATAGATTCTACAATATAATCACAAATTAACATAAAAATCCTCCATTTTACATTTTGCGTAACGCAATAATCATGCCTATAGAATACCACAGAGAAAACAAGTATCACAAGTCTCTTAGAGCATTTTTCAAACACGCTCCAGGATCATATAGACATAAAAAGAGGGCAGTGTTATAATTTTCCTAAAGAAAATGCGATATGGGAGGGACCAGAATGTCTAAAGTTGTAAAGCTTTCATCCGTAATGGAACGGGAAGAAAAATTAAAGGAAATCTATGAAGGTCTGGAAGAAATAAAAGATCAGCTGACAGAACTGATCGATGAGTATGAAGAAGAGGAGACACACACAGGAAAAGCAGATGAACTGATCGAAGCCCTGGACGCTCTTGAGGATGCTTCGGAAACCATAGAGGATGTGCTGGAAGATTAATGAGGGAGAAAGCATTATTTTCACCTGCCCGGGCTGTTTGAATTTTATGAGCTGTACCGGATGTTCCTGCCTTTATTCCGGGAACACAGGGAATATTTTTACGACTGGTGTGAAATAGGCTCCATATATGGTGCTCCGGCAGACTGTATCTGGGGTGGAGGCAGGGCTGGCTTCGGAGAGAATGACCCGGAGGAGGTTCTTGAACTGATGCAGGAATATGGGATTTCTGCCCGACTGACTTTCAGCAATTCCCTGCTTCGTCAGGAGCACCTTTCAGACAGAAAATGCAATGCACTGTGCCGGTTGTTTGAGAGAAACAGAGAACCGCGAAACGGTGTGATCATTTATTCAGAACTGCTTTTGGAACATCTTAAGGAGCAGTATCCGGGACTCTATTTTGTTTCCTCCACTACCAAGGTTCTGACAGATTTTACACAGCTTGAGGAAGAAATCAGGAGAAAAGATTTCCATTATGTTGTGCCGGATTTCCGGCTAAACAAGGCTTTTGATAAGTTAAATACATTGTCTCAGGCTGAGAAGGACAAAGTAGAATTTCTCTGCAATGAATGCTGTTGGTTCGGCTGCAAAGACAGAAAAGCCTGCTATGAAACGGTCAGCCGCAAGAATCTGGGTGAAAACTGCCCGGAGCATTACTGCAAGGCACCAGAAGGAGAGAGGGGCTATCTTTTTTCAAAAGCTATGGAGAATCCGGGGTTCATTGGAAGCAATGATATCCTGGATATCTATCTTCCAATGGGATTTTCAAATTTTAAAATAGAAGGAAGAGGACTCGGAAGTGCTCTGATACTGGAATTTCTGCTCTATTACATGACCAGACCGGAATACCAGATACATGTCAGAGAAAAAATATATCTGGACAGTATGCTGGATCTGTTTTGAGAGATTTATACCACCGCATTGTGTTACGATATGACAATGCGGTGGTTTTTCTGTCCGAAAAAGTATGTAGATACCAGAACTCGGTTGCCGTAGCAGTGAAGTTTTCAAAATTATTCCGGAAACAGTTGACATAGCATACAGGTTCCTATATTATATAGATAACCGATATATAGACAATCTATACAATAGGAGGTGAATACTATGGCTATTGAAAAATCACTGGTTTCCGGGAGTATGACAATGCTTATACTGAAATTGCTGTCAGAAAAGGATATGTATGGATATGAGATGATCGATACCCTGCGACAGAAATCTCAGAACGTGTTTGAACTGAAAGCAGGAACTCTGTATCCGTTACTGCACAGTCTGGAGGATAAGGGATTTCTGACAGTATACGAACAGGAGGCAGCCGGAAAGACCAGAAAGTATTACAGTCTGACCAGACAGGGAAGGGGATTTCTGGAAAAGAAAGTAGAAGAATGGAAAGAGTATTCGGCAGCAGTGACCAACATGCTTGTAATGGAGGTGTGATCTATGGATGAATATCTGAAAACATTACTGGAACAGATTCGCTGTAAAAAAGCGCGGCCTTATGTAAAACAGGAATTTCAGGATCATATAGAAGATCAGATCGAGGCAAATATGCAGGCAGGCATGGATCGTGAACAGGCAGAGAGGGAAGCTGTCCGGGATATGGAGATCCTGTGGAAACAGGAATCTCTCTTGACAGTGTCCACAGGCCTCAGGTTGCATGGAAACTTCTGGGGATAATCGTTCTTATCAGCATTGCAGGCGTATTGATACATGCAGGGATTGCTGGAAAAATCAGTGAAAACGCTGCGGCCGGTTCAGACAGATACGTGTTCCATGTCGTGATCGGACTTGCAGTTATGATGATTTTATATCTTCTGGATTACACTGTACTGGCAAGATTTTCGAAAATAATTGCTGTCGTTTTACTGTCTGCCTGTCTGGTTACCTTGTTGGGTGGCTGCCGGTTAAATGGGGCAAGATACTTCATTGTGTTGCCAGGAGGAAGAGGAATATCCATGCAGACTCTGATGCTGTTTTATGTTCCCATATATGGAGCAATTTTGTATAAATATCATGGATGGGGATATAAGGGCTTGATGAGAGCAATCATATGGATGATTGCACCGGTTATATTGGTCTATGCCATGCCGGCGTTTATGCCGGCCTGCATGATGCTGGTATCTATGCTGGTTATGCTGACAATCGCAATTCAAAAGAACTGGTTTACTGTGAGAAAAAAGAAAGCCATCTGCGGAATCTGGGCTGGTTTTCTGGCTATGCCTGTGGCAGCTTTTCTGATCAGGTATCTGAGCAGCAGTCTGACAGAATATCAGATTGCACGTTTACAGGCTATTTTTTCAGGTGGTGGAGAGGAAGATTATTTCACCGGAATGCTACATTCATTCTGGCAGCAGAATAAATGGATAGGGAAAAGTGAATCAGATGTAATGGGAAATCTGCCGGCCTTTAATGCGGATTATATTCTGACCTATCTGTCATCTGTATATGGAACAATTGCAGCCATACTTTTATGCTGTGTTCTGGCAGTTCTGATTTTCGCAGTTTTTAATACCGCCATGAGACAGAAGAATCAACTCGGTATGATGATGGGATGTGGATGCGGAATTGTATTCCTTATAAACTTTTCCATAAATATCCTGGAAAATCTGGGTATATTTCCACAATCAGTAACATTTCTTCCCTTTTTATCAGCAGGAGGAAGCTGCATTATAGTTTCCTATGGACTGATGGGGATTGTGCTGAGTACATACAGATATAAAAATATCTATCCACGGCATCTGAAAATAGGTTTTAAATTTGATAAAACCAAAGCGAAAAAAGCTCTGTATGTCTCAAAAATGTCCATGTGCATATGGACAGGAGGCACTGTTGTTGTTATGTGCGTTGCCATATATTGGGATTTGTGTAAGAGTTATATGAATATTCCGTTTAAAATCGTAACCATTGTACTGACATTGCTTTTGGTTGGAAATATGAGAAAGATCGTGCAGTACAATGAAATGAACAGATAGAAAATGTAAGAAACTGTATTAAGAAAGATACCGCCATATTGATTGTGATAAGTCAATATGGCGGTACTTTTATCCATTAATTGTCAGGAGTAATTGTCTTGCGGTATTTTTCACGTTTATCTGTCGGAACTTCCAGGGCGTTCATTGCCTGATCAATGGTCAGGTTCATATTTTTCATAAGTTTTTTGATAGAGTCGGTCTGGTTGAGTTCGATACCCTTTTCCATTCCCTCATCCATTAACATCTGTCCAAGTCTGGTCATTCGCATTACCTCCTTAATTTCGTCTAACTCAGCTCTATCTAAGAATTTGTCAGCCAATGTATACAACATGGCGGTTGCTTTTCAGCACTCAGCTCAATATTGGGCTTTGCCAGACGAATTGCTTCTTTAAACATATCCTTGCGGCTCATTTTTCCGGACATCAATGGTGTCAGGGAAAGAGCTGCGTAATCATCTTCGGTAAAAGCTTCACCGTTATCCTGCTTCTGCTTTAATTTCCGGAATACTTCATCTGCATTCTTGTCTTTCAGATAAATCGGTTGCACTCTGTAAGTATATAATCCACAGTCTAGTTCAGATTTCACATTCGTAATCCCTCCGGAATAAATGACGTAAGTAATAACTTTCTTTCCTGTTTTGTTGGAATATACTGCATCATATGCATGGAATCTTCGCAAATCCGCTTCTTTTTTATCCGTAGTCTGAAACTCTGTATGTATATAGAACCCACCCGTAGTCAGAAAGGTAAAGTCCATATACAAAGACTGAATAGTCAGTTCCACCAGCTCTGTTGGTCCGATTTCTTCATACTGGTAATCAATTCCCAGAGTCTTAAGAATCGTATTCCGAAAATAGTCGAAGCCCATTTTCATAACAGCATCTTCGTGTTTAGCGTTTGCCATAAGGTACTCCCGTATTCGTTAAGTATAGTCCTCATTCGTGCCTTGAAAATGTCTTCGGCTGTTCTTTTGGCTTTTATCATTTGTAAGGATTTCCGCTTGTCCTCCTTTATATGCCTATTTTATCAGAATACACTCCATTTCTCCAGTCAGAAATTGTGAAAAGACAGGTTGACTTTTCGACAGTGTATTATTTACTCTGGAAAAAGAAAATTATTTTTATTAAAACTGCAACTTTACCATTCAAAATCCGTCTTATCTTATGAAGGCAAAATAAAAGAAACGTGAGGTGAAAAAAGTGGAAGATACAGTAATTATCAATTTGTATTTTGACAGATCAGAAAAAGCCATACAGGCGACCGAAGAAAAATATAGCAGGTACTGTTTTAGTATTGCTTGGAATGTTCTGTATGATAAAGAAGACTCCGATGAATGTGTCAATGATACATGCTAGCCACATGGAACTCCATACCACCCAGAAAACCGGCAATTCTGTCTGCTTTTCTTGGAAAAATAACCCGGAACCTGGCAATTGACTGTTTTCGCAGGAAAAAAGCTGCAAAACGGTCAACAGAGCACATATTAGAATTATGCAAAGAACTGGAAGAGATAGAGGATGTAACAGCATATTCTTTGAATGATGAAATACAGAGAAAAGAGATTCTGGAAATCCTTGAAAAATTCCTGGATTCCCTGAAAAAAGGTGACCGTGACATTTTCATACGACGCTATTGGTATATGGACAGCATCAGTGAAATTTCAGCCCGGCATGGAATTTCGGAAAGCAGAATCAAATCCAGTCTCTATCGAAGCAGAAAGAAACTATGGGAAAGGGTGAAACATTTATATGGAAAAAGGATTTAAGACATTAGAACTGATTGGTGATCTGGATGATAAATATATTTACGAAGCTTCCAGACCATGAAAAAACAGCATCGTTTTTTCCATATACAAAGGAGTTGGAAAACAGCAGTCGCCGGGATCATATTGCTTATTATGGTTGGATGCACATTAAGATATCAGGAAGATGTAAAAGCAGCATTACAGAGAGTAACTTCATGGATCGGACAGGCATTGGGAATTAAGAACGGTGATACCGATTCTTATACAAATGTTGTAGGAAAAAGCATTTCAAGAGATGGAATCACCATAACATTAAATGAGATTGTGATGGACAGCAAAAATTTATGGATTGCGTATTCCGACAGCGAAGATTTAGACGCAGATATGAAGGATGCGGTGGAAGACAAACTTTTATATACAGAAGTATGCATTAACGGTCAGGAAATTCAGCAGGCTTAGGCCAAAGAACAGTTAATGCTTTCTCAGAAAATCCAATAACAGTGGAAGATTTTACAATCGGAGAAGAAGTCAACACTGAGGGAACTGTAAACATAGAGTTCAAAGTCTGGCCGATTGCAATGGATGATGCTGATACATGGGAAAATGTTCAGAAAACACAGGCTAATACAGAACCTTATACATTTAAACTTAAAACATCAAAAGAAGAGCTGGAAAAAAACACTGTGGATTTAAATCTGAATCAGAATATTAAAATGATTCCAATGTCCTGAATCTCACAGAATTCAGATGGAATCCATTTGAAAGTACAATTTACGGAATGTATCATGGAACAGTATATATTGACAGTGATTATTATCTGATTGGAACAGACGATCAGGGAAACAAAATCTGCTATCAGGAAACAGGAAGAAATGGTCAGGAAACTATGTTCCGGCAAACGATAGGTCTATATCCCGGATATGAAGAAATCTCCCCGGAAGCAAACACAATCACATTACAGTTATATGAAGTAAAAAACGACACAGCGCATCAGGTGTCTGAAGAAAAAATGGATAAGGATCCCTCTGATGATATCTACGAAGAATCCACAACCTATGTATATGATGGAGGCGAAAGCCTATAGATTCAGCAATACCAATAGGAGACAATTTGACAATACAGATAAGATGAAAAATACCGCCATATTGACCTATAAGAAGTCAATATGGCGGTACTTTTATCCGTCAATTGTCAGGAGTGATTGTCTTGCGGTATTTTTCACGTTTATCTTCAGGAACTTCCAGGGCGTTCATTGCCTGGTCAATGGTCCAGTTCATATTTTTCATAAGTTTTTTAATGGAGTCGGTTTCTTTAAGTTCCATTCCCTCATCCATTAACATCTGTCCAAGTCTGGTCATTCTGATTACCTCCTTAATTTCGTCTAACTCAGCCTTATCTAAGAATTTATCAGCCAGTGTATACAACATTGCGGTTGTCTTTTCGGCACTCAGTTCGATATTGGGCTTTGCCAGACGAATAGCTTCTGTGACATGCTCTCGCCACTTAAATCTTACAGATTTTGAAGTGGGAGCTTCCTGCTCAATTGCCCTTCAGGGCAAAGCTAAAACAGGCTATCCCGCGTGTCCCGCGGTTCTTTATCTGGTTATGGAGCTTTTCTGTGCTATTATGCACATTTTTTTATATATTCTTTTTCCTTCTTTCTAGAATATTGACCGCCGCATTCACATCCCGG
>ENA-OQCN01001098-OQCN01001098.1-human-gut-metagenome-genome-assembly--contig:-NODE-1098-length-13785-cov-2.894274_pt1 | contig 13785 bp, 18 predicted proteins | sample MGYA00242497_ERZ504576 | MGnify/ENA primary metagenome ERZ504576 (study PRJEB26092, sample SAMD00036296) | human gut metagenome | host: Homo sapiens | study: EMG produced TPA metagenomics assembly of...
CAGAGCGGGCGCCACGGCAGCAGCGCCGCGTCCAGCGCGGGGCAAAGCCCCTGCGGCGTGAACGGGCGGTTCAGCCCCTCGGCATAAAAAAACAGGTGGTTTTCATACCGGAAAAGGCTTGCGGTCAGGATCCGCCCCTCCGCCTGTGCTTTTTGCAGCGCAGCGGAAAAGTCGGCAAAAACGGCCTCACCGGCTTCCCCGCCCAAAACGGCATGGAAGGAGCCGCGGCAGACGGCGCATCGGCCAGCGATGCAGGCAGCGTGCAGGGCATAACATTCCTCTCCTTTATCTTGTGATTATTCTTTATTGTACAATGCCCGGGCAGCAAAAGATATGCGGCATAGTGCAGTATTCTTTGTGATAATTGCACTTACATACCCCTGCTTCTGTGCTATGCTGAAGAAAGAATACAGACAAAAAATAAGGAGCAGGAGCGATGGACTACAGTATCTTACGCTACGGCGCTGTGGCAGACGGTGTGACCAACTGCGCGGCAGCCATCCAACAGGCGGTCGATGCAGCCGCAGCAGCGGGCGGCGGGCGCGTTATCGTGCCGGCGGGGCGCTTTTTGAGCGGCTCCGTGCTGCTGAAGGACAATGTGGAGCTGCATCTGGAGAGCGGCGCGGTGCTTATCAGCAGCCTGAACCCCGCCGATATTACCCCGTTCCCTCAGGGCGGGGACGGCACCGACCCTGACGACACCGCCGACGGCTGGGAGGGCGGCTTCTTTTGGGGGCCAGCCACGCCAAAAATGTGACCATCAGCGGCATGGGCACAATCTACGGTCAGGGCGACAAGGTGTTTTTGGACAAGGATGTGGACAACGGCTTCCACGAATGCCCGAAATTCTGCGAGGCATTCCGCCCGCGCATGATGCTGTTTGAGGCAGTCGAAAACTTTACCGTGCGCGATGTGACCCTGCAGGACGCGGCGTTCTGGACGCTGCACATGGCGGGCTGCCGGCATGTGCGCATCCAGAACATCATGATTTTAAACGATGACCGCGGCGCCAACAATGACGGCATCGACCCCGATTGCTGTCAGGATGTCGTCATCTCCAACTGCATCGTGCGCACCGGCGATGACGCCATTGTGGTCAAATCCACCGGGCCGATGTCCCGCCGCTACGGTGCGAGCGAGAATGTGGCCATCACGGGCTGCATCTTACATTCCCGCGATTCTGCGCTGAAAATCGGAACCGAGACCCACGGTGTGATCCGCAATGTGACGCTGAGCGACTGCGTCATTGACGACTGCTCCCGCGCGGTGGGCGTCTGGGTGCGGGACGGCGGCACGGTGGAGGACATCCATGTCCACCATCTGACCGGCTGCACCCGCCGCTACGCCGACTCCTACCAGCTGCCCGGTGCGCCGCTGGTGGGGCAAGGGCGAGCCGGTGTTTGTCAGCGCCACACCGCGCAAGGGCAAGACCGGCCCGGCAGGCGTGATCCGCCGCGTCAGCTTTGACCATTTGTACCTGACAAGTGAAAGCTGCGCCTTTGCGGCCGGCGAGCCGGACAGCGAGATTCAGGACCTGCGCATCAGCGAGATGCACCTGACGCTGCAGCACCGCGGCACCCAGCCGGCGGCTGTTTGACGAGCAGCCCTCGGCCCGGCACATCTACCCGCACGCCATCCCGGCGCTGTACGCCCGCTGCGTGAACGGCCTGACCGTCAGGGACAGCACGGTGCGCTTTGTCGGTGAGAACGAGGCGTGGGACGGCAGCGTAGCCGAGCTGGAGCACTGCCGCCGCGCCAAGCTGGAGCTGGAAAAGCTTGTATAATAAAAGGAGTGTATACCAAATGGAGCATATGGCATGGAAGGGCCGCATCAAGCCCGGCTGCAAGGCGGAATATCAGCGCCGCCACGCGGAAATCTGGCCCGAGATGGTCAAGGTGCTGAAGGATGCAGGCATCTGCAATTACAGCATTTTCTACTGCAACGATGAGCTGTTCGGCTATTACGAGTGCGAAAAGGGCGTTGCCTACGCCGAAAAGGTACAGGCCGAAAGCCCGGTCGTTGACCGCTGGAACGACTACATGAAGGACATTCTGGAACTGGAGATGGACCCCGTCACCGGTGCCCAGCCCAAGCTGGAGCAGGTGTTCCGGCTGGATTGAGAAAGGGTAAAACATCGATATGCAGGCAAAAGCCCCCGCTGCTTATGGCAGCGGGGGCTTTTGCCCTGTCAGACAATTTACAACGCGCCGTCCGAGCGGACGTTGTCGTAGTTCAGCACACCGGCGAAGAATGCCAGCGCCAGACCCTGACCCCAGCCCTGAATCCAGTCGCGCTGATGCCGCGGTAGCCGTCGGCGTCCTTCATGACCGCCGTGCCGCCCGAGACATTCAGCACACGGCCGTCTGGGCTGACATTGGCCAGCATACCGGGGATAGCCTTGTTGATGTACTTGATGTGCAGGGGGTTGCCTTGGTGATCATGGCGGCGGCGATGCCGGCGCTTGCGCTGACCTCCTCATAGGAGGCGGCATCGTCCACGATCGTGCGCCACAGGCCGTTCTCGGTCTGGCAGAGCTTGAGCGCGGCCAGCTGGTCGTTCAGGCTGCCGACCACATCCAAAAACTTGGGGTAGAGGTAGCACTGCGGCAGCCGCACGCCGACCTGCGCCATCGTGTAGGCCGCCCATGCGTTGGCGCGCCCCCACTTGATGCCCGACATATGGTCGCCGGTGATGTTGTTATAGCCATGGTAGTACAGTCCGCTCTCGGGGTCCTGCAGGTACTTGATGTGCCAGTAATACTGGTTCAGCGCATCGTTGATCAGGGCCTCGTCCTTCAAAAGCACGCCCATCCGCAGCAGGAAGAAGCCCGCCATAAAGAGCGTGTCTGCCCACGCCTGCTCGGGAAAGTCGTTGTTGACCGAGACGGTGTGCTGCAGAACATGATCCCCGAAGCGCAGCGCCTCCTTTTCCAGATACTCGACCTTGCTTTTGGCGATGTTCAGATACTTTTCATCGCCGGTATGCTCATACAGGGTGATCAGGCAGTGCCCCATTGAGCAGGTGTTGACCGTCCAGCTCGGCAGGCCCAGCTCAATATACTCGTCCACGCGGTCCTTGACCAGCTGCAGGTAGCGCTCATTTTTGGTGACCTCATACGCCTCGCAGATGCCGTAGTAGGCCACGCCGCAGGGCCAATCCCATGTCATGTCCATCCGCATCGTGCGGTCCACGATCTTGTCGATCGCAGTCTCGATTTGGGCCTTGTCAAAAATCAGGTTTGCCATTGCTCTCTCCTTTTTAAATTGCGAATCCGCTTATACCAGCGCCACTGTCTTTCCGGCGGGGATCTCATAGTGGCGGCCGTCCACCTCGACCCAGATGGACTGGGCGTTGGGGTTGCAGACCTTATCGCCCGCGGCGGTGTACTGCAGGCGGGCGGCATCTGCCATGTAGTCCACGATCTCGATGTTGGTGGCGTACCATGTGTCCTCGCGCCCGCCGACCAGCTGGCAGAACTGCTCCATCAATGCCCAGTCCTCCTCGGTGCGGAACTCAAAGCTGTGGCCCCAGACATACATCATGTAGAGATACTGCGTCTTGTACAGCTCTACAAAGCGCTTGCCGTCCTCCAGCAGGTTGTGTGTGTGGTGGCAGGTGGCTTTCCATGTCATAAAATCGTGGGGCATCGCAAAGTCGTGGGTGTCGCCCACCACGCGGGCGTAGCGGATGCCCAGCGCGGGCAGCAGGGCGGCGATCTCCGGCGTCCAGCTGCCGTTGGGGTAGGCAAGACCGCGCACAGGGTAGCCCATGACGCCCTCCAGCTGCATACGGTCGGCCAGCACCTGCCGGGCGGTCTGGTCCAGCGGGCTGCGGGAGATGGTGGGGTGGTGGTAGGTATGGCAGGCGACCTCATGGCCTTTGTACAGCTCGACCACTCGCTCTCGGGGATGCGCTCGGGGCGGGGCAGGCCGCCGTTCAGGTTGAAGGTGCCCCGGATGCCGTAGCGGTTGAACAGCTCGACAAGGCGGCGGTCCTCCAAACGGCCGTCATCATAGCTCATCGTCAGCACCTTATGCTTGCCGCCGGGGAAGCAGGTGTAAATGACCTTCGGTTCGGTGTAGTTCATAAACAAAACCTTCTTTTTTGTCAAAATTTATTTGAAATTTGCCCGCAGCATATCCAGTGCCGGGGTGGTATCCTGCAAAAGCTGCTGCACAAAGGCCTGTGCCGTGCGGCAGGCGCCGGCGTTTTGCTGGTGGGCGTTGTCCTGCTTTGCGCCCACCCACATATAGCGGGCCTTGCAGCGCTCAGCGCCAAAGGCGGTGTTGGCGGCAGCGGTAGCGGCGCCAAGGTCGATAAACGGCGCGCCGACCTCGGCGGCAAAGGCGCGCATCGCCTCGCGGTAGGCGGCAAACGAGGGGGTGGCAGACGCTGTCCTCGTCAAACTCGCGCATCGCCACGGGGGAGGCAAAGATGCACACCGCGCCGTGGCTGCGGGCAGCGTCCCAGAAGGGGCGCAGGCTCTCGCCGAAGGCATCCGCCGGGACATAGCGCTCGGCCTTTGCGCGGTTGGCATCATTATGGCCGAAGCTGACCACCAGCAGATCACCGGGGCGGATATGCGTGGCAATGTCGTCCAGCCGCCCCTCCTCGCGGAAGGTCTTGCTGCTGCGGCCCGCCATGGCGCAGTTGTCAATGACAAGGCCCGGCAGCTCGTAGCGCATCTCCTGCGGGAAGGGGCAGTCCGCGCGGTGGGCAGCGCAGCATACAGCATCCCCCTGCGCCAGCGTGTGGAGCATCTCGCCCCAGCCTGTCACCGGCTTGTCCTCGGGGGCGTAGCTCTGCATGATGGAATCGCCCGCCATCACAGGGTGGGCTTGGCGTTCAGCTGCGGCAGCACATTGGCAAAATCCATGTCGCCTGCATAGTAGAAGGACGGGTAGCACGGCTGGTTGTAGCAGTTGTTCTGCCATGCCACGCCGCAGCGGTACTGCGCATCGTGCATCAGGGTAAACAGCTTGTGGGGGGTAAGATCGGTGGTGGTGTAGATGCGGATGGCGGTGTCGTCCGCCGTGCGCACCAGCAGCTCCTCGCGGAAATCACCCAGCACGTCCGCCACCAGACAGGGGTTGCCCTTGGTGCCGTTGTTGGTGGCGGTGCCCGCGGGCTGCAGCATGACGCCGTGGGTCAGATCGTTAATGACTCCGTATTGATCGCCGTGCAGATAGTCCGCGCCGTCGGTGATCTGGGTCGAAAGATCGCCCGCCCAGTAGATTTTCATGTTGGTGCCGGGGGTGGCAGCTCCAGCGTGCGGCCGTTTACATCGTACACACCTTGACCCAGACCTGCAAGCCGCGGGTGTTCGGGTCGATTTTGCCGATCATGCAGCGGCCCAGATCCTCCTCGGCGTATTCGCCAAAGCGGACATCGCCGGTCTCGGCATCGCGCAGTGCCCAGCCGTAGGGGGCGCGCTCACCCTCCTCGTACACATTGAATATCTCCAGACCGGGGCTGTCTGGGTCGATGTCAGCCACATGCATCGCATCGCCGTGGCCGAATTTGGCGCGGGTCCTGCCGTCCGGCAGGGTGCCGTATTTGGAGTAGAGCAGGCTTCCGTCATGGTCGATGGCTGCTGCGCCGTACACAATTTCCATGCAGCCGTCCCCATCAATGTCAGCAGTCGAAATACTGTGGTTGCCCTGCCCGGCCAGAACGCCGTACACAGGTCGGTGCCGACAGCAAGGTGGCAGCCGCTGTCGTTGAAGGGGTTCGCCATCGGCACAAAGCCGGAGTCGATGCCCCACACCTTGTGAAAGCGGTTCTCAAAAAAGTCGTAGGCCGCCAGCGTGGCGCGGGTGTAGTAACCGCGGCAGGCGATCAGATAGGGGCGCTCACCGTCCAGATAGGCCACCCCGGCGTTAAAGCGGTCCACGCGGTTGCACGGCTCGATGCGGGGCATTGCATAATCGCCCCACAAAAGGCCGTCATCCACGCGGGGGTAGGGGTAGTCGATCGTGTCCAGCTCGGTGCCGTCCCCACCGAACATCGTCAGGTACTCGGGGCCGTCATAGACAAAGCCCTCGAACCTGCGCAGCTCGTTTTTGGGGCTGCGGCTCGGCGCGTACACATCAAGGAAATAGTCGGCCAGCGCAAGAGCATCAGCCTCGCACAGGGGGTAGGCATAGCGCGGCGCAAGGCCGAAGCACTGCTCCACCGTGGCGGGCCAGCGGCCGTTTACGACCTCGGGGTGGGTGTGCCAGCGGCGGAACACCTCGGCCATATGCAGGCGGTAATCCTGCGCCGTGCAGACATAGTTATCCGCGTGGCTGTACCCGGCGTCCAGATCCTTCTGCGGCATCGTGATATACCGGCGGGACAGCACGGTGCCGTCCGGCGCAAAGCGGGTCATCACGGTGCCGGGCGCGGTCTTGACAGCCATCTCGGCCCTGCCGTCCCCGTTGAAGTCGTACACCATAAACTGGGTGTAGTGCGCTCCGGCGCGGATGTTCTGCCCCATGTCCAGCCGCCAGACCAGCGTGCCGTCCAGCTTATAGCAGTCGATAAAGCACCGCCCGGTGTAGCCCTTGATCGACACATCGTGGGAATTGTCAGGGTCCCACTTTACAAAATACTCGTACTCGCCGTCATTGTCAATATCACCCACACTCATATCGTTGGCATGGTAGACAAAGGGTTCCCCGGCCGGGTCACGCCGTCCGCCGGCTTTTGCAGCGGAAGCTCATAGTACCCCTTCTGCCACGGCTTTACGCCCCTGCAGGCGGGCCCTTCTACGCCGTTTACCAGCGGGGCCACGGCGTAGGTATCCCCGCTTGTGCCCTGCGCGTCAAGATAGTTTGTGCTGTCGGTCACGGTGGCCAGCCTGACCCCGTTTTTATAGAGCACAAAGTCGGTTCCGGTCAGGCCGGTGGCGTTGTGGCCGGTGACCTCGCTTTTAAAGAGCCTCCAGCTGATAAACACACCGGTGTTTGCCGTGACAGCCACCAGTCCGCGGGACAGCGCCTCCAGCTGCTGCTGCTGCACGCGGCCCACGGGGGTCTGCACGGGTGTGCTTTCCTCCAGCATGGCCCCGTTTTCTGCCAGCGCCTGCACCTTGATGTAATAGGGGATATGCGTCGAGCGGCAGAAGGTGAAAAGGCTTTCCCCGCTCTCGCCCGCCGTTTTGAACCGCACGGTCTCGCCAGAGCGGTCGCTCCACAAAATGCGGTAGCGGGCGGCCCCGGCCACCGGCTGCCAGCTAAGGGTGGTTTGGGCAGCGTCTGGCTGCGCACAGAGATTTGCATGGACTTTCCCTCCATCATAAAAGAGCGCCGCAACATCCGCTGCGGCGCTCACATTCAATTAGGCTTTATCTGCTGCGTACAGGGCGTTGACTTCCTCAATGACCTGCGTGCCGCCGCGGGCATTCCACTGGTCGAAGGCAGCCTGCAGACCGGCCTCGTCGATCTGGCCGCAGATATACTGGGTGCGGGCATCGTCCAGAATCTGGACAAGGTCGCTGCCGCACTCGGCGTAGGTGTCGGACTGGGTCAGGTAGCCCAGCGCGGGGTTGAACACGGCATACTGCACGTTGTTGGCAATGCTTTCCTCGTAAGCCAGCTGATAGTCAGCCTTTTCAAGCTGGTAATCGGGGTTCTGCTCGGTCAGGTAGGGGACATAAGGCACGGCCTGATTCAGACCTGCGTGCGGGCAGTTGGTGGTGTCGTACTTGCCGTTGGGAACAATCTTGCCGTTTTCGTTGATGTCATAGCAGATGTCCTTCAGGCCGTAGTCGGCCAGTGCCATCATTTCGGGGTCGCACATCTTGTCAAGGAAGTGCAGGCAGGCCTTGACATCCTCCTCGGTCTTGGCACCGGACTTGGTGATGAGGTAGAAGCCGTTGTAGCCGGTGGTGGCAAGGGTGTGGCCGTTGATGGGGCCGACAGAGGTCATGGTGGCAATCTTGGAGGCATCGTTTACATCGGCAACGGCGTTGTCCTCAAAGTATTTCCAGATGCGCTTGGTGCCGTCCATCGTGTCGACAAAGACACCGGTGACGCCCTTCTGGCTGTCAACCTGGAAGTTGGCAGTGTCCACAGTCGCCCAGTCGGGGCGGACCAGACCGTCGGCGTAGATTTTGCGCATCCAGTCAAGGGCTTCCTTATACTCAGCGGTCTGGTGTACGGGAACCAGCTTGCCGTCCTGCTCGACCCAGCCGTTGCCGCAGCCGAACCAGGTCTGGATAATATCCCACGGGCCGGTGTATTTGCACATTTCCAGACCGTAGGTGTCGTTGGCACCGTTGCCGTCCGGATCGTCATAGGTGAACTTATAGAGCATGTCATAGACATCCTCGACCGTCTTGGGGGCCTCGGTGATGCCCACGGCCTCGGCCCAGTCGGTGCGGTAGCCCAGACCGTTGCGGCCGATGGCGCGGGAGCGGGGGATGCCGATGATCTGGCCGTCCACGGTCAGGCCCTTCAGAACATCGGGGCTGATCTGGGACAGGTTGGGGTAGGCCTCGCTGTCCTGCAGGTATTCGGTCAGATCCCAGAAGGCGCCGCGCTTGGCAGCATCGGCTGCGTTGGCGTTCTGGTCCAGCGTCTTGGTTGCGGTCAGGATCATCGGCATGTTGTCCTTGTCCATCAGGGTCAGGCCGAACTTCTCGCTGTAGGTGTCGTTGGCTCGGTGCGCCACTCGACATGGGTACCGGTGTAGGCCTCGTACTTGGCGATGACCTCATCGGAATGTTCATTGCTCAGCACATGGCCGGTGAAGTCGGGGATCATAAAGCTGACGGTGGGGGTGCCGGAGGCAGCGCTATCTGCAGAGGAAGCAGCGTCGGAAGCGGAGGTGCTGCCGGAGCGGAGCCGCCGCAGCCTGCGAGCATGGCGGCGGACATCGCCAGCGCCATAGAGAGGGCAAGTGCCTTTTTCATTTTCGTTTTTCTCCTTTTTGTATAAAAGTGGTTGTATTGCTTGGTATCAGCCTTGACCGAGCCGACCATAACACCTTGGGTAAAGAACTTCTGCACAAACGGATAGATGCAGAGGATCGGCAGGGTGGACAGCACCGTGGTGGCCATCTTGACAGCTTGATGGGCGGCATACCGGCCGCGCCCCAGTCGAAGGTGGAATCCTCAGCTACCTGTGTGGTCAGGAACACCAGACGCCGCAGCACGATGGTGATGACCTCCATGTCGGAGTTGTTGATGTACAGCATCGCATTGAAGTAGCTGTTCCAGTGGCTGACCGCGTAGAACAGGCTGACCGAGGCCAGCACCGGCGCGGACAGCGGCAGGATGATGCGCACGAAGGTGATCAGATCGTTGGAGCCGTCAATGATGGCGGCCTCCTCCAGCTCCATGGGGATACCCTGGAAGTAGTTCTTGATGATGATCATGTTGAAGGCGCTCATCGCCGTGGGCAGCCAGAGCGCCCAGTAGGTGTTGCCCAGATGCAGCACATTGACCACCATAATGTAGGCGGGGACCATGCCGCCGGTGAACAGCATCGTGACGATGACCATATTGATAAAGCCGTTGCGGCCCTTGAGGTAGGGGCGGGACAGCGGGTAGGCGATCGTGCAGGAGACGAACATATTGATCAGCGTGCCGATCACGGTGACGATCACCGAATTTTCAGTCCGCGGAACACATCGCCCTGCTTGAGGATGTACTGGTAGGCGTTCAGCGATACATCCTGCGGGATCAGGAAGAAGGGGCGCTCGGTCAGCTCGCGCTCGGTCGCAAAGGAGCCGGCCACCACATAGATGAAGGGCAGCACACAGGCCAGCGCCACCAGCGCAATGATGACATACAAAAGAACCTGTACAGCCTGATCGCCGGGGGTGCGGGCTTCCAGCGTGCCGGTGGCGCGCACCTCGTCTTTCTTATGGGTAAAGGGCATTGTCATTGTAGCACAGCTCCCTTCTTTAGTACAGGCCGGACTCGCCGCACAGCTTGGCGATCTTGTTGGCGGTGACGACCATCAGCATACTGATGGTGGACTTGAACAGGCCGGTGGCGGTTGCAGCGAGTACTGGCCGCCCGTGATGCCCTTGGTGTAGACATAGGTGTCAAACACATCGGAGGCTGCGCGGTTCATCGAGTTCTGCATCAGGAAGATCTGCTCGTAGCTGGTGTTCAGAAGCTGGCCGACCTTCATGATCAGCATCAGGACAATGGTGCCGCGGATGGCGGGCAGCGTGACATGCCACATCAGCTGCCAACGGCCTGCGCCGTCAATCTTGGCAGCCTCATACAGCTGCACATCCACGCTGGACAGCGCCGCCAGATAGATGATGGTGCCGTAGCCGGTCTCCTTCCAGATATTCTGGCCGACGATCAGCGCGGGAAAGAGCTTGGGGTCGCTGAGCAGGTCGGGCGCATTCGCGCCGAAGATCTGGGTCAGCACATGGTAGATGGCGCCGTCCGTGGTGGAGAACATCTGGAAAGTCAGCGCCGCCACAATGACGATGGAGACAAAGTGGGGGATGTAGACCAGCGTCTGCGCTGTGCGCTTGAACCATTTGCAGCGCAGCTCATTTAAGATCAGCGCCAGAATGATGGGGGCCGGGAAGGCGAAGAAAAGGTTGGCCAGCGAGATAGACAGCGTATTGCGGAACAGCGTCCAGAAGTCCGGGCCGGTGAAGAGCTTTTTAAAGTACTTCAGCCCGACAAAGGGGCTGCCGAACACAGATTCCAGAATCGTGTCACCGTTGAAAGGGCTGAAATCGGTAAATGCCATATACAGGCCCGTCATCGGCAGGTAATTGAAGATGATCATGTAGAGCAGCGCCGGCAGCATCATGATATATAACCAGTAATGCTGCATGAACGCCTTGCGCCATGTGTTGTGGCCCAGCTGTTTCTGGGCGCGGGCATTGGCCTTGCTCTGCTTGACCGCAGCGGTTTGTGCCATAAGCGTTTCCTCCTTGCTTTGTGTTCTCATCAGCCGGCGGCCGCGGTGCTTTGGTCGGGATCGCGGGCCCTCGTCATCCGGCGGCGGCTGTTTCGTTGTTTCCATTGTATCCCCTGCTCTGCGGATTTGGCTACAATCAAAAGCATGCGAAAATTTTCATTATATTTCACGATGCAGCGCAATTATCAATGTGAATGACACACAAAACAATCCTTATATCTACCGGCACTATCGTTTGCTGTTTCGGGTTGAAATTGTGAATATTTTATACATGACGTCCGCCTGTTTTGTGCATTTTGACAAAGAGCGTTTTTAAGCCTGCTGCAGCCTCACGACTGCGGAGGCTTTACCGCACAGCCTTGCCCTGACTGCCTCGCTTTCCCGGCGGGGTTGGGTCATGCCGCCCTGCTGCCGGCAAACAGTCCTGTTTCTATATCCTGATATTTATCGCTGCACCGTTCTTTCAAAACCTTCTGTCCATCAAATGACACTTGTTTTTCGCCGCGGCAGCGCGTATGATAAAGATAAGATCGCGGGCCTGCAACTGTATACAGCAAATCTGACAGGGAGAAAACGCTATGTCTACACTGCAAGGCGAAAGCTTTTATTTCCACCACGCTGGCACTTTTTGCGGGCAAATGCCTTCCCCATGCAAAGGCCATTGACGCGCACCGGGACGCCGAGGGGCACGCCTTTTACGAGGCCGACTACCGGGAAACCGGCTGGCAGCCCGTCACGCTGCCCCACACCTTCAATGATGAGGATCTGTTCCGTGACCGCATTCAGGACGGCGGCAGCGGCCAGCGCCGCACGGCAGCCTTCTACCGCAACATCCTCACCATTCCGGCGCGGCACAAAAACCACAAGGTGCTGCTTGCGTTTGAGGGCTGCGCCAGACCTGCTACCTCTATGTAACGGCACGCTGGCCGGCTACTATGAGGCCGGCGTTGCGCCGTTCGGCTTTGACATTACCCCCTATGTGCGGTACGATGCGCCAAACCTCATCGCCATTGCGACCGACAACACCGCCACCCGCAGCGCGCCGTTCTGCATTGCCGAGACCCCAACAAGCCCGATGCTGTCCCCGGCAGCTATCTCTTTCCGCAGGAGCAGGCCGTCCCCGCCGACCGCGTGGGCGTCCCCTTTTTCTGGAACTGCAACGACTTCAATCCCTCGGTCGGCGGCATCACCCGCCCCGTGCAGGTATTTTTCAAGCCCGATGTCTATCTGACGCTGCCGCTCTACTCCAATTTGCAGACCAAGGGTCTCTATGTCTACGGCCAGAATTTTGATTTAGACAACGCCACGGCGGATATCCGAGTCGAGGCCGAGGTCCGCAACGAGGGCAAGGTCCCTGTTTCCGCCCAGCTGCGCATCACGCTGCGCCGCCCGGACGCAGCGTTGCCGCCATCTTTGACGGTGCCCCAGCCACCGCAGCACCCACAGCCGCGCCGTACCGCCGCTGAGCATCACCCCGGCAGACGCCTATATCCCCGATGAGGCTGTGCCCGGGCATTACTGCCCCGTGGAGGACGAAAGCCTGCCCGCGCCGACCTCCACGGATTCCATGGCGGTCACCGTGCTGCACGCCGGGGCCGACACCCTGCCGCTGCGCTTCTGGAGCTTGATGACCCCTACCTCTACACCGTGGAGGCCGAGCTGTTTGTAAACGGCGAAAAGGCCGACACCCAGCAGCTGACGACCGGCTTCCGCACCGTAAGCTACGACAAGGACCGGGGCCTGCGCATCAACGGCGCGGTGCAGTGGCTGCGCGGCTACGCCCAGCGCGCCGCCAACGAGTGGGCGGCCATCGGCATTGCGCCCGAGTGGCTGCACGATGAGGACGCCGCCTCATCCGCGAGAGCAACGCCAACCACATCCGCTTTATGCATGTAGCGGGCAGCCCCGCCGATGTCCGCGCGTTTGACCGCTGCGGCATCGTCTGCACCCAGCCTGCCGGTGATAAGGAGAAGGAGAGCTTCGGCCGCCAGTGGGACCAGCGCGTAGAGCTGATGCGCGATGTCATCATCGCCTTCCGCAACCACCCGTCCATTGTGTTCTGGGAGGCTGGCAACAACTCGATCTCCCGCGAGCACATGCGGGAGATGCGGCTGCTCAAGCAGAGGCTGGACCCCCACGGCGGGCGTTTTATGGGCTGCCGCACCCTGAACACCGAGGAGGTCGTCAACGAGAGCGAGTATGTCGGCACGATGCTGAACCGCCACGCCGCCCGCTTTTTGTCGCAGCACGGCCCTGTCACCGAGACTGAGTACAGCCGCGAGGAGGCCCCCCGCCGCATCTGGGACGACTTCACCCCGCCGGATTTCGACTACCGCAACCGCTGGGTCGGCAAGGGCGGCAAAAAAGCTGTTGGGTACGACTTCTACGACCTTACCAGTGAGGAGCTCGCGCTTGAAAACGCGCGCGGCTACGCCGAGTTTTTCAACGATCGGATGGGCGGTGCCTCCGGCAAGAACTACTACAGCGCCTGTGCGGCGCTCTGCTGGACGGACTCTGCAGCATGGCCGCCAGTCCTACAGCGAAAACGCCCGCATGAGCGGCCGCGTCGATCCCTGCCGAACCAAAAAGCAGAGCTTTGACTGCTTCCGCGTTATGCAGAGCGAGGCCCCCGCCGTCAAAATCATCGGCCACTGGAATTACCCCGCCCCCACCGCTGCCAACTATCGCTATGAAGAAAAGCGCTTTAACGGCACCTACTGGGAGGCACCGGCGTCTGGCACACCCGCGACCCGCACAATAAGACGGTGTATGTGGTGGCAAGCTACCCTGTTGCCGCGGTCGAGCTGCTCGTCAACGGGCGCCGTGTCGGGCGGTGCGACAAACCGCAGAACACCTTTGTGTTCGCCTTCCCCGGTGTGGATGTGACCCAATCCGGCTGGGTCG
>ENA-OQCN01001099-OQCN01001099.1-human-gut-metagenome-genome-assembly--contig:-NODE-1099-length-13766-cov-2.432876_pt1 | contig 13766 bp, 15 predicted proteins | sample MGYA00242497_ERZ504576 | MGnify/ENA primary metagenome ERZ504576 (study PRJEB26092, sample SAMD00036296) | human gut metagenome | host: Homo sapiens | study: EMG produced TPA metagenomics assembly of...
CCCAGCCATATCTCATAATCACCCGGATACCAGATCCAGGTCTGGGCGGAGGCGGCGGCACTCAATGCAAGTGCTCCGACTAAAGTGGCAAGTCTGTTTTTCATAATGGTATCACGTTTTATTTTTCCTTCAAATAGATATATTCCTTTGTCAGTCCGGCATTTGCCTTGATGCTGTCGTTCACCATCGGACCATTGTTTTCCCATGTATTGCCCGGACCGTTGGCGTTCTTCAGGAACTTCTCTCCTTCCGTCCAGTTGTCCTTGACGGTGATAAATGAAGATCCTTCGTCGGTGTAAAGATAGAACCAATGATTGGGATCATGTGCATAACCGGGTGAAAAAATGTTAGAAACGCAATTTTCCGTAATCCAGCTATGGGGTTGTGAACCTAATGTATAAATACCGGCTACATCATACATGTGCTTGGCATAGTGATGAATCAGATTGGCGTGCACGCGGTTATTGCGCATACAGTTTACTGTACGTGTCCATCCCCATCCCAGACTGATGCCTGAATAGGATACATCACTGATTTCATTGTGCTCGATATTGATATCACTGACATAACCGGCGCAAATACCCAAGGTGCCCCAGTCTTCATTGGTCACATCGTTGATGTAGTTGTTGGAAATGGTCAGTCCGGTACAGACCTCACGACGGTCGGCAGGATCGTATGGAAGATGAGTTTCGTGAGCGGCAGGGCTGAAACTGCCCGCTACAATACCGTTCCCGGCAATATCACGGAACAGACAGCCGTTTATATGTCTCCATCGGTGGCCCATTCATAATCAATGCCTGTAGAGCCCAAATGCTGGAAACGGCACTTCTCGAAATCAATATTCCAGGCAGCCTTGACTACGACTGCCGATGCCGGACGGCCCAACCAACCTTGATTATCCAGCTTATGATTGTTCTTACGAATCATGGAAGGACGGATTTTATATCCGTCTGTCATGTACATACCTGCCTGAAGAGGAACATGACCTTGCAAAGAGGGACGCATCCAGGTGGTATATTGGAAAGCAATATTGTCAAAACGGATGTGCTTTACCGGACGGTCTATCGTTCCTTCCACCCATACCAACGTTTCGATGCCGGGAACTACGGCTTTGCTTATCTTCTCTCCTTTCCGAGGATAATAATATATTTTACGGCTTTCAATGTCGTGATACCACTCGCCGGGTTCATCCAGCAATTCCATGGCATTGGTCAGATAGAAAGCCGAGTTGTGACCATCCTTGGTCACCATAGGACGCGGCCACGGGTGTTCGAACTGGATGCGGCTTTCAGGATGATGGAAACGCACGGCGGCACTGTCTCCCTGTATTTCGACCGACTTGATACGGAGATTTGCCACACACCACATTTCATGAAGGACCATTTCGGCATATCGGGCCTTCTGTATTTTCTTTACGGCAGCGGCAGGTACCCACAGTATTTCGTTTTGGGGGTCGTTGTTGATGATGCGGTACATCTTTTCAAAGTCTGCCACATCCCTTGCACGAACAGCCTTTTGCCCATTGATCCACAGTTGCCGGAAATCCAGCGGACGCCCGTTAAACATAGGGACATCGGCTACCCACAACTTTCCTTGCTTCTTCCAGTTCCTGATTTCCACCCCACCATTCAGAATGGCATTTCCATCCGAAGTGATGACGGTAGGTGAAGCTTCCGTCCCGCTGTCCTCCGGACGGATAAAGACGGGTTCGTACAGATGGTAGTCACCTGCCTCCAGATGGATGGTGATGCCACCTTTTACACTTTCATCATTAAGACGACGAAGTTCCCTTGCCTGACGCAATGCAGCTGTAAGGGTGGCTTTCGGAGAGTCTTTGGTACCCGGATTCCGGTCATTGCCTTCCGGAGATACGAACAAATCGGCTGCTGACAGTGTACAAGCTATCAGCAGCGCGGCAGTGGTTATGAATATTTTTTTCATTTGTAACTAATTAGGGGTAAGTGGTTAGTGATTAGTCCGCGCCAAAGGCATCCATACCGTCATTTCAGCCTTTCCGCGATTTCCCCATGCATAATAAGGAATCAGACGGATATTGACCGGTTTGTCGGCCTTTCCTACCTCGCGGTACAATGTATCTTTCCACGATACCTCATCAACCAGACGGGCAGTACCATCCAACGCGACAATCGGACTGCCTTCAATGATTATTTTTTTCGGGGTCAACCGGATATCGGCAGGTATCAGCACATTGTCTATCTTATGCCCGCCTTCTATATCCATACTTTCCAGACAGTAGACCAACGGGCCACGTTTCACCACTACCTGGTTACGGATTTCTTCGGCCAACGGATTTGCTTCCAGCAATTTTACAGGCATATCCATCACCCATTCCACACAGTCCCCTTTCTTCCAGATGCGGTTTACCTCGGCGTATGTATTCGCTTTCCAAGTTCCTTGCACCGGTTCACCATTTACCTTCAAAGTTGCTTTCTCGCACCAGTCCGGAACACGGAGGAACAAAGAGAATGCTTTCTTTTTTGATGGTTTCGGAGCTTCGGTAACAGTCAGCTTCACAGCACCTTCCCACGGATACTCCGTTTCTTGCATCAGCCCGATCTTTCCCACTTCCTTCAAAGCTGTCGCCAGTGTATTCGCTCCATATAAATTGCAATATACCGCATTCGGAGTCACCGTATAAGCATAGTTCTGGGCTTGGCAAACGGTGCGCAGCGTATTAGGCGGACAACAGAAACAGCTGATATACTCGGTACGTTCTTTAGGCCAGCGAAGTGTGTATGGCAAATCCGCACTGATGCGCAACGGGTTGGTATAGAAATATTTCTTTCCATCCAGACTGACACCACTCAACACACTGTTGTAAAGGGCGGTTTCCACAATATCCGCATATTTGGCATCGCCCGTCACTTCCAGCATACGCCAGTTGAAAAGCATATTGCCGATATTGGCACAGGTCTCGTTATGCGCCGTACTATTAGGCAACTGATAAGGACGTCCATAGCTTTGGTGTACTTTCTGAATGCTGTCCGGCTCATAGCAGGTTCCATCCGGCGAAGTGCCGTCATACAGCGCACCGCACGCTCCTGTAACATACATCTTGCGGGTCACAATGTCTTTCCAGATGCTGGTCAGGTTTTTCATCAGTTGGTCTTCTCCTGTTTCGGCATACACATCGGTCACACCGGCATACAGGTAATTGGAACGCACGGCATGTCCCATCGCATTGTATTGCTGACGGAACGGAATACGGTCCTGATTATCATCGGTGCCATTTTCCACCATTCCACGGATATCAATCAGATTCTTGGAAAGTTCCAGATAACGGGGATTCCCTGTAGCACGGTACATTTCCACCACACCCATATAATGGGAGGGACAAATGGCATTTCTTGCCAGTTCCGCAGAAGCGGTTTCATAGAAATGACAGAGGAAGTCCGTCGCTTTTACGGCAGCATCGAATAAAGTAGTCTTTCCGGTGGCACGGCGATGAATGATACCTGCCATCATCAGATGCCCCAAATTGTAGGTTTCAAAATTCAGACGATTGGCAAATGCACCTTTCTCGTCCTCACCGCCTACTTTGGTGCCAATTACCGTCTGTTGCTGTTTGTCCGAATGAGTGTCAATCCCCTTATTCTTTTCCTCGATGATGACAGGGGTATGGATGTAACCGTCCGCACGCTGGGCTTTCACCACATGTTCAATGAAGTGATCCATCAGTTTATCCAATTCGGGATCTTTCGTGACGGCATACACGGAAGCCACCCCTTCCATCCATTTATACATATCACCGTCATGAAAGGGAGGTCCCCAATGTTCGCCCTCGCAAACACCGGCAGCTATTTCAAAGTTACGGAAGCCATGCGAAACATCGGGATTGTTCCATGTATCCCACATACTTTGCAAGGAGGTATGGCTATATACATTGAAACGGTCGCCCCAAAAGCCATCTGTCCAATGCACGGCACCTAATTCCGTATTGGCCATCTTGGCAAAACGACTTTGGCTCATATCCGTCAGCCCGCCCGACTGGGCAAATGCTCCCGTAGTTACTCCGGAAGCCAGTAAAAGTAGTAGTCTAATGCTTTTCATAATAATCTGTCACTTATTCTTTTCTTTATAAAGGGAGGACGATAATAAGAAACGTTTGTACTCTATTTATAATTATTTCATATTCTGTATCTTTAGAAAGAGCTTTCATTGGCGGATAATGGGAGTCTGTTTTCAAAAAAACGGGTATCTGATTTTCATTTCAGACACCCGTTTTTTTCAAATTCTCCAATACTCTCTATCAAAGAATTCCTTTATCCACAATTGTATTATTTCAGTTTGCTCAAATCCAACTCTTTATAAGCCACACGCTGACGGCGCCAGGTATATACGGCATGCAGTTTGCCATCCTTGCCCTGAATGATGGACGGATAAGAATACTGGCTGATGGGACTGTCTTCCAATGTCATTACATTCTTCCAGTGAATGCCATCATCGAAACCGCCACACACAACGGTGTACGCGGCCCTTTCGGAGTACCCGGCAATGTGCTGAAATCATTATAAATCAATACATGGCGGCCATCCTTCATGTTACGGCATCCGTGCCCGAATTATTATTGGGAACATGGAGCAAAGTGACTTTGCTCCATGTTTCACCGTTGTCACTGCTCCATGAAGTGGCAATCTGTGCGTTACGTGTACGGCAAAGTACCTGCAAAACGCCCATCCTTATGACGCAAAATGCTGGGCTGGATAGCATAAATAGGCTTCTCGCCTTCTCCTTTTATGGCTTCACCGCCTTCCTGATCGTCTACATTGGCTGCATTTGCCTTACGCAAAGCAGTAGGCACACTCATTTCCGCCTCTACAGGACCTACCATCTTCCAAGTCTTTCCTTTATCATCCGAAATTTCAAAATGGATACGCCATCCTCCATCACCTTCTGTACTGGAAGGACAAATAATACGGCCATCCACATACTCCGGCTTATTTTTAATAGGACCTAAGAAACCTTTTGGCAACGGTTCACGTTGGCTCCAAGTTTTTCCACCATCTTTAGAACGTACCAGCCAACCACTCCAATCGGCTACTTTCAATCCTATTTTATAGAACAGGATCAGATCTCCGCCGGGGATCTGGAAAAGCACAGGATTCCAACAAGCCTTGCGGCGTGCCCGGAACTTGTCCCCTTTAAACGTAGAAGCCACGGGGCCGGCATCCGCCGGAGTGGATTCTGCCGTAATGCCTGCCAAGACAGCCTGCGGATCATCCAGACTAAACACCCCTCGGCAGCCAGATAAGGTGCGCTCCATTCCGTCGCGCCCTTCGGCTTGCGACATACCCAGATACAACAATCCGGATTACGCTCTTTAGTGCCTCCAAAGAAAGAGGCTACCAGGTCTCCGTTCTTCAATTCCACAATAGTAGCGCCGTGGCATTCGGGAAAAGAAGCTTGTTCGTATAGGAACTGATCTTCCACGATACCTGCACGGTTTTTACCTGAAGAAGGTCCATGCTAACCGAAAAATGATAGTTCCCCGAAGGAACACTCCATACGGTAGAGTTGCCTTCCCGACGTACAAAGGTAACGTCCTTGTCTTTTACCGCCTTCTCGTCCAACGTTGGAAGATAAACCAATGCAGTGGTATTGCAGGGAACCGTGATATCCCATTCCAAATGCGTAAGGGTCTTCTTCCAGTTACTAATCATCTTGCCATATAAAGTGTTGTGCGAAGCTTGACATGACTCAACTCCTGGATGGAAAAATCAGGTTTAAGGATGATTTGTTTGTAAGCGGGCTGTGCCGGATTAAATCCGGCTAAATCACGGAAATACCAAGTCAATAGATCACCCAATATCATCACATGGTTACAACTGTTCATCCAACGATTGGCGGTATCACCGTTCCACAATTCCCAAATGGCAGTAGCTCCCTTTTCTATCATATAGCCATAACTGGGATAAGTCTTGTTGCTTGCCAACAGGAAAGCAACATCGCCACGCCCCATACGGGTAAGCTCACGCATCATCCAGTTCATACCTATCACCCCACTGCTGATATGACCTTTATTCCGGGTGATAATGCCTGTTATTACATTTTTCTCCACTTCTTCCCTATAGGCCTCAGGAACCATATCGAAAGCCAGCGGCAGGATATTGGCCGTCACCGTATTGTTACCATAGAATATGCTGTCGGGATAAAGAACATGCGGCGTTTGTACCGGAGAAGTTCCCTTCTTAACCGTAAGGAAACGGGCGTTGAAGCAGTCTTTGATTTTTGCTGCATCCTTCTCGAATTCCTTCGCCTCATCTTCCAAACCTTGCAAACGGGCGAACTTGGCCAGCATTTGCGATACCTTATAATAGTAGGCTGTAGCAATCAGCGCTCCATCCGTCTTGCGGGCAGGGTCCTGACTGTGAATCAATTCCGGTGATTCGGGAGGCATACACCAGTCACCGTATTTATCGGCGTTAATCACTCCATCCTCTGTAGTGAACTCACTGCGTATATGGTGCATCCATTTCTTGATAGCGGCATAATTCTTACGAATAGGTTCGATATTGCCGAACTGTTCATAAACCATATCACAGATTACCGGAAATGTGGATGACCACGTCATTTCCGATGTATAATAATTGTAATAAGCCGGACAAATATCAGGAATACAACCGTCTTCACGCTGCGCTTCACGGATATCATCCGCCCATTTGGCATAGGTGTTGCCATTGTTGAACATGAAACTTTCCCCCCACCGTTCCCATAGCATGGTCGCCAAGCCAGCTGGCGCTCGTCACGCTGCGGACAATCCAAAGGCACTCCTTTATAATTACTGGAAATCCCCCACCAGGCATTCCGATAAACCCGGTTCATGATATCATTGGAACACTCGAAAGTACCGTTATCTTCCAAGTCATCATATACTACTTCAGCAACCAAATCTTCCGCTTTCAGATTTTTATAACCTGTCACTTCTACATATTGGAATCCATGATAAGAAAAACGAGAACTCCAGGAGGTGTTGTTTTCTTTACCGTTGCAGATATAATAATCCGTACTCTGGCTATGGCGGAGATTTTCCACATCCAGTTCCGTACCGTCGTTCTTTACCCGTTCGGCATAACGTATGCAAATCGTATCTCCCGCAGCGGCTTTCGCTATGTTAATACGCACCCATCCTGCCATATTCTGACCGAAATCAATCATATAACGGTCACCATATTGCTTGAAGACAGCCGGTTTCAGCGTTTTCATCACTTTCATGTTGGGAGCGGTATTGCCGCGGAGTGTACCATACGGCAATGAAACACGTTGCGCTTTCAGCCATTTGGAATCATCATAACCGGGCTGTGTCCAGTTTCCCAATTCCATACGGGCATCGTAAATCTCACCATCGTATTCATTATTGCTACGTATAGGCCCTTGAGCCGTCAAACGCCATTTCTCATCACTGTTGATGCGCTGGATACTGCCGTCGGTATATTCTATAATCAGATTCAGACGCAACTTGGGGTAACCAAAAGTAGGAATCTTATAAGGTTTGTAATTTTGACGCATAGTGTAGAAACGTCCGTTGCCCAGGGTCACTCCGATGGCATTGTCGGCATTTCCTCCGGCAACCTGTTTGGTGACATCAAAAGAATTGTAAAGCACAGTACGACGATAATCACTTGGAGCCGGCGCCAATACCTGATCACCTATCCGCTGGCCGTTAATGAACAGTTCGTACATACCCAAACCGCACAAATGAAGGGTAGCATACTTTATCTCCTTGGCTTGCGTTTTAAATTCCGTGCGTAAATAACGAGAGCTCAAACGGCTGTGTGAATCTTCCCGATCCCATGCAAACGCAGCGTCCCAACTATCCATCGTCCTCCCCAATGAATCTCACCTAAAGGTCCCATCCCCCATCGGGCAGGCTCGCTCCATTCTGTCTCACCTCGATTGGTATAGCTTCTCACTTTCCAGTAAACACGCTGATTGCTTTTCAAACGCTTCCCTTGATAGGGAATCCATACGGACGCATCGGATTCCACTTTTCCGGAATCCCACAAATCTCCTTTATCCTGTGCTAAAAGTTCAGGAGAAGACGCAACCAAGATCCGGTAGCGGTCTGCATCACATTTCTTTGAGAAGATTCCAGCCGCCAGCTCATACGAGGGACAGCAGTATCCAGCCCCATGGGATCTACCATCTGCTCGGTACGCAGGCCGGTAACCGAAACATCCGCTGCTTTCAACCACAACGGAAGTGCCAAAAGAATGATTAATAATACTTGTTTTTTCATGATATGCATATTTCTTACTTATTCCATTTCTGTATGGCATCCGGCAAGGCTGTCCAAGCTTTCTGCACATAATCCTTCGCAGAATCCACAACAATCAGAACCTGGTCATTACCGCTCAGATAACCGCTATCATGCTGGAAAGAAGTGACTTTACTGTCAAACTCACCGATATATTCCAACTTACCGTCCTTCGCGCTATACCACCATGCATTCTTTTTCGCACCGCTGATTTTGCTCAAATCGATCTGCATAGGACGTCCTGAGTAATTGTAAACCAGCAAATAGTCATTTCCACGGGTAGCATGGCACGGTCATAGCGTTCGCCGTTAGTTCCTGCAATGACACTCTGATCGGGCATACGTTCAAAGAAAGGAAAAGTCAGCATCAAGTTCTTCAGATATTTCATCTGATTGAAACCGGGGTCTTCCAAAGCATCCCACCATGCTTTCTTACGTCCGTCGGCACCGAAAGAGGCTCCATATCCGGGACGGATAAATTGCATGATATCATTATGACCGTATGAGTGCCCGAATGATCCGGCAAACACCGACCAATAGGCATAACGACGCACATCGTGCTGATTCCAACGGGTTTCATTGGGATCATGCAGCCCCTGTGGAATGTCTTCATAAATAGGTTCGTCATCAATCACCGGTTTCAACGGAGTCTTTGCCTGACTGGCTTCCACAAAACGCCAGTTATCTTCTTCCGTATTCTCTTCGATAGGATAATCACCATCACCGTTACGCTGCCCGTAACGACGGTGTCCGCTTTGGAACATATTGAAATCCAGCCATTCGCGGTCATTAAACCAAGTAGCCGACGTGGTACGTCCACGCGGATGGAAAGTCATCAGATGACCTTTGTCTATGCTGCGGATACTGTTTGCCAACGCATCCCATACCTCCGTCTTATTATCACCGCGGATATCCCCTCCTATCATCCAAATAATATTCGGCTCATCCTTGTAACGTTCTGCAAGAAACTTACCGTATGCCACGGCTTCTTTTTCATTCATCAGCTTGTTCCACGGGAGTTCCCCAAATACATACCATCCCTATATAGATGCCCCGTGAAGCGGCACTTTTAATAATATAGTCCATGTGGTCCCAATATCCATAAATCCCTTTGCGGTTGATATCTTTGAAATTAAAACCGTCTGTCATGGAATACTGGCCGTAAATATTCATGGAAGGCACACCGTTCAATACCTGCACCTGCACCATGTTATATCCGGCATCCTTGCACTTATTCAGATAGTAAGAAACCTCGTCACGATTCAAGCGTTGCGGCATCAGCCATCCGGTTTCACCCAACCAGAAGAAAGGTACTCCATTTTCATGCTTCAGATAACGTCCCTCCTCGGACACCACCAGTTTGCCGTTCTTCCAGGGAATATACGTTTTCGCTTTCTGCGCCGGCAACGAAGTAGAGCAACATAGCAATAAAGCCAATAAGGAAAGTAATGCGTGTCTGTTCATCATTGTATTTTCAAATTCGTTTATTAATTAATTGACAATCTCCAAACAAGAGCTTTTATCAAAACAACAAGGTGTTTAAAAAAAGGTCCTTATGTTTACGGAAAAGATGAAGACCTTTTTGACAAATGTCCTCATCTTTTTCAGATTATTCCTACTGCTTCATTTTCTCATATTCAATAGCTGCCAAAATAAAGGAACCTACTGATTTCGGATCGTTCTCTATCACCGGCTCACCTATATAATAAGCAAAACTTCCATCCCGGTTTCCTTTACCGCCTAATCCGGCAACAGCACAACAGTTGGTAATAGTGTATGAACCATCAGGCTCTTCTTTAATGAATTGTTTTATCAAACCGTTGAATCCACGCTCTGCGGCCGCTTTATACTCCACAGGAATATATCCTTTGTTTACAGCCTTACACAGAAAATATACAAAAAGCGATGAAGCGGAGGATTCCAGATAATTTCCTTTACGGTTATTCTGGTCAGTCACCTGCCACCATACCCCTGTTTCAGGCTCCTGGTATTTTACAATGCCTTCGGCCAACGTATTTATAATCGTCATAATGCTGTCGCGTCCTTCGAACTGCGCCGGCATATAGTCCAATACATCCACCACGGCAGCGGCATACCAGCCTATACTGCGGCTCCAGAAGTTGGGTGAGCACCCGGTTTCCTTATTTGCCAATTTTGTGTCTTGCTCTCATCCCAGCCATGATAGAACAAACCGGTTTTAGGATCATACGTTTTACGGGCAATCAGCTTTATTTGATTCACAATATCGGCATTGACCGTAGTATCCTTGAATACGTTACCATATTGAGCCAGATAAGGAGAAGCCATGAATATACCATCCAGCCACATCTGGTGCGGATATACCAGTTTGTGCCAGAAACCGCCTTCACTGGTACGGGGCTGTTCGGCCAGTTGTTTGCGAAGAGTATCCATCGCCACCTTATAACGCCCGTCTCCCGTCTTTTCATAAAAATCGAATAAAATCTTTCCGGCATTGATATTATCAATATTAAAAGAAAGATATTTCATGGTCTTTATCTTACCGTCGGTGTCTATCAGACTGTCTGCATATATTTTTGCATAATTATAATAGGCAGTGTCACCGGTATGTTTCCATTCCTCCAACATGGATTTCACCACCAGTCCGTGCGTATAGCCCCAACGAGGCTTTTTCGCTTTTTCTATCATCCAAGCTCTGGGAAACGTTGCATTTCCGACTGAGCCATACGTTCGCTCCATTTGATTTCTTCGGTCTGTTTAGGAGTGGCAGTACATGCACACATTCCACCTGCCAGCAACAATGAGCAAATAATGTTTAATCCTGTTCTTTTCATATTTCTTCTTTTTACTATTTTTCATCCTTACAATCAATGCAAGAATCATCACTTACCTAAGAATATATACTCTTCACCTGCTTTGGTTTCCAGATCATAAAGATAAGTTTTTTTCAACTCAACTTTATTCAATTTCGCTTCTTTATTTATAATCGGCTGTAAGATTTCGGGTATGGCATACAATTTATTCGGATTCTCTCCTTTTGCCTTTCTCAGCCCTTTGCCTGCCAGCGGATTTAAAGAACGCAAACGACAGTTTCCCCCATTACGGATTTCACCACCAACCGGCTCACTTTACCATTCTTCCAACTCAAATCCAATTCAAAACCTCCACGAGCTATAATCCCGCTCACGCTTCCCTCTTTCCATTGCGCCGGCAATGCGGGAAGTAAATAAATAAAACCATCGTGGCTCTGCATCAGCATTTCTACGATACCCGCCGTACAACCAAAATTACCGTCAATCTGAAAAGGTGGATGGGCATCAAACAAATTAGGATAAGTTCCTCCTTTTTTCTTCTCGTTACGTACGAGAGTCAACTGATCGGTTATCAGTTTATAAGCATGGTCACCATCCAACAGACGGGCCCACAAACATACCTTCCATCCCATACTCCATCCGGTAGACGGATCGCCACGATGAATCAGCGAAGTACGTGCCGCATCAAACAATTCGGGAGTACGGTAAGGAGAAATCTGATTACCGGGGAACAAACCATAAAGGTGTGACACATGACGGTGCACATCCTGCGGATTGTCCCAATCCATCATCCATTCCTGCAATTGCCCCCAACGTCCTATCTGCATGGGCGCCATTTCCTTTAAACGCTGTTCCAAACGGGTGGCAAATTCAGCATCCGTACCCAACAGACGGGCGGTCGTGATTATCTGATTCCACAAATCGAATATCAGCTGGTTATCCAAAGTACACCCGGCAGCCGTAGTCGCTTTCCCGTTACTGCCTGCATGAGTATTCTCCGGAGAATTGCTCGGACATACCACCAACCAGTTATGCAACGGTTCCTTCACCATGATTTCATCAAAAAACTTACCGGCTTCTTTCATGATAGGGTAAGCCGAGCGGAGAAATTCCATATCGCCTGTATAAAGATAACGTTCCCACAAATGACGGCACAGCCAGGCTCCACCCGTAGGCCATAATCCCGACGGAGCCTTGTCTATAGCTCCGGTAACACGCCATATATCCGTATTGTGATGCAATACCCAGCCATCCGCCCCATACATAATCTTGGCCGACTCACGCCCTGTTTCACTCACTTCACGGATCAGTTGTATCAAAGGCTCGTGCAATTCGCTGAGATTCGTCACTTCGGCCGGCCAATAGTTCATTTCAACATTGATATTACATGTATATTTACTATCCCAGGAAGGAAATAATTTATCATTCCAAATGCCTTGCAAATTAGCAGGCTGCCACCCGGCTGTGAAGAACAAATCAACAGATAGCGGCCGAAACGGAAATAAGTGGCCACCAGAAAATCATCCTTCGTTTCCTTGAAATTCTGTACACGCATATCAGTGGTTACCCCTGCATATTTGTCTATGCCTAAATCCAAAGAGACACGGTCCATATATTGCTTGAAAAAATCGACGTGTGCCTTACGTGATGTCATATAATCTTTACTTACAGCCCGGCGCAGATAGTTCTTCGCACGCTCCACTTGGTTACCTGTTATATCCTTGTAATTAGTAAGTTGGTAGCAATGGAAATATAAATCACAGCCTCGTCCGCCCCTTCTATACTCAAGACTCCGTCACGACAAGATCGGGTTCCTCCCTGAGTACGTGCAGTCATACGTCCCTGAAATTCAACCTTCCCTTTGAGTCCTTCATGCCAGGAAGATACGCCCGAAAGGGTAACCTCCTCCCCTTCCGTCGCAACCATCACATCCTGATGCGGAGTAGTAAGATTGGCGTTACAAGTAATCTTTCCGGGTTGGCTGGCAGTAAGACGCACCATAACTACCTGATCGGCAAACGACGTCAGTGTTTCACGCTGATAAGTCACCCCGTCCACCTTATAACGCACGATGGTACGAGCTGAATCCAGGCTCAGTTCCCTATAGTAATCGGAATAACGTGTATGCCCCGGAAAAGAAATATGCAGATCGCCAAACGATTGATAGGGCATACGCTATTGGTCTTCGCCATTACTTTCTCGGTAGCCAACGTTTGTGCTTCAAGATATTTTCCCTCGAACACCAACCGGCGCACTTGGGAATATATTCCAACGCATCGGGATTAGCATTATTATTGGGACGTCCTGCCCAAATAGTTTCTTCGTTCAACTGGATATGCTCCACACCGGGATTGCCGAATACCATCGCTCCCAACCGCCCGTTACCCAGCGGAAGCGCTTCAGTCCAAACCTGAGCGGGTTCGTCATACCACAGTTTATATTCCTGTGCGGCAGCCTGCAAGTAAGAACTTGCCCATAACAGCCCCCCCACTATCCATTTTATTTTCATATTGATCTCTAGCTTTTATTAAAGGGAGACGAAAAAAGAAGACGGATGTACTCTGTGGAAAGAAATAAAAAAGTAAATATCATGAAAAAACTTTCCCTGGCACCTCAACAAATCCGGCTTCTCTATTGTTATTAAAATAAAACCATCTTATAAAATTAGAATTATATGAAAATAGCAGAGATTAAAGGAAG
>ENA-OQCN01001100-OQCN01001100.1-human-gut-metagenome-genome-assembly--contig:-NODE-1100-length-13763-cov-2.745087_pt1 | contig 13763 bp, 10 predicted proteins | sample MGYA00242497_ERZ504576 | MGnify/ENA primary metagenome ERZ504576 (study PRJEB26092, sample SAMD00036296) | human gut metagenome | host: Homo sapiens | study: EMG produced TPA metagenomics assembly of...
AGACAATCTTCTTAAAGTAAGGACGAATGTTTGGAAATCAACGTATCACCTTTATTGGCAAGCGGTTGTCTGTGATGTAGTTGGTAGGCTTGTCGCCTCGGTTGAACCAGCTTTTCCCGACAGCATATTTTCCGTTGAGAAGTAGGTTCTGACGTTCAACTCAGAGACAGCTACTTTGTCTGTTGAATATGAGCAAATATCCGAGAGGACTCCCTGATTTACTGCCAAAATGTCATTGCTGAACCGCCCTTGATATATCGTTTGCAGGAGATCAGCTAAATTATCGTTTACCGCCTGAATAGCTCTCACCAGTGGCGAGAGTTTTACAAAAGGGACTGCCACTGAATGTCGTTCTCTTACCTCGAAAGGAGACACGACAATGACAGAACAACTCATCACGGAGATACAGCAAAAAATGCTTCCGTATCTCAACAACGAACAGCTCATGCACCTTCGGGATGCAATGACTGAGACATTAGTTGGGGCAACGATCACCTATGATAGTGGCTCAATCCCAGCAGAAGAAACAGATGCAGTCGAAGCATTTATCACGGCAAAGCGGATCGAAGGCTGTTCGGAGAAAACCCTGAGCTACTACCGGAAGACGATTGAGGCTCTGATTTCCAGAGTTGGAAAGGCTGTGCAACAGATCACCACAGATGATTTGCGCCGCTATTTGACCAACTATCAGGTTCAGCGCAGGTCGAGCAAAGTAACCATAGACAACATTCGTCGGATTCTGTCCAGCTTCTTCTCTTGGCTTGAGGATGAGGACTTTATCTTGAAAAGCCCGGTACGCCGGATTCACAAAGTCAAGACTGCAAAGGTGGTCAAGGACACCTACACCGATGAAGCGTTAGAGCTGATGCGTGACAACTGCACAACAGCACGGGACTTGGCGATGATTGATCTTCTGGCATCCTCCGGAATGCGTGTTGGTGAGCTTGTCACGCTAAACCGCGAAGACATCAACTTCAACGAACGCGAATGCGTTGTTATCGGCAAGGGTAATAAAGAGCGATTGGTCTACTTCGATGCAAGGACGAAGATACACCTTCAAAACTATCTTGAGGGCAGAACCGATGAAAACCCGGCTTTGTTTGTTTCACTGAAAGCGCCCTTTGACCGATTGATGATTGGCGGAGTGGAGACACGCCTTCGGGAGCTGGGAAAGCGTCTGAATATCCCGAAGGTTCACCCTCACAAGTTCAGGCGTACACTGCTACAACTGCCATAGACAAAGGAATGCCCATAGAGCAAGTCCAGCAGCTCTTAGGGCATCAGAAAATCGACACCACCATGCACTATGCAATGGTGAAACAACAGAATGTGAAGCTGGCACATAGAAAATACATTGGATAGGATGGGATGAAAATGAGGATGACGCAACTTAAAACCATCGCAGACATACAGACTGGTCCGTTCGGAAGCCAACTCCACAAAGAAGACTACGTTGAAACCGGAACCCCTATTGTCACTGTTGAACATCTTGGGAACCGAGTATTCACCGAGCAAAATCTCCCCAGAGTTTCCGACAGCGATAAAGCGCGGTTGATTAAGTATACTCTTTCAACTGGCGATATTGTATTCAGCCGAGTTGGGTCTGTTGACCGCTGTTCCTATGTTGATAAATCACACGACGGATGGATGTTCTCGGGACGTTGCTTACGAGTCCGCCCAACTGAACTGGTTGATTCTCTGTACCTATATTATTATTTCTGTTTAGAAGAAACCAAGCAGTTTGTTCGGAATATTGCAGTAGGCGCGACCATGCCTTCTATCAATACGAAACTTCTTGGAGAGGTCGAAATCGCCTTACCGGATCTGAACAACCAGAAACGGATAGCCGCTGTTCTCTCATCACTGGATGATAAAATTGAGAACAACCAAAAGCTAAACGATAATTTAATGCAGCAAGCCGTAACGATTTTCAAGTCATGGTTTGTAGAGTACAGCCTTTTCGATGGCATTGAACCGAAAGAATGGGAAACTGTCAACTTGGAGAAGATCACATCGCTTATAAGCCGCGGAATTGCGCCCAAATACTCCGATAACTCTGATCAGATAGTGATCAATCAGAAGTGCATTCGTAACCACATGATTGATCTTTCTCAGGCACGAACTCACACCCCAAAAGTAATCAATGAGAAATGGCTTCGCTTTGGCGATTTATTGATTAACTCAACGGGAGACGGAACATTGGGACGCGCAGCACAAGTTTGGTTCCAGCCCCAAAATATCACAGTTGATTCCCATGTAACGGTTGTCAGACCGGCAAAAGAAAATCTGATTTTCTATATTGGGCTGTGGGGAGTTCTTCATGAAAGGGAAATTGAATCCCTTCATACCGGAAGCACTGGTCAGACGGAATTGCCCAAAGAGCGCGTGAAGGCATTGGAACTGCACTTGCCTGACAATGGGACGCTGGATCGTTTCAACACCCTAATTGCACCTATGGCTGCTGCTATTGTTTCAAAGCAGAACGAAAACAATAAGCTCGCAACTCTAAGGGATGCGCTTCTCCCGAAACTCATGTCCGGAGAGATCGATGTCTCTGCCGTTCAGCTCTAAGCTGCTAAATTATCGTTTACCTGATATGGAGGATATACCATGTTTGATAAAGTTCAGGAGAGCTTGAAAAGAAGCAAAGACGAGCACCAGAAAAAGCGGCTTGAAAAGGAACGGCTTCGTCTTGAGAAAGCCGCAGCAGAAGCAGCTCGTGAGGAAGAGCGGCTTCAACAGGAGGCTCAAAAGATACAGACTGAAAAAGAACGCCTTCTCTCCCTTGATGACAAGGGGCTGATGGTTGAGCTAATTTTGGCAATGCGTGCTTATACGCGCAGATCGAGGATATTCAATTTCAGCAGATAACATTAACTTCGAGAATCGAAGATATTGAGTCGGACATCTCTTCCATACGCAGTGATATTTCAGATTTGGAAAGCAGACTGGGCTCGTCCGATCAGTAAGACTCAATGAAGGAGGCGCAGACGTGATTATTTCACCACAATCTCTTGATACAAACCTAAGTCAGCTTTTAGCGGAAGTTAAGTCCGGCTCAATGCAGTTGCCGGAGTTTCAGCGCGACTGGACTTGGATGATAGCCGAATTAGAGGCATTATCGCCAGCTTATCACAGGGCTATCCTATGGGTGCCATCATGCGGCTGCAATACGGCAATCCGGACATCCAATTCAAATACCGTACAATTACGGGCGTAAAAGGCGTTTCTGTGAAGCCGGAGCATTTGATTCTCGATGGTCAGCAGCGGCTTACTTCAATTTATCAGGCAACATCCTCTAAAGAGCCGGTCTCGACCAAAACAGAAAAAGGCAAGGCTATTAAGCGTTATTACTATCTCTCAATGGAGAAGTGCCTCGACGATGATGAGGATCGTTTTGATGCTGTCCTCTCCATCCCCGAAGACCGTAAGATTAAAGAGAACTTTGACGGGATGTGAAGCTCGATCTCTCCACCAGAGAATATGAATACGAGAACAAGCTGTTTCCGGTCAATATCGTATTCGACAGCAACGCAGTTATGGACTGGTTCATGGGCTACATGACGCACTACGGAATGAAGCCGGAAGCAATGGACGAGTTCAAGCGTTTCCAAGCGGATGTGCTGAATACAATTTCCGGGTATAAGCTGCCTGTGATTACACTGGACAAGTCCACGCCGCGAGAGGCAGTGTGCAAGGTGTTTGAGAACGTCAATACTGGCGGTGTTCCTCTCACGGTGTTTGAGCTTGTTACCGCAACTTATGCCACAAGAGACTTTGACCTGAGAAAAGACTGGGTGCAGTGTCGAAATACAATTTGCGGTTTCGGTGACACGCTGAGAACAGACCTGTTCGATGGGATTGATGAGACTACCTTCCTGACAACGGTTTGTCTCTATACAGCTATTTGAACAAGCAGTCTGGAAAGACAAACACAAATCTCCTGTAAAAAGAAAGATGATTCTGGGACTTCCTTATGAATCGTACATAGCGAACCGGGATGCAGTGCTGTCTGGGTTCAAAATCGCAAAGGAGTTTCTTCTTCGTGATCAGTGCGTTTTCCGTCAAAGAGATTTGCCCTATACAACGCAGTTGATTCCACTTGCGGCAATCTGCGCTGTTCTCGGAAAATCCAAATGCAATGAGCCAAACACAATCAAATCTCTTTCTCGGTGGTATTGGTGCGGGATTTTGGGTGAGATGTATGGCGGTGCGAACGAAACCCGCTATGCCTATGACATTGAGGACATGGTTGAAGAGGTCAATGGACGTCCGAATGCAATGCACACGATTAACAGCGCAGTCTTTTCTTCTACGCGGCTGCTAACCCTTCAAACTCGCTTGAGCGCGGCATATAAAGGTATAATGGCTCTTCTTTACAAGGAGAAGTGTCGTGACTTTATGAACAACACGACGATTGACATTGTAAACAGTATGCTTGAGTCTCCGGATATTCACCATATATTCCCCGAAGCATATTGCGAGAAAATGGGCATCAAGCGCGAACGGTATAATTCCATCATTAACAAGACCCCGATTCTTCCAGCCACCAACCGCTCGATTGGCGGAAATGCGCCGAGTGAGTATCTGGGGGCAATTCTAAAGAAGGTTGATGGACTGACCGAGAATGAGTTGCAAGCACGGGTGGAATCGCACTTTATCAACTATGCAGAATTGAAGGCAGATGACTTCAATGGCTATTTCATCGACAGAGCAAAAAGCCTTCTAAACCTAATTGAAAAAGCGATGAATAAGCCCGTCACTGACAGAGATGCAGAAAACACGCTGGATCAGTTCGGGGCGAGTCTGGCGTAAAAGGGAGTGACAAACTATGGCAGGATATTTTACAGAATCAAATTACGAGAACGCTGTCTTGCAGCTTCTCAATGAAGAACTGGGCTATAACTATATCTATGGACCGGACGTGGAGCGCGATTATCACTCGCCGCTTTATGAGGATGTTCTGCTACCTTCCTTGCAGCGGATCAACAAGAGCCTGCCTATGGACGCTCTGACGGAGGCAATCTATAAGCTCAAGAACTTTGAAACCGGAACGCTTTTGCAGAAGAACATGGTCTTTATGGACTACCTCCAAAACGGAGTCCCGGTAAAATACTATGACAAGTGTGAAGAACGCTCTACCCTTGTTTACCTTGTAGACTTCAAAAATCCTGCCAGTAACGAGTTCACAGTTGCGAATCAATGGACTTTCATTGAGAACTCCGAAAAAAGACCAGATGTGATTCTCTTTGTCAATGGTCTCCCACTCGTCATTGTGGAGTTGAAGTCTCCGTCCCGCGAAGAAACCGATGCTTCCGCAGCATACCGCCAGCTCCGGAACTATATGTATGAGATCCCCTCTATGTTCATTTATAATGCGGTATGTGTCATGAGCGACTTGACCACTTCAAAGGCTGGTACAATCACGTCCGGCGAAGACCGCTTTATGGAGTGGAAAACAACAGACGGCAGCTATGAGAATACGCAACACGCATCATTTGACACATTCTTTGTAGGACTGTTTGAGAAGACCCGCTTCCTTGACATCGTGAAAAACTTCATCTGCTTTAATGTGGATGGACAGAATACTTTCAAGATACTCGCCGGGTATCATCAGTATTTCGCAGTCAAAAAGGCGATTGAGTCTACAAAACACGCAACCGTGACGGACGGTAAGGGTGGCGTCTTCTGGCATACACAGGGCAGCGGAAAATCGTTGTCTATGGTCTTCTATGCTCATTATCTGCAAGAAGCGTTAGAAAGCCCCACTATCGTTGTCATTACCGACCGTAACGATCTGGACGACCAGCTTTACGGACAATTCGCCCGCTGCAAGGACTTCCTCCGGCAAACGCCGCAGCACGCTGAGAGCCGCAAGAATCTGAAAGAACTGCTTGCAAACAGACAGGCAAACGGCATAATCTTCACGACCATGCAGAAGTTTGAAGAAAGCAACGAAGCTCTTTCGGAGCGTCGGAACATTATCGTGATGGCTGATGAAGCGCATCGTGGGCAATATGGTCTCAATGAGAAGGTTGTGGTCAAGCAGAAGGACAACGGCGAAGTCGAGGCGAAAACCGTTATCGGCACTGCCCGCATTATAAGAGACACGCTTCCTAATGCGACCTACATTGGATTCACCGGAACACCGATCTCCACAAAAGACCGCAGTACACGAGAGGTCTTCGGTGATTACATCGACATCTATGATATGACACAGGCAGTTGAAGATGGCGCGACCAGACCCGTCTACTACGAGAGCCGTGTGATTCACCTGAAACTCGACGAGAACACCCTCCATCTGATCGATAATGAGTATGACATTATGGCTGACAACGCCGATCCGTATGTCATTGAAAAGAGCAAAAAGGAACTTGGTCAGATGGAAGCAATCCTCGGTGCCGACCAGACGATCAATTCCTTGGTAAATGACATTCTTGATCATTACGAGAATTACCGTGAGAATATCCTAACCGGCAAGGCGATGATCGTTGCTTATTCGCGTCCCATAGCAATGAAGATTTATAAGCGCATTCTTGAGCTACGCCCAGCGTGGACGGAAAAGATTGCAGTGGTCATGACGCAAGGCAATAACGATCCCGAAGAATGGCGTGAGATTATCGGCAACAAAGCTCATAAGGACGATATGGCGCGGAAATTCAAAGACAACAACTCTCCGCTGAAAATCGCCATCGTCGTGGATATGTGGCTGACCGGCTTTGATGTTCCCTCCCTTGCTACGATGTATGTCTATAAGCCGATGGCTGGACACAACCTGATGCAAGCTATCGCCCGCGTCAATCGTGTCTTCAAAGATAAAGAAGGCGGTTTGGTTGTCGATTACGTCGGTATTGCGGCTGCACTGAAACAGGCAATGAACGACTATACTGCCAGAGACAAGAAGAACTATGGTGATACAGATGTAAGCAAGGCTGCATATCCGAAGTTCCTTGAAAAGCTCTCTATTTGCAGAGATTTGTTCCACGGATTCAGTTATGAGAAATTCATGACCGGAAGCGACCTCGACAGGGCGAAGCTCATCAGCGGCGGAGTGAACTTCATACTCGGCAAGAGTGTTGCAGAGTACGAGCTTCCCGACCATGAGAAGACACAGAATGTGTTTATCAAAGAAGCCCTGCTTCTCAAGCAGCACTTTCGCTGTGCAGCAGCTTGGTAGACGAGCAAACTCGCATGGAGGCAGCTTTCTTCGAGTCCGTAAGAACAATGACCGTGCGCTTGGTTTCAGGCGGTACCGGAAAGAAGTTTACGCTTCCGGAAGTAAATGAGCGCATTAACGAGCTTTTGAAGCACAGCATCAAGAGCGAAGGTGTTATCAACCTCTTCTCCGATGTCCAGACTGAGTTTTCGTTGTTCGATCCGAAGTTTCTTGAAGAAGTGGCAAACATGAAGGAGAAGAATCTTGCAGTCGAACTCCTGAAAAAACTGATTTCCGAACAGGTCTCTGTTTACCGTCGAACAAATATTGTCAAGTCTGAAAAGTTCTCCGAAATCATTCAGAGCGCAATGAACCGCTATTTGAACGGAATGCTGACCAACGAGGAAGTCATTCAAGAATTACTCAAGCTGGCGAAAGACATTGCCGCTGCTGCCGCCGAGGGTGAAAAACTCGGATTGACAGCGGACGAGCTTGCTTTCTATGATGCCCTCACAAAGCCGCAAGCAATCAAGGACTTTTACGAGCATGACGAGCTTATTGCTATCACGAAAGAACTGACAGATTTGCTTCGCAAAAACCAGACAATAGACTGGCAAAAGAAAGAGAGCGCAAGAGCTGGAATGCGCCGCCTGGTCAAAAGGTTGCTGAAAAAACACAAATATCCGCCAGAGGGTATGGATGATGCTGTCCAGACTGTCATGAGCCAGTGTGAGATGTGGACGGACAATGTAATGACCGCTTAACTCCCCTACGAGAAAGGAGTAGATCATGGGCAATTCAGTCATGTTGAATGGAATCGAATATGCCGGAGAACAGATTGCCTACAAAGACAGCACCTATGAGCTTGTGTCAAAGGTCGCTTACCTGATCGGCGTCCCGCTTCGTATTTTCCAAAATGAACACGAGCCGCCGAAGATAGAGATATACAACCGGCTTGAACAGGATAAAAATGCCCGTATCATTCGTAATCTATGTATCATCCGCACCGCCATTGAGCGCAACTACCGGAAAATAAATGACATCATGCGAATGGAGTATCGAGGGCTGCTTTCAATGCCAGAGATCATCCCGGCTTCCAGTATGCAGCAGCTTTCAAATGACGGAATCAGCTTTATAAAAAAAGTCGAGTACAAAGCTCTGCCACCACATTATCGAGATCAACCGGCTGATTTCAGACCGCATTAACAACTGCAAGAGCCTCTTTCCAATCTGGATTAACTGGGCGTACATAAAAGAGCTGTTCATCATGCCAAACGGTTTGACAGAGGACGGAACGAAAGATGCTGCCGATATTTATTACGCAAGTCTCTCCTACTACCCCTATCAAATGTATATCAACTGGGTACCGATGGACGAGGGTAATGTCCTCTATAATGATAAGAAGTTTGCTACCCTGCTTTATCAATGGCATTGCGACGCCTTCACGGAATACAGTAAGTCTCTGATGCAGGGGCTTTTGTAAAAAACAATATCTACGACTTCATAGATGACAGCGAGAAAACCGTATTGGTGGTGGACTGCGAAAACTCCGACCCGTACAAACTGTGTGCCACGCTCAAAAATCTTAATTATGAGGTCATGCAGAAGATTACGGCGATCATTCTCTTTGATGACGTACATACCGCTACGGCATGGCGGATTCTTGAAAACTACACCCGCATCCCCGTTGAACATATCATGATTGAGCGGATCAAGCAGAACAAATCACTGGTAGACATCAAGCTCACCGCAAGAGCCTGTCAGGAACACTACCAGAAGCAAGTGGATTCCTTCGTCATCGTCTCAAGCGATTCCGACTACTGGGGCTGATCTCTTCCTTACCGGACGCCAGATTCCTTGTCATGATTGAGCGGGAAAAATGCGGACCGGATATGAAGGCAGCACTTGCAGAATCTGGGATATTCTACTGCTATCTGGATGACTTCTACTCCGGCAACAGCGAGGACATCAAGAAAAACGCACTGTTCAAGGAGATGTACCGCTGGATTGACAACTCCGTTCACCTGAACGTCAACGATATGTTTGATGCAGCTCTGCGAAACACGAGGATCGAAATGTCTCCCGCAGAGCGGCGGCAGTTCTATGAGAAGCACATCAGGCACATGACGCTGACCATCGACGAGAACGGAAACGTCAGCATTGAATTGAAACGCGGATAGCCTTGGTTTCTATTCCGGGAGGAATGTGGATGGACAACAGATTCTATTTTGGATTCAATACATCGGAGGAACGGAAAAAGCGCAGAAAAGCAGAGCTGTACTCCATGAGTGAGCAAGTCAGCACCTTCTTTTGGGATGAAGCCCCGCAGCATGGATTGGAAATGCGTGAAGGGCAGCAGGATATGTCATTTGAGATTGTGGACGCCCTCATAAACGATCAGCATTTTGCGATTGAAGCTGGCGTGGGCATTGGCAAGTCCTTTGGCTATCTTGTGCCGGTGCTGCTGTACAGCAAACGCATGAACAAGCCGGTCATCATCGCAACCTCGACCATTGCGCTTCAAGAACAGCTCTGGCGCGATGTCCACGCGGTAATGCCCCTTCTTGGGCTGAACAGAGATGTCATCCTCGCAAAAGGACAGACCCATTATCTCTGCAACAAACGCGCAGACGAGTATATGTGTGACCCGAAAGCAGACCCACCGGACGCGCTCAAAGAAGGAATCCAGCAGGGGTATGAGGAACGCAAGGATTTCCCGGAGGTTTTGCCGCAAGGCGTCTGGGACAAGGTAAACGTGCAGCGGTTCAGCATGAAGAATTGCGGCTCCTGCGAAAAGAAATGCAAGTATTACAAGGTCCGTGCATCGTTAAAATACACGGACGGTGTTGTTCTGTGCAATCAGGACTTTCTTACCCAGCATCTCATGAAACTACGACGCGGGCAGGACGGACTGATTAACGCCGCCGCTGATCTGCTTGTCGTGGATGAAGCGCACAACTTGGATGATAAGGTGCGGAGTGCCACAACGGAGCGTTTCGGGCAAGGTATGCTCTTTGGAATGATTAAAAGCGCATTCTATGAACTGCGACCCTCTGACCAAAGCAGTGTGTCCGGTGAAAAGCGAGAGGCAGAGAGCGCAATCATCGCCTTCTATAACTGCCTGAAAGCACAAGTTCAAAAGCAGATCGACGATGCAGATCAGGATATGCGCTACGCTGACCGCTTTTTCTTTGACCAAAGCGGCAGTGCGATTGAACTGCTTACCGAGATGAACGCCGCCATACACAACCTTTCGTCCAGCATTCAGATTTATTCCAGCATGGATTTCAGAAACAACCGTTCCTTTGCTGCCTCTGATGATCTGGATGCCGTCAGCGAGTCCCTTTCAGAGCTTCTTGACCGGATAGATGATATGCTGATCTGGATTGAGCAGCACGGCAGCAACACGGAACTCGTCTATTGCCCTAAAAACACAAAAGAAATTGTGAGCCGCCTATACTTCAATGGTGATGAAAGAACCATCTTGACCTCTGCCACGCTGACGAACGCCACGAGCGGGTCTCTGGAAGAACAGTATTCTTACTTTATCAGCAATACCGGCTTTCCCGCTGGTGATCGCGGCTGCTTATCCGAGCCAAAGCCTTCCCCATATCCATACGATGAACACGCCATGATCTACTATTGCGACGATCTCCCGCACCCGACCAGAGAACATGAAGCCTTCATTGAAAAGGGTGTGGAGCGACTGCTTGAGATCCTGAGCATTTCCAATGGAAAGGCACTCGTGCTGTTTACGGCAAAGACCGACATGGAAGAGGTCTACTCCATTCTCAGTGAGAAAAATCTTCCGTACAAAATCCTGATGCAGCAGCCGGGATCGTCGCAGGACAAGGTGCTGCTTGAGTTTAAGGAAGATACGAACTCCGTACTTCTGGGGACGGGTGCATATTGGGAAGGAATCAGCATTGAAGGAAAAAGCCTTTCCAATGTCATCATTTTCCGGCTTCCGTTCCCTGTCCCCGATCCAATTATCGAGTATAAGTGTTCCGTCGCAAAGGATGCCCTGATGGATGTCCGCGTTCCCGAAATGATTATCAAGCTCAAGCAAGGTATCGGGCGATTGATCCGCAATTTCACAGACACCGGCATTGTCTGCATTATCGACCGAAGACTGCGGGACGAGCCGCCGGAACGCTATCATGACATTACATGGGACTCCCTGCCTATCAAAAATCGGACAAGCAGTTTGGACGAACTTAGGAAGTTTTACGAAGGTCTGCCCTCAGCCAAGGAATGATGATACAAACGGCAGTCTCTTCGGAAACATAGAGCAGCCCCCCAAAAAACGACAATCAGAAAACGGAGGTGTATCATGTTGTACAATGAAAATCTGCACGAAGAAGAACAACATCTGATCCAGCAGATTGCCGAGCAAACAGAGAGAGGTAAATCGGCTGGGAACTGACGGAGTATAATCCGCTGTCATTTCTGAATGAGGACAAGATAGACAAAAACCCAGCAGTAATCTGTCAGTCCTTCTCCTTTGAAGCGATCATCGGCGGCTCCCGTTTCGAGCTTGATGTCATGGAGAATATTGATGTGCCGTCCGGTATGGGAGACTACACCATAACCTTGACGCGGGATGAAACCGAAAATTATCTTAAAATTGAGGATGCGCTTTCCTTTGACTGTGACCGCTATGAATGCACACCGGAGGAAGTCGCAGAGCGATTTGCGGACAGCCCCATTGTCCGTCTCTGCAACGCTATCATTCCTGCCACGCTTGGGCAGGAGGATTTAGAAGAGGTCTTCACATGGGCAAGGTTTTTCAACGAGACTGGCATTTCTGCAAAGCTAATGAATCATCCGCTGACCAAGCTCTGTGAAAAGCTGTTCGACGAACACCGTTTGATGGACTTCCATCGCTGCATCTTGGATGTGGACTATCGAAAGCTGCTCCTAAATGAACTGGCTCATAACTAAGACACGGAAAACGCCCCGACACTGTGCCAGACGCACAGTGCCGGGGGCGTTCCCGTTTCCAGCGATTTATTTTTCCCTCGGCAATGGACTGTCCATAAGGTGACACTTTCCGTTTGCGATGCCGCGAAAATTCGATGTGTTCCATGGAGATGTTCACTGGGCAGCATACGCCGTACACGTTTCCAATAATCACTGAGCAGTGCAATGGGTATTCGCTATCGGGAAATACTTCACGGTTTTCACAACGCTTGATTCAGAAGGGATTTTTTTGCCTTATTCCCGCGTGACATCAAGGGAAACCGGATTGATGACGATGATGGTCTTGCCCTTTTTGTGGGCATATCTCACGGTATTCCCGGTACCGCTGGGGCATCCATTCCATACTGCGAGAATATAATCGGCGTGATCGACCATGTACCGATTTCTCTTGTCCATGCAGTCCGGCGTGTACTCCCGTTGCAGCATGGTCTCCTTGTCACACTTTGCCGCGATATTATAATACCGTTCCCGTGAAGCCACAGGCCATTTGATCGCTTGTGTCTCACAAGGGATTGCGCTTTCCAGAGTAATGCGAGGGTATTTTGATTTCAAATCGAGTACAATTTCCGCAGCGCACATATCGACGCCAAGAGCCATGCCGGTAATAAAATGCGTGACGCCCTCGTTCTCGATGAGTGCTACAATCTGATCCCGCATAACAGACTTCAAAGAAGTACAACGCTTATCGGATTCATCAAAGCCGAACGGAAGACTCTGTGGTCTATGACCGGTAAACGCACAAGTCTTGCCTTGAACGGATTGCTTTTCAGCTTTTTGAGCAGACTTTCTAAACTCAATAATGCGCGACATGACACCCCTTCTTTCACTCTTTTGGTAGGTAACTCCATTCTATCACCCTCATCACGGACAGTCAACGTATTGTCGTTAGCAAAATCAACGACGGTGTACCGTGGATAATGACACCGCCGTTAGGTACACTAAATGCAAAGGTGGTGAGGCTATGCGAGAGAAGAAGGACATCAATATTGAAATCGGCGGCAATATTCAAGTGGCAAGAGAACAGGCGGGATATACGCAGGACACGCTCTCAGAAATGCTTGGCATGACGCCGAATCACCTGAGTGCTATTGAGCGTGGTGCTTCCGGTATCTCTCTCGAAGCCTTGCAGCGTCTTTGCCGTTTGCTCGGCGTCAGCGCAGACCGAATTATTTTTGGGACTGACGCGCCTGAAGCGGAAGCCCTTGCGCTTGCCAGACGTATTTCGGATATTAAGCCGGAATACCGGCAACAGGTTCAAGAGCTGCTGTCCGCTATTTTGAATATGTCGTAAAAAAAGAGCCTCTGCCGACACCCAAACCGGGCATCGACAGAGGCTCTTGGTTCGTTTTCCGGGCATTCAAACAAGTGCCGAAATCGACACTTATTTCCGCGCTAAAGATGAAACCACGCAGGGAATACAATCACTTAGGCTGGTCAATTTGCGCCGCTCTGAGGCTTGCAATCACAGGCTTTTTCGACCCCTAATTGTCCACTCTGCGCCTCCTTCCGGGAGAAGTGCGGACAGGCGATGAGATCCGCACGGAAGCTCTGCTTGCAGCTGTGGACGCAACGGACGCAGAAGCGGTTATACTTCCGGCGTCCGCTGTCCCCGATGAAGAACGAC
>ENA-OQCN01001101-OQCN01001101.1-human-gut-metagenome-genome-assembly--contig:-NODE-1101-length-13761-cov-5.286636_pt1 | contig 13761 bp, 23 predicted proteins | sample MGYA00242497_ERZ504576 | MGnify/ENA primary metagenome ERZ504576 (study PRJEB26092, sample SAMD00036296) | human gut metagenome | host: Homo sapiens | study: EMG produced TPA metagenomics assembly of...
TAATCTTATCTTCCAGAAAGTTGGCGTATGTACCCAACAAAGCGTTCCGTAAATCCTCCGGGGTTTTCTGTATTTCAGCGCTGTACCAGTCATTCCGGTGGGGTTCCCATGCCATCAATGTATAACCATGACTGGTCTGAACCACCTCATACAGAGGGTCATCATCCAGATATGCCTGAAACACTTTCAAAACCTTTTCAAAGGTCAGCATTTCCCACACCTCCCATTCAGCTGCAAATCAGTTCCCTGATTAAAATTTCCTCAATCTGTGCCGCTAATGTGTTCATCAGCCCCACCCAGCGCATAGGATCACAGGCTTTCAGTTCCTCCGTGACACCCGCAGTCTCCATCATGTGAGGCAACATGGTGTCCACGCGCTCCTGCGCTGTCCGGTCAATCTCTAACAGGTGTGGATACAGCTTCTCGCTCATCAGCAGTTGGTTGTAGAGAATGGGGCGATGTTCCTTCAGGTAGGATTTTCTCATCCTGCCGTACTTGCCAATAGAAGTTTCCGGCTGTTCAGAAAGTTTTAGGTTGGGTATATCATAATCTCCACAACGAATGTAAGTCAACTTACTCATATTCATTCTCCTTTGCTTCGTGATGATTAGACTGCTGCGCTGGCTGCTATGCTGCCTTTGTGCGGTTCTTCTTTCGGCAGCTGACCGATAGTAGAAAAAACACCTTTTTTCATATCCTCAGCCCGGATCAGGGCTTTCTTAGCATCCATTTCCGCTTTTTTCTTCGCCTTGATTTTGTCCTCATACCGTTTCTGTGCGCCGCTGGCTTTTCGTTTCAAATAGTTCTGATGGAGCCTGTCCTTGCGTTCTTCTTTTTTTCGCAATTCTTCCTGTTCCTCCGGTGTTAAAGGAACCGGCTGTAAGGATGGTGGGATATAGCGTCCTAAAAAATTGAAGTAGATTTCAATTTCCTGCGTGGTGTCCTGACTACCTTTTCTGGCGCGTTCGTGGACAAGGATTTTCTCTACAAACTCATTGAGCATGGTGTTTGTCAGCGTGTCAAAATTCTCGTACTTATCAATCAGGGCTATAAATTTCTCCGCTGATTTCTGGCTTTGCTCGTAGCCGGTAACAGCCTTTTCCAGCTCCGCAATTTCAATCTCAAGTGCGTCCTGCTCTTTGGCATACTGTGCATCAAGTGCCCTATATCGTGCGTCCGGCAGCTTGCCGAGGGCATTGTCCTCATAGATTTTGCAAATCAGTTTTTCCAGTTCTCCGGCTCTCTTTTGAGCAGCAGCCAGACGCCTGCGCTTTTTCGATATATCGGCACTCTGTTGAGCAACCTGCGTTTCCTGAACGGTGTGAATAAATTCCGTCCGGTCATTTCTGGAATATTCAGCGATAGCCCGGAGCGTGTCAGAAACCAATGTCAGAACAGCACTCTCATTGATACGGTGTTGTGTAGGGCATAGTGTCCCACACGGAACTTTGGTATAATTGGAACAGGTATATTGAGAAATCCGCTTGCCATTGTTGGTGCGGTGGACATACATCTTGCCGCCGCAATCGGCACAATAGAGCAAGCCTGTGAGGGGAGCCGCTTCGCCCCAGCCGTTTGGATAACGCCGTACATTGCTGCGGATTTTCTGCGCCAAATCAAAGGTCTGCTGGTCGATAATGGCTTCATGGGTATTCTCAAAGATCGTCCATTCGTCCTCAGAAACATAGTGGCTTTTCTTGTCCTTAAAGTGCTTGCGGGTCTTGAAATTGATGGTATGCCCTAAATACTCTCGTTTTTTCAAAATGTTCACGATGGTAGATGATCCCCATCCATATGGTCTTTGATCGGCTTTGAACGGTTCACACCCTCGTTGAAGCGGGCAAGGTGTACGACAGGAATTTCAATCCGGTCTGTGGATAATTTGCAGGCGATCTGGTAAGGCCCATATCCCTCCAGCGTGAGGGAGAATATACGGCGTACCACTTCGGCAGCTTCCTCATCTACCAGCCAATGCTCCCGTTTTTCGTCCCATAAGTAGCCGTAAATCACAGTGCCGGTCAGATGCTTGCCGCTCATGCCTTTTGACTTAAACACAGAGCGGATTTTCCGGCTGGTATCACGGGCGTAAAATTCATTCATAATGTTGCGGAACGGGGTAAAATCGTCATCACCTTTCAGACTGTCCACACCGTCGTTGATGGCAATCAGACGAACGCCTCGCTGCCGCAAAACCTCCATAACTTGACCGACCTTCAGATAGTCGCGTCCTAACCGGCTCATGTCCTTGATGACGATTGCCTCTACACGCCCTGCCTCCACTTCCTCCATCATCGCCAAAAATCCGGGGCGGTCAAAACGAGTGCCTGAGATACCATCATCGGTAAAGTGCGTAGGTTGGGCAGCCCATTCCGACGGGCAAAATCCTCTAACATCTGTTTTTGGTTGGATATGGAATTGCTCTCGCCCTGTAACTCATCGTCCCGGCTCAGGCGCTCGTACAGTGGGGTAATTTTTTCATTTCTCATGGCTGTACCTCCTGAAACAAAAATGCTCTAAGTGATTGCTTCACTAACCATGACAAAATCATGATTAAGAAGTCACTTAGAGCATATATCACCTGCTGCCTGTTTATAAATTTTGTATTGTTTTAAAGCTAATGAATTAGAATCTATCATTTCTAGTCTTTTAAATAACTCATCTAATGGACTTTCATAATCTTCTTCATCTTCTTTAACTTCGGCATAATTGAGCATTTCCATGACCATTGTGAAGTTCTGTTCATCTTCTGGTGCATAGTGGTATAGGTATAACATCAATGCTTCAAGTAATGCTGTTTCACTTTTTTTCCCAAAAGGGATCATTGGTAGAAGATCCTTTCGGTGTTGTATTACGGATCAGATTGGTAATTAATTTGAGTACATCCTTGTCACTTTGAATGTAATGAAATGGATTATATCCAAGTGACTTAGACATATCAATCAAATCAATGACTTTAATAACATAGCCGTTATCTTCTAATAAATGTCCAATGCTACGTATGATTTCACCTTTAGGATCTAATACGACAAAACTTGTATTACACTGCATGATATTTGGCTTGGCATAAAACCTTGTTTTACCAGCACCAGAGCCACCAATCACTACGGTATTCAAGTTTCGTCGATGCTTTTTCCCATCTAATCCCATTCGTACATTCTGAGAAAAGACTTTGTTGGTAAAGTAGACTTTATTGGCGTATTTCTTACATACAGTATTTGGATTGGCCCATTTTGCTGAACCATATTCTTCCGTTCGCCTATAGTTCTTAGCTGAAGATAAATACATCCCAATAGCTAATGCATACACAATCAGAAAGATACCAATTGTTTTTAATGTTAAATCTGTCCATTGAATAGAAAAGGGATGATCTAAAGCTTCACTCAGACATAGAATTGCATTGATTAATCCTTTATCCATATAAGGTGCAATCAACAAGGAAAACCATATTGTAGGTATCAGCAATAAACCTAAGAACACATATTCATCTTTTCGTTTGTATATAAATATCAGCTCCTTTCTCTATAAACAAAAAAGCAACCCAATTGGATTGCTTAAAATTCTGAATTTGTAGTCATAAATTCAATTAAATTTACGTGTTTTATGCCGTTTCTTTTTTGAAGTAAATAATCAGTAGTCATTACATATTTTGGATAATTATCTTTAATGGATTCTAATGATTTATACTCTCTGTCTTCTGTTTGTTTGCTTAGCGCAATGGTGTAAGCTACTTGAACATAAGAATAATTCATGTTGTGATCTCTTAAAATAAAATCACATTCTAATTTTCCTATTCTTCCAACGCTGATGGAATAATCGTGGCTTTTTGCATAGAAATAAATAATGTTTTCAAGAACTGGTCCATAATTGATTTGATTATCTGTATTTAAAGAAAAATAAAAACTTAAATCAGATACATAATATTTCTTTTCACCTGATAATGATTTTTTAGATTTCATATCAAAGCGTGAACATTCATACAGAATTTTTGCATCAACCAAAGTTTGAATATAATTGGATACAGTATTTCTAGTGATTTTCATGCCATTCTTTTCTAACGCCTTTTGTAAACTTGAAATACTTGTTGTAGAACCAAAATTATTAATAATGAAATGTTCTACAGATTCAAAAGCTTCTTTGTTCTTTATTTTCACACGTCTACGAATATCTTTTTCAAATATTTCTTTTACAACGCTTTCTGTATAAGTTCTTTTTGTTTGTAAATCATCAAATTGAATGGTTCTAGGGAATCCACCTTCAAGAATATAGTTGTTTAATTCTACTAAAGGATTTGGATTTATTGGCTTATTATAGAAACGTTTTATATCTTCATATTCATCAAAAGATAGCGTATATAATTCAAATTCTACATAACGGCCTGTTAATTTAGTGGCTAATTCACCACTTAATAAATAAGAATTCGATCCTGTGATAAAGATAGAATAACCCCCATCTGTTCTGTATCCATTTACAACTTCTTCAAAATTATCTACATTTTGAATTTCATCAATAAATAAGTATTTATGATTATCAACGGTTGAGAGTGTTTCAATTAAATTATCTAGATCATTAGCTTTATTGATGTTACGATTTTTCCTGCTATCAAGATCAATATAGATAATTTGCTCATCTTTGATACCAGTGCTTTTTAATTCTTCACAAATCGTTTGCATTAGGCTGCTTTTGCCACAACGTCTTACTCCTGTAATTACTTTAATTAAATCTTCTTGATCATAAAACGGACGAATTTTTTTTAAATATTTTTCTCTCTTAAATAAATCCATCACACTCACCTCAAGCACAGTTTAACAAATATAAAGTAAAGAAGCAACATGTTAACGATACAAAAAATTCTATATTTTCAATATCTGATGCGATAACTGACTATTTTTGTGGAAGCTTGTCGAAATAGGCTTTATTAACATTTGCATCACAGACTTTGACAATCAATGAATCTAGAAAGTCATAATTCTTATGTGCCATGCGTTGTTTATCCCTTAAATCGGCAAGAGCACGTACAATGATTCTTCTTTCTGTATCATCAACTTGGATTTCAATCATTTCATCATTTTGCTTTTTAAACCAGTTACGCATACTTTTCATCTCACTTTCTTTTTTGATTTCTTTCTTACCGGATATTTTGGTGCAGAAGATTTTAATTGTTGTTGCTTAATATCTTTTAGTTCCTGACGGACAGAAGGTCTATCCATAGTAGCTGTTGATTTTTTTCTTTCGACGGTTTTCTTCTTGCTTTCGTTCTTCAATGTTTTTGAAGATGGCTCGAACGGAGTACCGTCCTTGCTTGTCCGAGCCTTGGTGGGGTTTGTTTTTTCATCCATCAATTTAGATAATAATGCATCATGTTCTTCATCACTAAGAGGCTTTGCATCTTTGATTTTTTGTTGTGACAATACAGATTCACGAATGGCTTTGGTATCAATAGTTGCTAGATCAAATTTATCTACCATCCTTGATATCTTGGATGCATCTTCAGCTTTGACCATGATATCTACAATTCCATCTGTATTGTTCTTTTCTTTTAATACAGAATAGAGAACACCATAGTGTTTTGCTTCTTCGCAAAACTTTTTAAGATCCGAATGATGAATCGCAAATACTTTTAACTCCTTGTTAGATTTTAATAGATTATCCAGGTTGGTTTTGCCTTTGATTTTCTTGTTGTCCGTAAGAATGGCATACAAAGTAACAGCTAAGGATTTAGCCGCTGTTCCACCAGCTTTTAATCCAATTTCAGCAGCTACCTGAATACCTTCTAGTGTCATTTTCATCATTTGATCTGCAGTATCGGCACTGTTCATAAATTCAAACTCCTTTCGTATTCTTTTTGTGTTTGCATACGCTCTGTTTCTAATGCGTTTACCATTTTTAGTTTTTCTTCAATATCAGGCACTCTCTTTTCTATATCTTCGCATATTCGGATTTCCTTTTTCCCATGTGCAATTTTAGAAGTGAGCGTATCTCGATCTTGCTCTAATTGTTGTTTTAAATCATGATTACGACATCTTTTAATCTTGTTGTAAATGGATCTTCTTTGATTCATCCAGTTTTCTATTTGATTGTTTAATTCCAATTTAAAAGCAAGCACATCTTCCACTGTTTCAAGATTGTGCTTGCCAATGAATGTATTTTCATCTGTGATTTTGTCCATATAAATCAAATCCTTTCTAAGTGCTGGACTTGGATATTTTTGTGGTATGCCTTTTGGCTTTAAGATACCTAATTCAAAACAATATCGAATATACATCGCTTTGATTCCTTTTAATTTTCTATGATTGCCTTGATATTCTTTACAGGGAATAACATCTGGAACAGATGATTGCATAGGGAATAAGAAGTTACTGTTGATACGTTCCATCAGATGTTCTTCATCATACCGATTATCACGAGCTAGTTTATAAAAGCGGAATGTACGCTTGGATTGAGGGTGCTTTAAAGTCCAATGTTTTCCACTTAGGTTTACAACATAGCCTATTTCTTCAAGTGCAGCTTTAAACTGTTCTGGAGTTCTTGCATACAATAAAACAGAATCTACATCGTAACGAATAATCTTACGGAAATAGATTCCATCATTTTTTCAGCATTCCATTCACCATAATTCATTGTTTTTGCTTCCGGCTTTGTGATTGTAGTTAAACCATGTTCTTTACAAATGGCATCATTGATTTCTCGGAAGTGATCGATATCCACTTTTTTATTGTCATACTTTTTACCATCTACCCAGGAAACGGAGTTTACTACAAAATGATTATGAAGATGTTCTTTATCCAGGTGGGTAGAAACAACCACTTCAAATCGGTTGCCCCACATTTGTTTGGCAAGCTGTACACCAAGTGAATGACACTCATCGGGTGTAACTTCACCTGGTTTAAAGGATTGCACCGCATGGAAAGCAAGACGTCCATCCATTTTGTTGTAGGAAAGTTTAGTATTCATCATCTGTTTTAAGGCTGTACGAGGTTCACAATTGATGCCAGTAATAAATTCTTTTTCATTGGTTTTATAGCCTTGGGTAGTATAGGAAAGCACTTCTTTTAAACCATCGCTCATGTCTTCTTTTGTCTTATCAGGGTTTTTAATATAGTTAAGGACACGATTCAAATCATCTTTTACTGCCCATATTTTGGTAATTGCCATATTTCCTCCATATTGATAGGCTGACGAATCAAAATCATAATCTCATTGATTTGATCTTGTAGCTTTTCATAGTTTTCCATATAAAAGGATTTATCCATTGTATTTTGTGTATAAACAGATATCGCAATTTGATTCATGTTTTCAGCAATCTCTCTTAAAATTTCGATTAACTCGATTAATTCTTTAGTAGGCACAGGTCTAGGGAGTAAACCGTTTATACACATTCTTAGATAAGATTCACGAGATAGATTTGATTCTTTAACCATTTCATTAAGATGATTCCATTCACTCTCTGATAAACGAATTACAAATTGCTTACTTCTTTTCCGCATCGTTATAAAATGCACCTTGCACAAATAATACCGTACCCATTCCAATCATTACACCGCCAAGAAAACTAATAAAACATAGTGTTAAACTATTTAACATTTTCATATTCCTCCAATCTTAAAAGAGCTATCAGCATTTGTGATAGCTCAGGGTCTTAGGGATATTCCCTAATACTTGTCTTTGGATATCCAAAGACGTTGCTTGTTACAACTGTAGACATTAATTGGCTACAGTTTTTTTCTTTTCTGGAATCAAATCTGCAAGATCTTGATCCATCTTTTCGAACATTTCTTTTTTCTGATTCAACAATTTCAAATTTGCATTTAAAACATTATTTTCTTCCGAAAGTGTTTTGATTCTTTCTTCGTTTTTGATTTTCTTCTTTTCAATATTGGCAATTCTTTTAACGATATCTTCGTACTTTATCATTTTAAAATCTCCAATTTCTAATGAAGTAGTTGCGAATATTTGTGTTTGTTGATTCGCTTTTCGTAATCATCCGCTTTTTCTAAAATGTGTTCATTCTTATCGTAATGATACAAATGATCGGATAGCTTTTTATCCGGATCTACCATCTCTGAATTATTAACTGAGCGAAGCATTTCTTTAACATGATCAATATTTAAAGAAGGTGAATCACAAAGGGCAATACACTCATCGGTTGATGAAGGAATGATATATAAGTCATGTTCTAATTTTTCAGCAAGGTCATTTAGAATGCCTGCATAGAACATTGTGGCTGCACCATCTGTTTTATGTTCATTTGTCAGAACAACAAGTTGATGTTCTTTTTCTTCTAATGCAATGTCTTTTGGAATTCCCATTAACATGGTTTCTAATGGAAGTATTTCTGGTTTCATCATATTTGGCGATGAAATCAATGCATCGTTATGAAGTTTGTTTACATCAATTCCGTACTGATCCATAAGTTGATTTGTAACTCTAGCCGAACAAAAACGGTCATCTGTTGTTTGTATCATAATCTTATAAACAATCGCAAGATCTCCAATAATAGTATGAGGCATAGTGGCTAAATCGTTTTTATGTTCTTCTGCATTAATGACTGTCATAAATAAATAATCTTTAACGGCATTATAATTAAGCAGAGCATTTACATCATCTAAAACTTTGTCGTTGTGTACCATTTTCCACTAACCTCCATCTTCAAATTCTTAAAATAAAAAGCCAATCTTTCTAGATTAGCCGTACTGAATTCAATTGTTTCTACATTATTCATTTTCTAAGTTCTCCATTTCTACATACAATCCATAGAATGGATCATCTGTATCTAATTCATATACTTCATTTTCATAGCTATCAATCGCAAAAATCATATATTCAACAATATCGTTATACATATTTTGTTTTGCTTCTTCTAATGCATGGATTCCTTCTTCAAAGGAAATTGTTTCTAAAGTATTTGTAGAAGTTTCTTTTGCGTATGTGTAATTTGTAATGGTATCTTCTACAGATTCCAACATGAGTAATTGCGCCTGTACGATTTGTTTATCTTCTGAATGTAAGTTTGCGTAATTATAAATTCTAGTGTTGCAAGTCATTGTTCTTTCCTCCTTTTGACTTTGGCTTTTCCATATCCATTTCATCTAATTCAATAGAATAAACTCGTTCATTTTGTTGTTCGCCAAAAAGTTGAGCCATTAATTCTGAATCATTCTTTGTGGATTCATAGGCATTCAAATATTCATTATCAATAAGATGGAATTTCTTCTTCTGTGTTTTTTCATTTTCTACAAGTTCTGTAGCTGTAATTTTTAATGCAGCTTCTTCATTCAGCTCTAAATTATCTGGTGTTTTGTTTAAATCCATCAACAACAATGTTTCATTGAACAGAATTGGTTCTTCATCCTTTAAAGCTTTCATTTGTTTAAACATGATATTTAAGAACTGCTTCTTTACCTGATCATTAACCAATACTTCTACAGGCTGATCTAGAATATCTTTGTAATGTTTAGAAGGAACAACAGTTGGTTGTTTTGTGTCTGGATTAATATAGGCATAAGTCATACGGCTGATATTTTCACAGACTTCTTTGATCTTCATTTTCTGAAATAGATCGAATTGTTTATTCAAATTGCATCACCCTCACTCTCTAAATTTTGAATAACAAAAAAGAGAAAGCATCAACTTTCCCTTGATCATAATTACAAATTATATTTCTTTCGAATGTCTTTTATTGCAATATCTGCATCTTTTACTTTTCCATCTTTAGATTGCTTTCTTGATTTTTCTAATCGTTCAAGAAATTCTTTTTCTGATTGTTGTTTAAGATTTTTTTGTTTCATCTATGACTCCAATTCTAACAATTAAATTCTGATTCTAGTGTTTCCCATGGAAGCACTAATACTTCAGGTATTTCACGATTCAAGAATAGTTTGACTCCTATCGCTTTTGCTGCTAGAAGAAGTAAGCTGTATAGCTTTTGTCTTTCTATTTCTGTTCCTTTAAAATTCTGCTCTGTTCGATAATCGATTGGATAAACAGGAACCATCCGGTCTAAAGGAGCTTGTAAATTTAAAATTGATTGCACATAGTATTTGCTCATAATAAGAGCACCGCATTGTTTAATGTTCAGGTATGGTATATCTACAGCATATAAATAAAATGTATCTTTCCATCCCGTTCCATCTTGTTTTAATAAAACAATGCCTTCAAAATCTTTCAATTGTTTTATCACCTCGTGAAAGATTATAAAGGGTTTATAATGCAATTTCTAATATAGAATTTAATGTTTTCCACGTTGCTTTTGCACATCTTCTAGAAAATCTTCGATTGCTTCTTTAGATGCAATATTGTTATCTATAAACAATTCTTTGATTTCATCCTTTTGTAGAGCTTCTTGTAAGAATTCAGAAGTCAAATGTACAGCAAAGTCTGGAATAGATTTATTCACATTATATTTTGCCAATATTTCTCTGAAAATAGTGAATGGTAAAGTATCTATTTCATATTCATTAATATCTTTTGTGGCAGCTTCTTTGATAATACGTATATGTTTATCTTCCATATTTGAAGCAAGTACATTGCATCAATTGTATTTGGAGCATTCTTAAATACACAATAATCAAATTCAACAATTCCAGCATTTTCAAAATCTAAATTATCTGGATCCATATTTCCATCATAGATATAAACAAATTTTTCATTCGTTGTCTGTACCAATTTTGCCATTATCATTACTAACATTTTCCACCTCTCATTAGCCTACAGCAATTGAAATATTTTGTAACCTACAGAAAAGGCATGATTCTGTCATTAATTCCATATTTCATTTTAACCATAGCTTATAGATTGAGATTTATCCTTGATAGAAAATCAAAAAACTGTCGATAGTAATGAATTTTTATGAATCAATTCTTCATTTACATCTTTATAAATAGGTGGACGTTCATCAATACATTGATATTTTGAATTTAGAATAGAAATGATTTTTGCTGTTGCACCAATACCAACTTCATCATTATCTAAATGAAATACAATGGTTTTGATATTTGGATTTCTCTCTAAATAAGTTTTTAATGCAATGGGAATATCCGCTTCTGATTTAGCAGCTATTTTATCACTGGCTCCTGCCAGAGATAGAAAATCAAATTTCGTATAATCCTTCTCGTCCATTTTCAAAAGTGTCATATAGGATAATAGATCAATGGCTGCTTCAAAAACATGGAGTACATCACTTTTTGGATTTGTGTAATTAAAGCTAAATGCCTTATTGCTTCCAGCATGATCCAGTTTAAAATTCTTAAAGACGCTTCGCTTAAACGCATAGGCTGGTCTATCTTTATCATATCCAACAAACACGGCATTTTTGAAGTTGGCGGATTGATAGATCATTCCTTTGGATATGAAATCATCTACAATATCTTTGTCAATTTTTCGTACTTCACAAAGATAACGAATCACTAAATCATTGTTTTTATCTTTGACAGGCAATTCAAACGGTTTAGCTGGTTTTGGACGATAGAAAGTCGTAACCGGGGCACTCACATTCATTAAATCGGATAGATAATTACACGCATCTTTAAATTCATAGCCTTCCACAATTATTAAATAATCGAGTGCGGATGTACCACCTTTGCCTTGTGACCACCAATACCATTTTCCATTTGAAAAATGCAAGGAATCATGATTTCTATGATAATAATCTGTTCTCCCATTTTTAACTAATAAGTCGGGTGCATAATTCTTTAAATAATCAAATGCAGATAGGGTTCTTACTTTTTCTAGAACCTCTTTTCGTATAAATCGTTTACTCATCTTTCCAACTCCTTACTTTTTGGTGCCATCTTTGCGATTCCATGTTCTTTACAGAATTTTTTAACTGCATTTGGATTTTTTTTGCAGATAATTCAAATTCATCTGTATAGATCGTTTCTACCTTGTATTTTTGTTCCTGGATATTGAGGATCCATTGATTCATAAAACGATTGAGTTCATTTGCACGAAAAGGATCACCATCCACCCGTTCATAGAATTGAAGATTATCCTGTTGATAGGATTGTGGATAGAGCAGTCGGTTTTCTTTATCCACTGTAAATTCCATATCTGGATCTGCCATAAGATCGCCATTCAATTCATAGTTATGTGCCATTGCGAATCGATCATCATCAATGATTTCCACATTCAGATCCATAAATCCAGGTGTTGTATATTTGATGTAGTAAGCATCATTAGTTAGAAGTGGTTGTGCAATCTGTTCAAATAATTCATAGTTTCTATGTTCTATAGAATTTTCAATAAACCAATTCTTACTTAAATCAAAATTGGGATTAGTGAACGCTTCAAAACATACTGTCCGAAGGGTTTGATAATAGTCGTGATTGTTTCCAAATAAAAAAGCCTGATCAGAATATGCAGGCTTACTGTTAATCACAGCATAGATTTGTTGATCTACTGCTTCATGAATATCCGAAATGGATACATTTGGATCATTTAATGCATCTTTATATGGTTCCATCAAAGAAGAAACCTGAATTACAATATCGTGATTCATCTGTTCCATTTCTAATGGCGTTATATATTTATTTTTGATTTCTATCATATGCAGTTTCTCCTTAAATACAGGTTCTAGTTGTTCAATCATTTCATGAGCCGTACTTTGAATACTATTTAAGATGGATTTCAATTCATCAAAATCTTTATCGGCATAACTTGCGATATAGCCAAAAGAATATTCAGAAGTATCGAGTCCAAAATGATCACATAACACAAAAGCCAACGATTCGGCTTCAATTTCTCGTTGGCTTTGATTTTTATTGGTTTGTTTATGAAGCAGGCTGTGAGCATACTCATGAATTAATGTTTTTGCGATTTGTAAATCTTCCAAATCTTTATTAATGACGATCTTATCTTCTTTAGGAGAATAATATCCCTTAGCTCCTGTCATAAGATTCAAATCTTCTGTTTCTGTTTTAAATTCAATGGGAATTGTACAGATAGATTGCACGGATTGAATAATTGCTTTTACTTCATTATTAGAACCCGTCAAATCGTGAATCAAAGAAGGGATAGGTTCACCTGAAGTTTGCGATATATCAAATACAGTAGTTGTCTTAAATCGAGTAATATTTACTTGTCGTTGTTCTTGGATGGGTGAACCTGATTCATCCAATTCAACATTTCCATTTTCATCCACTTTATTCATTAATCGATCCTCTTTGTACGTAACAGGAGCAAGGATCATCAATCCTTTTTCACCTTTATCCACATGTCGATTAAGTTTATCTGCCATGAACGATATCCAGCAACCAAACTTGCATCTGGCTTTTGCGTTAATATCAGTAAAGTATTGTTCAAAGAATAGCTATGAAACTTACTTAAACAAGACAAATATCGTTTAAAAGATTCAGAAGAATACACATCTTTCACACCTTGTTCAATCATCTCAAAGGCTTGTCTGGTTTTTTCATCCAAAGATTTAAAATTAGTCAATCACATCACCATCCTTTCTAAAATAGGGTAAATGAAAAGCACTACCGAAGAGATAATGCTTTATAAACTGGAATTTTCAAATTAGTCTTTGCAAATAACCTTTGAACCTTCACCGTCAATTACAATTCCCTGACGGTTGTTAATTGGGCATAGATTCAAATCCGAAAACTCAGTCATTATTTTCTCGGTAACTTTCTTAAATGGTGCTGTAAGATAATGCGGAAGAACATAGAAATCAATCAAATCAAGCCCTGCATCATCTTCTTGTGAGTAGTCCTCCGGCTTTTCATCCATTTGCTCGATATATTGGATGCTTGGAGCGCATATAAT
>ENA-OQCN01001102-OQCN01001102.1-human-gut-metagenome-genome-assembly--contig:-NODE-1102-length-13761-cov-1.688206_pt1 | contig 13761 bp, 17 predicted proteins | sample MGYA00242497_ERZ504576 | MGnify/ENA primary metagenome ERZ504576 (study PRJEB26092, sample SAMD00036296) | human gut metagenome | host: Homo sapiens | study: EMG produced TPA metagenomics assembly of...
ATAAATGTCGAAGAAGTGCGGAGTTTGTCAATAAGTTTCGAACTCTTTTGATGGACGTACACAGTGCGGCATGCTAGTATGGAAGAAAGAAAATTATGTAGCTGTCTGGCGGCATTAAAGGACAGTGATATGATTCGTTTCTGTTTTATTCTGTGCGGCATGCCGCTTCTTTTGTTCTAAGACCGTTCTGGTTGAGAAAGGGAAATCTCCATGTTTTACTTGCGTTGTCGGGCGAAATTTCCATGTGTAATGAATAGGATATGATGAAAAAAGACCGGAATGCGTTGTTTCGGTCTTTTTATGTGGTGGAAACTGATCTATCAGGGCATTCTTGAATTATCTGAATTCCACGGCATGTTTTCTTTTCCAGATGGGAAATAAATTTCGCTGGCAGACGTAATTCTTCCGTTGTTCAATGCTTATGGCATGGAAGAATGTTTTCCACATATCAGTATATTCATCTTCATAAGATTCTGTCTTTTGTAATACCGAAAATTCATCGTCCGTCAGATAGCGCAGATAATTTTCACCATCTTTTACATGTACACAGGCAGTTTTGCGGTTATCATCGATGATCATCCAGTGTTCGGAGGGCATACGGTTGGCAAAATGGTTGACCAACAGCATGATTACATCATTCCTGGGCTCCAAATGACTGTACATAGACCTGGTTTTCCAGACTTTGAAAACGGGCAAATTCCCGAAAATGATGCGCTTCATTTGATACCTGGCGCCGGAGTTCGAGAAGATTCATTACATGTGGATTCGTATATTGCCCGACTACAGTACTGCCAATAGCAAACCCCACCGAAGAAAGTCATAGATTGCCTGCAGAGCGTTCTCATCCGCAGACAATGAGGTGTAGTAGATGTTCATGTATGCAGTTTCAGAGATGCTTCTCCGAATGGAGCGTATAACCTTTTCTGCTTTGGATGGATCACCATCCACATGGATATATTCATCAAACATTGTTTGTTGAAAGATAGGTTCTTTCTTTAGTCCAATCTGGTTATGACCGACTTTCAGGGCTTCTGACCAGGCATCATAGATGCAGGTCATGATATCCGTTAAGCGGTCCTGGCAAGTATATATTTTCATATTTTTATTCCGTATTCTGATCCTATATGTAAAAGTGGCTGGAAACTGGCAGAGGGAAGTTTAGCCGATCCCAAAATCAGCGAGAGTCATCTGGGAATAAGATTCATTGGAATGTTGTACTTTCCAGGAATCTTTTGCATCTACCTGAACCAGCTGTCGGGTGATATAGGCTTCTTCAATGGGAGTACGATACATTTGTCTGCCACCGCAGGTGATAAAATAATGTGCGCGTTTCAAAACTACGCCCATTCTTTTCAGATTGTCAAAATTCAGACGGGCATATCGTCTGGCATAAGTGATCGGCTGGCGGATTTTGGGCCCGATTCCGGGAAACGAAGCAACGTGGCATAAGATGCTTTTTCAACTTCCACTGGAAGTGTTCCAGATGCGCAGCGCCCAGTCGCATTTGGGATCCAGCAGTTCATTGAAGTTGGGCTGAGATTCGGATAACAGTTCATCTGCCTGGAAGCCATAGAAGCGTAGCAGCCAGTCTGCCTGATACAGGCGATGTTCCCGGAGAAGTGGAGGTGGAGTTCCAATCTGAGGGAGAATGGAGTCATCATTTAACGGAATATATGCCGAATAGAAGACTCGTTTCAGATCAAAGCCCTGGTACAGAGCCTGGCTGGTCTGTAACAGAGTATAGTCACTTTCGCCAGTGGCACCGATGATCATCTGGGTACTCTGCCCTGCCGGAGCGAAATTCCGTTTCAGATCGGACATGTCAAGAGGTGCCAGCTGACAGGCATTTTCCCATGTCAGGATATGTTTTGTGAATTTATTTTTATCACGGGAGATAAGATTCGGATCCTCTTTTTTGAGGGGAGGATTGTTCCCGGGTTTTGCATCGGTATTCTGCATATTGAGTTTTTCTCTGAAGGTTTTCTTGGAATCGTCTGAGAAAATACCATTTCTTAAAAACTGATTTCCCCGGTTTCGATCCATATATGCAGACTTTCCAGCAGCTATCCGGTGAGAGGCAATAGTATTTTGTACTTTTCCCATGGGATTCAGGATATTCTGCATGGTTTTATTGGGGGCAAGAGAACGCAGAGCTGTTTCTGTCGGAAGTTCCAGATTGACACTGATGCGGTCTGCCAGATATCCGGCCGCGGCAAGCAGCTCGTCAGAGGCCCCGGGAATTGTTTTTACATGAATGTATCCGTTGAAATGGTACCGGGTACGGAGGAGCAGCAGTGTCTCACACATTTTTTCCATGGTATAGGTCGGATTTTTTAAGACACCGGAGCTTAAGAAGAGACCTTCGATATAGTTCCGTTTGTAAAATTCAACGGTTAGTTCACAGATTTCCTGTGGCGTAAAGGTTGCGCGGCGTACATCATTGCTGGCACGGTTGATGCAATATTTACAGTCATAGGCACAATGATTTGTCATCAGAATCTTTAATAAAGAAATACATCTTCCGTCCGCCGCAAAACTGTGACAGATGCCGCATGCCTCTGTATTGCCGAGTTCTCCTTTCTTTCCCCGGCGGCTTGAACCACTTGACGTACATGCTACATCATATTTTGCCGCATCAGCGAGAATCTGTAATTTCTCCTGTGTTGTATAATTACTATTTTTGATTTCTATATTCATAGTTTTATTATACAAACAAGTGTTCTTGTTTTCAAGTGTTTTCCGAACATTTGTTCTTTTCATCTACTATACATGCCTGCTATCTTTATTTTTTCAGGAAATGTTCCCTGTTCGGATATACCTGCCTGAAAGCCTCAAGCGCCGCCTCCTGTAACAGCGCAAACTCTTTCTCCATATGAAGCAGATGCGGTGCACGAAAAGCGATCATACTAATCTGCTGCGCAATCTTTTTTGTCACTCCTTCTTCTGACATCTGTCCCATTCCAAATACAAGTGACGTAAATGCCCTTCCTCCCCTACTGACTTCAATGAATTTCAGAAAGACATTCTGAAGCTCCTGCAAAAGAATTTCCTTATATACTTTTTCCTGAAGCAGTGATTCTGACAGCCCCAAAGTGGCAGCTATCTTCGCTCCCTGCTTTCTCCGTTTTCCTCCCAGATCCACTGTCGTACCTTCTGCCAGATATTTCATTTCCATAAGACATCTCATAAATTCATCTTTTACGGGTGTTCGTTTTCCATATCTTGCAATCCATAACTGTTTCCGGTATTTGTCTTTCTCCGACTCTCCGTCGCCGGTATTTGCTTTTAATAACTCCAGTCTTTTTACCGGATCTGTTTCTTTGTAAAATGCAATTCTCCATGCGTTATCCATTTTCTATTTCCTCATTATTATTTCAAAAAATGATCTACATTACTGCTATCCACACGGCAATATTCGGAGACATAATATCTGCCTTCCTTTAAGCGTTTCCGATTTGTGTCTTTTCCACAGACAATCTCTACTGATAATTTCGCCAATTCCATTGCCTGATCCTCTTTATCATTTATAGACGGTTCCCTGCATTTTTCCTGTCTCGATTGCCTCCAGCGCATCATCCAGACCGTCAATTCCAAATATGACAGGCCAGTCCTGACAGTCATATCCGGCCTTCTGACAGGCTGCCACTGCTCCCAGTGCCATCTCGTCATTATTGGAAATAACCAGTTCTATTTTCTCTCCATATTGCTCAATAAGACGACTCATCCTGTTTTCAGCCTGTCCACGGTTCCAGTCCGCAAACTGATAACTCAATTTTTCAAGATGAATCCCCTGTTCAAGCAAGGTCTTAACCGAATAGTCTGTTCTGCTGATGGCATCCTGATGTCCGGCTTCTCCTTCCAGAAGTATGTACTGAATCTTCCCATCCTGATTCTTATCAGCTTCCGGATGATTTTTAATATAATCCGCCACAATTTCTCCCTGCATGATCCGGACTGCTCTGCGTCACATCCTATATAATACAGTTTCTCCCATTGCATCAGATCCTCCTGACCGGTTCCCTGTTAAAAAAGAGGACTGGGATGTCTTCTTGTTTTGCCATCCTGATAATACGGGATGGTTCCGTTCTGTCAACCAGATTCACACACAATACATCACAGCCGGCGTCAATCATCTCCTCAACGATCTCATTTTGATCCTGCTGATTATCATCGCCGTTTTTTACCGTTGTGATGATTTTCATATGATCTGTTTCCATTTTTTTCAGATTCTCTTTTAACTGATCCGTCATAGCATTGATAAATGGATCATCCTGCGTATAGGTTACAACTCCTATCCGGATGATATGATCTGTCTTTGCACTCTTGTCTTCACATCCGGTAATCAGAAAAGCGATCAGCAGGATAACTGCTATCATACTTCTTCTTTTTCTGTCTTTTTTACTCATAAGAATATAAGAACCTTTCCAAATTATCATTTAGTGAAAATTCATCTCTGTCAAACACCTTTATCTCTGTCTTATGGCCTTTTAGCCTGTAGAATCTGTGTTCCAGCCTTTGTGCCATTTCCCCGACACTTTTATATCCGATCTCATAGGCATCCGGAACCACCAGTCCCTGGATATTTCCGTTATCCAATAACACTACCGCTTTTACACTGCTCCCAATGCCATATATGTCCGCTCCCTGATATGAATCTTCATCAGACTGCTCGCCTAGTTCTTCCAATGCATGTGGATCCAGAACCACTATTGCATCTACTTTGTCTTTTTTACTCACTTTTTCATAGATATTCTGATCTTTTTTCCGGTAACAATACCAGTCGATCTCACTTTTGGTATCTTTCAGCGAATCCTTTAATCCCCGGATCGCATCCTGATCTGACTTTGATTCTTTCCAGTTTGCGACAACTCCGATTTTCTGCCGCTTCTTTCCTAACTGCTTTCCAAGTTCAGAACCTATCTTATAATAATCCGGTCCGATTACCGGATTACCGGAATTCCCGCCTTCTTTGGAATATACATCCTCCATGATCAGTGTATATGGTGTCTTGGCACACTGTTTTTTTAACATATCTTTCGTATCACTTCTCGGTGCCGGACATATGATAAATGCATCTATATTGTTGTGCTTCTGCTCTTTTTATAATTTCTTTTTCCATCTCTGCATTTTCAATTTCATCTGTATTACAGATAATCATATGAAGATTGTTTAGCTTCGCCGACTGCTTCATCCCTTTAATCAGTGAATTCCACCGGTTATCTCCTGATTCCGGTAAGATCACCGCCACTCGTTTTTCCGGCACATCCCGGTCAAAAATCTTCCAGGCAAAAAATAATGTCAGTATCAGGAAAATACACTCCAGTATCAGGAATGTAATTTTATTCTTTTTCATCTACATCCCTCCCTGTGTGTATTTCTGCATCTCCAATTGTTCCGCATTCTCCTTTGTATATGGAATTGCCGGTATATGGATAACAACCCTGGTTCCTTCATCCGGTTCACTATATATCTCCAGACCATATTGCTCACCAAACATCAGCTGAATTCTGGAATGCACATTGATCACGCCAACACCCGAACCATGTTTTGGAACTTTATTGTTATCTTTCAGAATATTTTCCAGAACTTCTTTCCGCATTCCCATTCCATTATCTTCTATAGTAATGTAAATATCATCTTCTTTCTTTTCTCCCCGGACTGTGATTTTTCCTTCATCGTCCTCATCCATATTTCCCACACCGTAATAAATTGCATTTTCAAGAATCGGCTGAATGACTAATTTTACAATACAATAATCTTCTATCTCTTTATCCGTCTGAAACTCCATTTGAAAACGTTCTTTATAACGCACAAGCTGGATATTCATATAACTTCTGCTGTGCTGCAGTTCATCTTTAACCGGAATGATCGTCTTTCCGCGGGATAAGCTGACTCTTAAAAGCTTTGCCAGTTCGGAGATCATAATAACTGCTTCTTCATTTTTCTGTGCTTCGACCATCCAGGTAATAGATTCCAGTGTATTATACAGAAAATGCGGGTTAATCTGACTTTGTAACGCATCCAGTTCACTTTTTCTCCGTTCATTCTGCTGACGGATAATTTCCTCCATAAGCGTCTCAATCCGTTCATATGATCTTTGAACGGAATAACCCAAATGTCGTATTTCTGAAGAGCCTCCTATGTAAATATCCGGTTTTCCTCCTGCTTCATATGTTTTAACCGATTCATCCAGTTTCCGGATCGGTTTGGATATTTTTCTGGAAATCAGCCGGTTTCCTTCCAAAAGCATCATCATAAGAACCATGATCGTTGTAAAAATATAATATCTGAAATTGTTAATTCTTGCAGTCTGCACGCTCTCCGGTACAACTCCGATCAGTTTCCATCCTGTATAGCAATGTTGCCAACCACTACACTTTCCTTGTGTCCGTCTGTTGTGATCTCATAAGTGCCCTCCTCATACCCGGAAGCCTTCAGACTATTCTCATCAAACAGTCCCCTGGCCATCTCTGTTTTCCTCGGATGATAGATCATCTGTCCGTCGCGACTGATCATATAATAATAGATTCCTTCCGAAGAATCATTAATCTGCCGCAACATATCCTCAATCACCGAACATTTTATGTCCACTAAAAGGACACCGCTTCCCGGTCTCTCGCCATCATTGATATCGACCGAACGGCTCAGTGAGATCACCCGATAAAACCGAAAGGATCCATCCCGAAACAGGTTCTGCGTGTGTGGAAGCGAAAACTGAATATTCTCTATATCGCTTTCCGCATTGCAATACCAGCTCTGGCTTGTGACATCGGCATTGTTCTTTTCCATCGCCACCGGCTCCGAAGCGATCAGCTTTCCATCTTTACCATACAATGCAATACTCTGTATTTTGTCCTTATTAAAATCATATAGAAAACTCAGCTGCTGATTAAACTCCGGACTAGACACATCAAATGCCTGTATAATATTATATGTGACAGTATCTGAAATCTGTCTCATATTTTTCAGATACTGCTCCATGGAATTGACTGTGCTTTCCATCAGGTTTTGTGTGTTGCGAACTTCATTCTGACGCATAGCCATTTCATATCGATTGTAAAGCAATAACCCCATAGATATAGACGTAATTACCGTCATCAAAGAAAGAACCGTCATAATGACAGACTGAATATCTGACACTTTTCTTTTTTTCATACTCATTTTCCCATATGCTCTGTGCGATATTTTGAAGGCGACATTCCATACTTGCGTTTAAAAACATATCCAAAATAGTTTGCGTCCTCATAACCAACATGTTCTGCAATTTCATAATTTTTTTTCATTTGTTTCAAGCATCAGATGAACAGCCTGCTGCATTCTGTAATCTGTCAAATATGTAATAAATGAAATGCCCACTTCTTTCTTAAAAATAGAAGAAAAATAGGAATTTGATACACCAAGCTTTGAACATACGGTATCAAGTGACAGATCTGCATCTGCATACTCATCACGAACAATATTTTTGCTTCTGAAATAAGGTAACGCAGTGAAGAATTTCTGGCATTTTTAGTTCATCACTGATCGATAGTGCTACTCTGACAAGCCAGGCCATTAATGCACTTTCATCCATCTTTGTAATTTCTTCATACGCATTTTTGATTTCTCCGGCATGATCTTCAAATTTCATATGATTATTTCCACAGAAACGATATAGATGCCCTACAATTTCCAGCACAGTAAAATTATACTGCATAATTGTTTTTGCATTATCTTTTAGTTCCTTCACTAAAGAAAAAACTGCATCTTCAATGTCTTCACGTACCCCAATATGAACTGCCTTGAACACATCATTCATATTAATATCATCTGGCTGCATGGAAAGTCCCTGCCCCTTCGGTGCAATATCTGCAATATTGATAGAACAGCCTGATCCGTAAATAACACGATACGAAAGTGCTTCCCATGCCCCTTCATAGGAAAAACGAAGATTTGATACTTCATTACACACCTTACCTATTCCAGCAGTAACAACTGCACCAAAAAAGCGGTCTGCCCATTTGCAGAAGCGGTCACAGTCATCTGTCAGTCTCGTGATTTCATCTTCTTTGCCTAAATTTGCTACCATAACAATATTTCCCAGATAAGAAAAATATCTGCAGTCCCATTTGCCGCGGAATTTTTCCTTTACTTCTCTTTGTACAGATATCGAAAGCAGAAGTGGTGTCATCCCGTCAGGAACATGATTTTCTGATGTGTGAAAAACAGCACAACAAAAATACGGTCCTGGCAAAGAGATCTGATAATCATTTAAATATTTATTTATTTCACTGTCTGAAATGCGTCCCTCCACAAGAGAGCAAAAGAAATTCGTTTGAAGTACAGGAAGGGAATCTGTATAGTACTGCTCTAGCTTTCTTACATTTAATTTTTCTTCTCTCTCTTTATCAAGTACGTTTTTTAATCGTTTGAGACATTCAGAAAGCTCATTGGCATTGACCGGTTTTAATATATACTCTTCGATTTCAAGATGAACTGCTTCCTTGGCATATTCAAACTCATCAAATCCTGTCAGAATTAAAATTCGCACGCCTGGATTCTCTTCCTTTAAATTACGTGCCAGTTCCAATCCATTCATATATGGCATTTTGATATCGGTAATGACCACATCTGGCTGCAGTTTTTCTGCTATTTCCATAGCTTTTACACCATTCTGTGCTTTTCCGATTACCTCAAATCCCAATTCTTCCCAATTAATTCTTTGTTCAATTGCATTTCTGACTTCTTCCTCATCATCTACAAGAAGTACTTTATATGTAGTCATCTATATTCCTCCATGTTTACTAAGAAATCTTTCTGCATTTACAAAAAATGGCACGAACTTCTTTATAAATAGATTCGTGCCATCTTCATTATACTCTTTTTTTACCAATTTTCCACTAGTAATATTATTTTTTTATTACATTTTTTTGTGCATTACTTCTTCTTTACGTACTTGAGACAGTCAAGTGTAACTGCTACGAGAATGATAATACCTTCAAAGATAAACTGAAGGTTTGTATCAATACCAAGAATAGTAAGGGAATAAGTCAGTGCAGTGAAGATAAGTACACCAGTTACAACACCAGAGATCTTACCAATACCACCAGTAAGGATACACCACCAACAACGCAGGCAGCGATGGCATCCATATCCCATCCTTGTCCATAAGCTGCACTACCAGAACCGATCATACGATTACATTCCAGCCAAGCACCAAATCCATACAGGATACCTGCAAGAACGAATGCGCCCATTGTTACTGCAAATACAGAAATACCAGATACAGCAGCTGCTTCTGGATTACCACCAACTGCATACAGATTCTTACCAAACGTTGTCTTATTCCAGATAAACCATACAACTGCAACTGCAACAACTGCCCACAAAATAATGGTTGGGAAATTTCCAATTCTTGGAATAAACATTGCCGGGATGGAAGAATCAATTGCTCCAAATGATACACCCTTTGTTGCATATGTTACAAGACCAAAGATAATAAGCATGTTTGCCATAGTAGAGATAAATGGATGCATCTTAAATCTTGCCATAAAGAAACCTGCAATTGATGCAAATCCTGTTGTCAGAATCACACATACAAGCAGTGCAAAGATTGCACGAGCTGGTGCAGGGATTCCAGTGAAGTCAAAGATATGACCAAATACACCACCTGTATTAATACCATTGTGCATAATAATGGTTGCTGTTACCATACCCATACCAACCATTCGGCCTACAGAAAGATCAGTACCTGTTAACAGAATCAGTCCTGCTACACCAAGAGCTAAGAAGATACGAGGTGATGCCTGCTGAAGAATATTCAAAATATTAGCTGTTGTCAGAAGCTGCGTATCCTTTACAACTGGTGTGATAAAGCAAAGTGCGATAAAAATCAGGATAATTACAATATAAAGTCCGTTCTTATAAAGGAACTGCGGTGTGTTAAATGTATACTTGTAATTTTCCAGTTTCTGAAGCTTCTTCTGTCCATAAGTAAACTTTGACATACGAAGCAAATCAATCAGATGATACTGATGCACAAATGCCTCATGCTTTCTGTCCTTGATTTCCTGAAGCTTTGACTCATGCACCATCTGTGCATCATACAGACGATTCTTATATACATACTTCTCGTCCTTAAGCTCCTGCTTATCTGTCATGCCGGAGATTGTGCGCTCGTGCTCTGCTTTCAGCTTCTCACGAACTTTTACATATTCTGCATTCTCAGCTTCCTTTTGAGCTGCACAGCTTGCTACAACCTTATCGTAATAATCTTTCTTAAAATGAGTCTTCAAATAAGATTCTGCATCTGCAATCAGCTTGGAAACTTTATCTTTATTTACAGCTTCTACCTCTCTTGCCTTTACAAGAAGTGCCTGATCCTTTCGGATAATCTCATTCTGCTCCTCTTTTGTATAATTCTTATCTTCCTTTGTTAAAGAGATATGTGTCTTTAATGCCTGCACCTGATCAGAACCATCTACACGCAGGGCATCTATCTGTGCCTGTATTTTACCAACATATTCATCAATCGGCTTTAAAAGTTTTGCTTCCTCTTCTGCCGAAAGATATCTCATATCATTTGCCATAGCTCTCGTACTCCTCTCTATTACAAATACTTTGCACTAAGTCTAAGCAGTTCTTCCTGATTTGTTTCCTTGGTGTTTACAATTCCTGCCAGATGACCGTTTGACATTACACCGATTCGGTTTGTAATTCCAAGAATCTCCGGCATCTCAGATGAAACAACAATGATTGTCTTTCCCTGCTTAGCCATATCAATAATCAGTTCATAAATCTCGTACTTAGCACCAACATCAATGCCTCGTGTCGGATCATCCATCATGAAAATCTTTGGTGAACGCTCCAGCCATCTTCCAAAGATTGCCTTCTGCTGATTTCCACCAGAAAGGTTTGCAATCATATCATCCGGTCCCATGCACTTTGTATGCATAATACGAATTTCTTCTGCAGTTGCTCTTACCATTTCATCCTTAGATAATGCAATTCCAGATTTATACTGACTCATATTAGCAATTGTTGTATTAAAGGTGATATCTGCTTTTAAGAATAATCCATCAGCCTTACGTTCCTCAGTAATTAACGCAAATCCATGATCCATTGCATCTTTTGATGAATGAAAATTCATCAGCTTATCATCATAGTAGACACGTCCGGCTGCTCTTGTACGAATACCAAATATCGTCTCAAGAAGCTCTGTACGACCAGCTCCAACCAGACCATATAAACCAAATATTTCTCCCTTTTTTACATCAAAGGTTATATCTTGAAGCTTCGGTGCATATTTCGTAGATAAATGCTCTACTCTTAAAATCACATCACCCGGTGTATTATCAACCGGCGGGAAACGATTATCTAATGATCTTCCTACCATAGCAGAAATCAATTCATTCATATTGGTATCACTACAGTTTTTAGTCATTACAAGAGCACCATCTCTAAGAACAGAAACCTGGTCACAGATCTCAAAGATCTCATCCATCTTATGAGAGATATAGATCAGTGAAATTCCCTGTTCACGAAGCTGTCTCATCATCTTAAATAATTTTTCAACTTCTGGTGCTGTCAGAGATGAGGTTGGCTCATCCAAAACAATCACCTTTGAATTATAAGAAATTGCCTTTGCAATTTCACACATCTGTCTCTTTGAAACAGACATCTTCTTCATCGGCTGTGAAAGATCTACCGTAATGCCAAGCTTACGGAATAAATCAGAAGCCTCTTTTTTCATTCTTCCTCATCAATTACTCCGAGGGATGTTTTTGGGTAGCGACCAAGAAACAGATTGTCAATTACGTTTCTTTCCAGACATTGATTCAACTCCTGATGAACCATTGCCACACCATTTCCAAAGCATCCTTGGACCTGTAAAGCTAATCTCTTTCCCGTCTAAAATTATTGTTCCTTCATCTTGATACGTACCAAAAAGACATTTCATCATTGTCGATTTACCAGCACCATTCTCGCCCATCAGACCCATGATTGATCCTCTCGGCACATCCATATCGATATGCTTTAGAACCTTATTTCTTCCGAATGATTTGCTCATGCCGCGGATCGACAAGACGATATCCTTATTGCCTTCTGCCATATCCTTACTCCTTTCAGAAAAAGAGGGTGTCAGAAGTTCTAACACCCTCAGACCTTTGCTAGCAAATCTCTATCAATTACTGCTTAAGGAGAGATGTATAAGATGCTGCGTTGTCTGTCTTAACCATATTGATTGCGAATGCATCATATTCGCCTGGATTACCAAGACGGTTTGTAACATTAGACTCAGTCTGACCATCACCACCAATGTATTCAACCTTTAAGTCAGAAGATCATCATAGTTCTGAAGAAGTGGCTGATAAGTTGAGCTTAAGAAGTTATCAGAAGCATTGTAGATATTTAACCATACCTTCTTCTCTGGGCTCTTAGAAGCATCCAGCTGATTTGAAACCTTGCTGTATACCTTGGTAGAATCGGTGAAATCCTTATAGTTATCTGCTGTGATAGCAATATTTAATGCATAGTAGGATCTCTCATCTGCACTATATCTGTAATCAACGCCTTCTTCCAGCTTATTGCCTGCTGCATCTGCAGTACCAATACCAGTATCGATATCTACACCGTCCAGTGCATTTCTTAAAACTCTCAGTGTCAGGTAAGCCTGAACGTCTGCATGCTGGGAAATTGTTCCGCCGTAGCCTTCTGCAATTGCTGCAACTGCGTCACTGTTTGCATCATAACCAAATGTAGGTACTTCGTTCTCCTTTGCCCATGCATTGAACATAGACATTCCCATACCATCGTTGTTAGATACAACAACATCAATCTCATCACCAAAAGATGCTGCCCAAGTTCCGATTGCGTTACCAGCAGTAGCTGCATCCCATGTAGCACCTGCGGAGTTCTTCATTTCCTGTGCTGCCAGCTCACGGATAGTATATTCCTTTCCATCTACCTCGATAGTAGAATCCTGAACGATCTTAGAAGAACCATCTGCATTTGTTCCGATTGGAGCTGCATCAACTACTCCATCTTTCTCAACGCCAGTTCCCAGTGCGGAACGAACACCACGTGTACGTGCGATAGAATCGTTATGTCCGATATCACCAATTGCTAAGATATAACCGATTACGCCGTCACCGTTACGGTCCATAGATGCTGCATTTTCCTTAATATAATCAAGTACCATCTGTCCCTGAAGTTCAGCACCCTGATTTGCATCAAAACCAACATAATATGTCTTATCGTTAAAGTTCAAAGCGTCCTTGTCAAGCTCTCCTGTAGAACTGTTAGATGGCTGGCGATTGAACCATACTAATGGCTTCTTGCTATTGTCAACACTTGTCTTGTTTCCTGATCCCGATCCTGAACTGCAGGTACCAACGAAGTGGAAAGTGCTGCTCCTACAATTAATGGAAAGATTCTGCTCTTTTTCATGATTTACTCCTCCTTTGAAGTATGTGCTTTATTAACTGTCCCTATTATATTATTCACAAGCGCATAATCATATAGAAAATTTTTATATGAACCATTGAAATTTTGTGTATTTTATCGTTTTTTAATACTTTTCAAATATTGGTTTTGTGATTACAATAGTCATTTTTTCTGATTTTGCAAGATATTAGAAATTCATTCTATACAGTTCTTCTATATTAGTTTAATTCTGATTTTTTATTCAGCAGTTTAGTGTGGTAAAAAGCCACAAGATTTTATTGCTATTTCTTTTGCATGTCAGCATGATTTAAACCAAAAGATATAAGTCATGACCACCCG
>ENA-OQCN01001103-OQCN01001103.1-human-gut-metagenome-genome-assembly--contig:-NODE-1103-length-13755-cov-1.530379_pt1 | contig 13755 bp, 14 predicted proteins | sample MGYA00242497_ERZ504576 | MGnify/ENA primary metagenome ERZ504576 (study PRJEB26092, sample SAMD00036296) | human gut metagenome | host: Homo sapiens | study: EMG produced TPA metagenomics assembly of...
ATACGATCCGTCTGAATATCATAATTTATATAGGAAGGTGCGTTAGCAATCAAGGTTGTCAATGTTCCCGCATCAATATTGTGAGTAATAAGCGGAAGCATATTATTTACAACAGCGAGCAAAGTTGTTGCATCCAGAGATCTTGCTTTTTGCATCAGCTGTACAAGAATCTCTCTCTGTCTTGAAGTACGGCCATAATCGGAATGCTCATTTCCACGGCTTGTGTAACGGATTCTTGCAAATCCAACTGCCTGATTTCCATTCAGATGTGTAATTCCACCACCTGCAACATAGTAATCAGAAGCATTTAATCCCTGAAGTCTGCACTGTTCATCCAGATACATATTGATATAACCAGCCTCCTGTGTTGAAACTTCCAGATCAACACCACCTACAAGATCTATGATATTAGCCATCGAACTAAAGTCAACTGAAGCATAATTATCAATATCAACTCGATAATTACTTTCGATTGTAGAAACAAGAAGCGGACCTCCGCCAATTGCATAGGCACTGTTTAGCTTTCTTATACCAACATTTGGAATGTTAGCATACAAATCTCGCATAAAGCTTGTCATATAAATTGTCTTTGTCTGCGAATTGATGGAAGCTAAGATCATGGAATCGGAATTTCCATACCATCCATCTCTAGTATCAGAACCAATCAGCAGGATATTATAAACATTGCCATCAGAAGCAACATCAATATTTTGACCTACATTTACTTCTTTAGCAAAAGCTGCTGCTGCCTCTGAATCCAGTGTCTCCATCTCAGTAAAGCCTTCCACATCATCTTCATCTGCTGTTAGCAAACCATAATTAATGGTAACTTCACTATCATCTACATAATTCGTTTTTCCAAGATAATGCTTTAATCCAAAATAAAATACACAAAGTCCCGCAAAAACAATAATCAACAATACAAGCACCACAATTAAAAGCGGTGTCTTGGCCGACTTCTTCTTTCCCTTGGCCATACCGGGTTCTCCTCTCTGTCTTCCAGACTCTAAAGCCCATCCTATTACAGACAAACTCTTGTCCTAATTTGATTTATGGCTATTGTTTAACCACACAATCTTTAATAGTATAGCATATTTTAGACAAATTACCAGACTTTTTTTACAAAATCTTTGCCTGAACTGACCTTTTGACCCTGATATCATTCTATCAAGATATAAAATCATGATTAGGCATTCTTTATCATAAAACTGTTCCATTACATTGCTTATCGATGCCGTAATTTTCTCATCCATACAGCCTGTGTTTACTCCGTTTTGAATAGCACGCGAAAAAGCAGCTATCTCATAGCGAAGCCCTTCTCCATCCAACTTATAGAAATAGCGTCTGTTCTGTGTAAAGTCCTCATAACGAACTTCAAAATAATCTGTTTTCCACCACGGTGACGGTACATAAATATATCCTTTTGTCCCTGTTATGATAAGCTCACCTTCTGACTTTACACCGATTCCTGTTTTAACAGATGCTGCTGCATTTGCGTACAAAAAATTTATCTTTGAAAAAAGATCTTGATCATTTTTTGTCTGATATGTCACCATATCACATTTTTTATAATCTGTTCCCAAAATTGAAAATACAGACAATAATCCAAATGGTCCCCATACTGCCATACTGCCAAAGCCACCCTTTTGGTAACCTACAGGCGGCGGCGTCATCTGTGTACAGGTTGCTTCAACTGCCTTGATATTTCCAACCTCTCCACTCTTTGCCATAAGAACAAGACGGTTAAATGCCATAAAATATGCGGTTTTAATAGCTTCTAAGAAAACACAGCCTTTTTCTTTTGCAAGTCTTGTCAGAAAAAGTGCACCCTCTTTTTCTAGTGCACTGGTGATTCGCAAAGAACATGTTTTTTTTGCTCTAATGCCTTTTGGCTGTACCAAGCCCGTTTATCCGGCGATGTTACCACATAGACTGCATCACTCTCATCAAGCAATTCCTGCAGCGTTTCATAAACTGTAAGGCTTCCTGCATACTTTTTTTCATGTAATAACAAACCTTCTAACAATTGTTCTTGCTTTATTGGCGGCTGAAAAATCCCCGACAGCTCTACATTTCCTACATACCTGGATTCCTGAATAAATTTTTCAACCATCGGCTCATAGCCAATAATACCAAGACGTATACCACTATTTTCCTGACGAAGCTTTGTACTGGAATATTAGCAGTGCGCGGAAGATAAACCACCTCACAATATTCCTTCAAGTAATCAAATTTGCCTTCCCAATCTGAACCAATTGCAAAAACATCAATATGATATCGACGAATATCATCTATTTTTTGACCAATGTACTCCTCTGGTATAACCTCATCTGCAAGTCCAGTATCTTTTACTGCCTGAATACGCTCCATTAGAGACTGCTGAACATTCAGTTTTCCTCTGCTGATATCAAAACTATCTGTTGTCACACCCACAATTAAATAGTCTCCCAGCGCCTTCGCACGTTTGAGCAGGTTTATATGGCCATAATGTAGCAGATCAAACGTACCATACGTAATGACTTTTTTCAAATCGTTCTCCTTGTACTCGTATTTTTCATTCAAACGTCTGCTAAATCTATATTATGCTCTTTCATCGATCTCAAAAAATGCAGTCAGGAAACGTTCCATTGCATCTTTTGAACCAACTGAAATACGCAGATATTTTTTCAGCATTTCATTGCCATATGATTTTACTAAAATCTTTTTTTTCTGTCTCTAATTTCTGCGCAACCTCGGTCGCTGATGTTTTGGCGTCACGAAAATAAAATTTCCACGCAGTCTCTTGTCTCGTATCCATGCTTTGTGAGTTCTGCAAGAGTATATGCCTTTCCCTCTTTTTCCGTTTCTATTAGCTGCTCAATCATCTCTGGATGATCTAAAATGCGTTCTGCAAACAATAGCGCAATCGCATTTGCATCAAATGTCAGCTTCGCATTTTTCACATAATGAATAATCTGAGGATTGCTGATTACAACGCCAAGACGACATGCAGCAATCGAAAACAACTTTGAAAATGTACGCAAAAGCACAACATTTTCTTCATTCAGTGCATATTTTAAGAAAGTATTTGGATAAAAATAATGATACGCTTCATCAATAATAACGATTGCACCGACTTTCTTTGTTTTTTCGATTACCTTTTCCAATTCATCTTCAGTGTAAACATTGCCGATCGGATTGTTTGGATTTAATAGCACTACAATTCTAGTATTTTCTGTAATGGCATCTAAAATTTATCAATCGAAATCGTCATATCCGGCTCATATGCAACTGGAACATGATGAAGGCAAGAATGCTGCAGTTTACCCAATACATTTCAAAGCTTGGTGCAACTGTGACAACATCTTTTCCTTTTTCACCAAATGTCTCTAACAGATAACGTATTCCCATATCAGAACCATTTACTGCTACTACATTTTCATATGATGCGCCAATATAGGTGCATACTTATTCAAGAAGCGATCCGGCTCAGGATATATCGAAAGAAATTCTGGTGTAATCTCTTTTAATACGCTGTCTACAAATTCCTTTGGCAGTCCCTCCGGATTTTCATTCATATCATAGCGCAGATAATCATAACGGCCCTGCTGCGGAAAAACGCGATTTGTATTTTTAATATGTTCATCTACATAATACATAATTTGAAAACCATCCTCTCATAATGTAACAATTTTTCTCTTGTTTTTATTGTACTACAGATAATCAAAACATACAATAAGAAAAATCATCATGAATCCCACCTTCTTTACATATCAGTTATTAAAAAGGTATCAGGTGTCCTTCCATGTTCAATTTTCAAAAAGATGTCTTTCATCCATTTTCTTTCAAAACTCTTTTAATTTCTGCTGCTTTTTTGCTTCTTCTGCTTACTGCTTTTACACTTCCCGCCGCCGTAATGGTAAGCACTACCCAAGTTCACGAGAATTGCCAATTTATTGTGTTCAGACTGATCAAAAGAAAATTGCGCTTACATTTGACGCAGCCTGGGGCAATGAAGATACAGCTGATCTTTTGTCAATTCTGGCACGAAATCAAATTCATGCTACCTTTTTCTTAACAGGAAGCTGGGTAGATGCCTATCCTGATGATGTCAAGGCAATTGCTTCTGCCGGACACGATATAGGAAATCATTCACAGACACATCCAGAGATGAGCACACTTTCAAAAGAACAGATCCGCGATGAGTTAATGCAGGTACACAAAAATGTAAAGGAGCTGACTGGTCAAAATATGTGCTTTTTCAGACCACCTTATGGCGACTACAACAATCTTTTAATACAAACAGCAACAGAATGTGGATATCTTAGTATTCAGTGGGATATTGACAGCTTAGATTGGAAAGACTACGGTGTTCAATCTATCATTGATAGAACTGCATTAAATCCTGAGCTTTCAAACGGATCTATCATTTTGATGCATAATGGTGCCAAATATACAAAAGATGCACTTGAAACTGTTATTTCAACGCTTCAGTCAAAGGGTTATGAATTTGTAACGCTTTCTGAGCTTGTTTATAAAGATCATTTTCACATGGATGCTTCTGGCAAACAAATTCCTGATTAATTACATCTTTTTTTCCACTTTTTTTCAATAACTATGCTATACTGAAAACAAAATTTAAATGCTTCAGAAAAGGAGATTTTATGAGTACACTAACGAAATTAAAAGAAAACATTGAATCCGTGATCGTTGGAAAGGGAAAGGTGGTCGATATGGTCATGACTTCCTTAATTGCCGGCGGTCATATTCTATTGGAGGACGTTCCTGGAACGGGCAAAACAGTTATGGCCAAGTCGCTTGCCCGCTCTTTGGATGCCTCTTTTTCCCGTGTACAGTTTACACCAGATTTGCTGCCATCTGATGTAACTGGATTAAACTATTACAATCAGAAGCAGGGTGAGTTCGTATTTAAATCAGGCCCTGTTTTCTGCAATATTTTATTGGCAGACGAAATTAACCGCGCTACACCAAGAACACAATCTGCTCTTTTAGAGTGCATGGAGGAGCGTCAGGTTACTGTAGACGGAAAGACCAGACCTCTTCCTGCTCCTTTTATTGTTATCGCAACACAAAATCCTGTTGAGACAACTGGAACATTTCCTCTGCCTGAGGCACAGCTTGACCGTTTCTTCATGAAGCTTTCTATGGGTCTTCCATCTAAAGAAGAGGAGCTTTCTATCCTGACGCGTTTTGAACATGCCCAGCCGCTTGCTGAACTGTCTGCTGTATGCACCACTGAGGAAATTGTTGCAGCACAAAAGGATTATAAAAGGTTTTTGTTCATCCGCTTCTGCTTGATTACATGACAGAGCTTTCACAGCAAAGCAGACGTCATCCTTATGTAGTTACTGGAGTAAGCCCACGAGGAACACTTGCACTTTTGAACGCATCAAAGGCGTATGCCTTTTTACATGAACGAAGCTTTGTAGTTCCAGAAGATATCAAGGCAGTAGCAGTCTTTGTTCTTGCGCATCGCCTTGTCTTAAGCCGCGGCGTTGGCAGCCAGTCAACCGGTACTGAAATTATTGAAAAGCTACTGTCTGATGTTGCCGTTCCTACTGAAAACTGGGGAAAACACGAATAAGACTGAGGATTTGCCATGAAAATACTTCTTTTATTAGCCGCAGCAGGTCTTTTATACATATTGCAGGATTTGATCTACAAAACTTTTTGGGGCAAAAATCTCTCTGTCTCAATCCACTTTCAAGACAAGGCGGTTCTAGAAGGCGAACAAGCCACACTGACAGAGGTTATTGAAAACAGAAAACTTCTTCCGCTTGCCTACCTTAATGTCAAGTTTCAGGTCAGCCGCAATCTTGTATTTCAAAATATGGAAAATACAAGCGTTTCTGATTTCAACTATAAAAACGATGTTTTTTCTGTTTTGTTTCACCAGAGAATACGAAGAACGCTTGTCTTCTCCTGTCAAAGCGCGGATACTATGAAATTACACAATCTGATATCATCTCATCCAATCTGCTTATGACAAGTGAATATATCAGCACATTGAATCAAAATACCTATTTATATGTTTATCCTAGATATCTAAATATTGATTGTCTTGACGTACCGTTTCGAAAATGATAGGAACCATGACTAGCCGCCAATTTTTATATGAGGATCCTTTTGAGTTTCGCGGCATACGAGATTACACATCTACTGACCCGATGAATAGCGTAAACTGGACTGCCAGTGCACGAACTGGTGAGCTTATGGTTAATGTTCACGACTCTACATCTTCTCAGGAAGCCATTATTATTTTAAATCTGGAAACAGAAACTGTATGGGTATACGAACAGCTTCACGAAATTGCAATCCGGCTTGCCGCATCAATCAGCTACTACTTCCTTAATACTGGTGTTCCCACCAGAATGATATGCAATGGAAGTGACTGTATTACTGATCAGGTTGCCGTAATTCCTACTGGAAGTGGTCTTCGTCATGTTAATGCTATTGCTGAGGTTCTTGCAAGAATCGATCTTACACGAACAGTTGTATCCTGTACAGACCAACTGCATGAACTCACAAATAAAATGGCAAACTCGACTTCTGCTCCGCTTTATATCATGATCTCTAACTCAATGAGCAATTCCCTGCAGGATGCATTTGAACAGCTGATCAAAACTGGCAGCAGCGCTATGTGGATTGCACCTCTCTACGAGGACATGGAGCTTCGCGTACGGAAAATACCAAATATGGACATTATACGATGGGAGGTAAACAAATATGAGAATTAAGCTTCAGGCTCTGACAGAGCATATTCATGGATTTTGTTAATTCTTGGAATTACTGCGTTTCTCTCCTGTCTTATTTTCCTTCTCATTACTTATTCTACTTTTTCACAGTTTTCTTTTGCTGATTCCATTTGCAGTTACTGCTTATGGCCAGGAAAAAATCAAGCATTTTGTCAGCTATTTCATTATTGGTATTGCATGTGCCATTTTGCTGTTTTTTATTGGAAGCAACTTTTGGGAGAAGCTATACTTTTTGATTCTTTCAGTAGCTATCATGCTAATCCGTATTCCTTCCCGTCTTCAAAAAACAGACGACTATGAAATTGTGGATGAAAACGTAATTGAATCAGGTGGTCTTTTTGATTCGCCAAGTGCCGGCTTTTTAGGGTATTTTGTTCTTCTCTTTTTTATCGCCTTGCTGCTAAAACGAAATGATCTTCAAACAATACTCTACTGGATTACATTTGCCTGGCTGACAGATTTTCTTGTATACACGAATTTAAAAAGCCTTAATCGCTATCTTTACAGCAGACGCAATATAGCAAACCTTCCCGGCAAGCAGATTATTTCTACGAACCGTGCACTCATGATTGCCTTTTCAATACTGGCTCTTGTGGTCATGCTTGTTGTTCCACTTCTTCCACTAGATCATATTGTTTATTCCATCGCATCGCTATACGTGATTTTTTGCGATGGATTTTCTCTCATTTTTCCAGTGAAGAACAGACAGTCGTAGAAACAGCAGCTGAGTCACTTGCCACCTCTGGACAATCTGCTATGTTTGGCGATGTTAAACCTACACCTGCCTGGCTTAAAATGCTTTATGATATTTTATTTGCTGCCATTTTATTTGTTGTCAGTGCAGGTGCGCTTGTAGGAATTGGCTATGCAATACTGATGCTTGTACATCGCTTCTACAAGCCATCTGCAGTAACTGGCGATATACAGGAATTTATTAATGAAGAAACAGAATCTACTTTTCTTCAGGATTCTGAAAAAAAAGAACGTGATTCTCTTCTTTCTATGCTGTTTAATCCGAATACCACGATTCGAAAGAAATTTAAAAAGCAGATTCAGCAGGGAAGCCATTTAAACAAAAAGGCTGGCAATTTCATTCCTGTATCACTGACTCCTCTGGAGCTTGAACAGTATGCAAAACTGCCAGATGATGAGCGCACACATCTTCTGCATGCCCTTTATGAAAAAGCGCGATATTCAAAAGAGGGCTGCACAAAAGATGATGTTGCTTCATTTAAGAAATCATAACACTATAGTGAAAAGCATAGATAAAACTCAGGAGCTATTGTATTTCCAATTGCTTCCTGACGTTTTATATTGCTAATATTTTATTGTTGCTCCAGATTACATACCAATACACTCTTTAATGTATGAAAGAAATGTTTTTACAATAATAACAAACCAATTCAATTCAATCTGCTGTTTATCTGATTGCACTGGTAGTGTTGCATCTGCCTCTGATGGCATTTCTGATTGTAGTGGCATTTTTACTTCTGGTTCTGACTGTGCCGTAAAAACTGTCGGCTGTGCATGATCCTCTTCAATCATAATTGCCTTCTCTTCCAATATCGCTGCTGCCTTCTGATTATCTACATCTGGTTCTACAAGAACAGATGCATATGTCTTTCCACTATCGTTATTCAAATCATGGCTCCAATTCAACACACCATTTTCTACATAATAACACTCTCCATTATACTGACATGGACCAGTATAATTCCAGTTTACCTGACCATTCTTAATGTAATACCATACTTTGCTGTGGAAACACAATCCGGTGTAAGACCAATCTAATAAACCATTTTTTATATAATACCAAGCACCATCATGTAAGCACAATCCAGTATATAACCAGTCAACAACACCTGCTCTCACATAGTACCAACTGCCCTCGTAATAGGTCAATCCTGTATAATTCCAGTTCACCTCTGCTCGCTCTACATAATACCAGCTTCCACTATTGCCTACAAGTCCTATATAATTTTCCTCTAACGCTCCATTCTGATAATACTTCCATTTTCCATCACGAAGAAGCAAACCTGTATAGCCATTTTGTGTATTCTGGTCAAGTGGCACATACGTTCCTTCAAGTGCAAAATCTCCATCCGCATCATATACATAAACATGTGTAATATAGGTTCCATACTCATTTTTATGATCTGACGTACTGATATAACATGTTGCAGTATTCTGTGAAACACTTGCCTGATGCCAAACTAAATCATCCTGACCATTTGCCTCTGTCCATGTCGGCATCAGCACTTTCGATATTCCTCTTGAAGTCTCAAACTGAGCTGTTACACGATATCCAGTACTACTTACGTCTGATACTGTAATCTTAACAATTTTTGGCATTTTAGAAGGTGTATTCGTAATAACACGATACATACTAAACTGTCCAGCGTAATCCCATATATACACATCATTAATATATGGGCCTCCCTTTTATTCTTTTGCCGGAAGATCAATGTATCCTGACTTTGTTGATGGATTATAATTTATATCTCTCCAAACAAGATCATCCTGACCATTCTCTGCTGTCCATGTTGCAACGCGAATCGCATTTACACCAAAAAGTGTACTATACTGGAACGAAATTCGATAATTATCGGAATTTGTCTGTGTACATGAAGCTGTAATTTGCGGTTTTCCGCTTTCTCGCTCCAAATCCTCTGGAATCTGAACATCAAGTGTTCGCGTTACACAATTTCCTGCTTTATCATACAAATAAATAACAGAATGATACGTTCCACTTTTATTTTGATGAGCAGATGTCATTACATATGACATTACACTTGACCCATTGACCGTCATATTCGTTGTCACAGCAGCGCCTAAGCCAAGTTTATCTGTCCATGTTTTCATCTCTGCCTTTGACACACCAGCGGACAATCAAAATTTGCATTCACCTGATATCCCAAAGCACTAACTTCCGTTACAGATGCCGATGTAATCTTAGGAACTGGCGTAGGAACAGATGCTGTTAATGCATACAGCTTTTTTGTTCCCCTATTATCAGTAACATACGCATGACAATTATATTCACCTCTATAATTTCCATGATTTGAAATATTTACGCGAACACTTGCCCGTCCATTTACAAACTGAAGCGGATACCAGATAAGAGTCTTTGCCTGTCCTGCGGTACTGCTCCATACTGCTACAGAAGAATTTCCAGAAAGACCATACTCACTGGCAGCTTCTACTGTAAGTGTAAATCCATTATAAGAAATATCTGTTGTATAAACATTGTAAATAACAAGTGCCTCTGCCGCACCCTTCACAGTAACACTAACTAGCACTGGCTTTGAAGCTACATTGTCCGTATCATATGCCACAATTCGAACACCATATGCACCTGTTCTCCACCCAAACTCAGAAATTGAGAAACTGCATTGAGAATATCCACCAGAAATGCTTCCCCGCTTTGTAACTGTTTTCTCTGTGCTGAATGCAATATTCCATGCACTATATTCTACTCTTGCAACCGGCTTTGTTCCGCTCACCTTGCAGTATGCTGTAAATGCATCTTGAGTTACTCCTGTGTATCCCGATTCTGTAATTGTAAGTGATGGTGCTGATGTTGTACTTATACCACTGCTTTGGCATACATTCTGAATTGTAAAGCTTCCATTCTGCCATTTTTCAGTTCCATCCTGCTGCACCCAAATCTGAATCTTAGAAACATTGCTTTTTCCCTTCCAGTTTCCAAGATCAGCATATATCATCTGATTTACATTCTTTTTCAGTGCAAGCTCCGTCTCAAGCGTGTCCTGACCGCTTGTAAAACGCATGCGCACTCTCAAATTTTGATTATCTCCAGCCGTTCCTGAAATATTAAAACAAAAATAACGCTGTGAAGAAAAATCAACATTTCCTGCGCGTGCAATTCCTGCATATGTGAATGGACTGTTTGCTCCTGCATTTACGGCAATCTTCTGGCTGTCTGCACTGCAGGAAGTTAATCCATACTCACCATACCAGCCATTCATAAGAGTCGTTCCAACATTACATGACGCGGCATATCCGCCGGTACCTAAATCTGCACTCCTGTTTTTTGACGCCATTACAGAACCATATACAGATGAAAATGACGGCAATCCAACAAGCGATGCAAGTGAATCTGTATACGCAAATGATTGATTTGTATCAATATATTTCCATACCGTCCACGCAGGCTTCTTTGCAAATGTACACAATGCCTTATTTTCATCATTATACCAAAGGCCCTGATGTATTCCCGCATCTGCCTCCGGCTTCGCATCTACTTCTCTCATTGCAATAAATGCATCAATATAAGGGTTAGCTTCAGTCACATAATACGCATAAGCAAGTGCCGCTGCCTGCTTCCACTCTACATTTCCCTGGTTAAACGAATGTGATGTATATCCCTGCTCAGACAATATCACATGCTTTACGGAGCCATCTGGATTTCGCAATCCATTTTTACACAAATATCCAGTTAAAACTGAAATATTCTCCATTGAAATAAAAATCGCATTTTCATTAAAGGTTGCATTATCATTCCACCACTCTGCCTCCGTAAGTGGATTTCCATATGGATGGAATGCTACTCCCCACTCAATATCACCCTCTGCCTTCATATAGGTGTTTACATAGTCAATTAGCTCTTTTCCATCATAACGTGTTCCTCCAGACACACCATGCCAATACATGTCTAACGACATAAAAACTCGCGCATGTGCACAGCTGCTTTTCACTGCCTGGCTTGTAATTCTCATCATATTGGTATAAATATATGCATAATCCGGCGCAGACTGGTGACCTGTGTAATTCCACGAAGTATCTGCATTAACTTCATTTCCAACTGTCCAGCTGCAATATGTCCATATGCATGATCACTTCTGCCATATCGCTCACCGAGAAAATGAAGCGCTGCTGAAATGCATTCAATTCCTTCCTTTGAGACAACGTTCCATCCATGATATGCACCAATTGATGCATTTGCACCAGGATAGCCAAAGCTATGTGGATTTTGATCTGGCTGCCATAATAAAATCGCATTCACAATAATATTATTTCGGTCGTACATAAGAAGTGTTTGGTCTAACTTGGCAATACAATTTGATGAATACTGATATGTTTTCCCATTATATGTATAAGAATATCCGCTGCCATTAATTAGCTCATTCATTACAATATTTACATTTGTATAACTAAGGCCTAATTCTTCAATATCTGTTCCAAAAGCAATATCTGTGAGAAGCCCTTTTTTGCTTCTTGCCTGCGGATATGATGACTGATTTTCTGCCAATGCTTCTGGATTTGTAATAAAGCATCCATCACTCAATGCCTGATACGTACCATCCCTAAATTTCATTCCAACAAAAAATTTAGAATACAACTTTGACTGTGCTGTATTATTATTCAGCGGAACAGAAAATTCAAACGTATCTTCTTTTTTCACATCTGCAATCGGACTGCCTGTAATATCTTTTTGATACATCGGCTCCTCAAACAGATACAATTTCTCATCTGCTGTCTTAAACTTATGGTTAAGCTTTCCCTTGACAATGACTTGACTTCCCTCTATCCGACATGATAAAATTTGAATAATCTGAGTCACATCTCCAAGATCTAAAAAGTCAATTCCATATTCAAACTCGGTAGTTTCCTCTTCTATTTCCTCAGTTGACTCTTCTTCTGTTAACTCTTCTGTCATTTCTTCCGATGATACTTCCTCAGAAGATTCTTCTGCAAATATATTTTCTCCAGATGATTCTTCAGGAGATTCTTCTACTGTCGTTTCAATAGCTGTTTCAGTTATTGTTTCACTTACATCTTCTCCCACTGTTGTTTCTTCATGTTCAGAAGCTGTTTCTATCGTTGACTCAGTCTCTAACGATGTACTTTCCGGTTGTGTACCTTCTGGCTGTATACTTTCCGGTTGTGTACTCTCTGACTGTGTACTCTCTGGCTGTATGCTTTCCGACTGTGGACTTTCTGTTATTGCTGCCGAAGTTTCCAGCTGTAAACTAGACTCAGTCTGCACTTCATTTTTTTCCTGCGTCTGGTTCTCCTTTTGATACAAACTGTTGTCAGTTGTGCTAATTTCTTCTGCTGCCTGTATCGTTGTTACACTAGTAAAGCTTCCCGCTACTGCAAGTGAAACAGCCATAAGAAGTGCACTTATTCTTGTTTTTAACTGCTGCCTTCTCATTTATTCCTCCCATTTTTTTAAAAGAATAGGCAGGTTCCTACCTGCCCATTCAATTATACTAGTTTTATTCTGTTATGTGCAGACAAATTTTGCTGTCTGCAATACCAATTTTGCTGTTTTGAGGTTCATCACAGCAAACTTCCCAGCGAATAACATTAATATTCTCCAAGATACCTTGATGGTTAGAATGTTCTACTGTTTTGATTTTAAATTCACCCTTACGTCCCTCTGCATGTAAAATAACACAATGCTTTTCTCCGCGAATTACAACACTATCATTTTTCAACACTTACAGGCAGTCTTGTAATCAAATTTTCATAAACTGTCACGCCAAGTCTGCACTGAATATAATCGCATACAGTAAGATCTCCTGTATTTTCATCCAAACAAATCTCACGATATACCTTCTGTGCTTCAATTCCATATGCTTTTCCAAATGAAATCAAAATATTACGATCTTTTGTTAATTCAAATCTGTCGGCACAATATTCCTTTCCTGCCTTTTGATCAATATCTCCAATAATCGGAATATTGTGGCTCTCGCCTCTATTACAGAAAACCTCATAACGCTTTTCAGAAAAATAATCCTTTGTGTATTCTCCAGCGCCTAAATCATCCAAAAAAGCTTCTCCGTCTACCAGGTAATGAAAACTTCCAACATCATTATGATTACGTGGTTCACCATTATTTCCACCCTTTGCAATAACAGCTGTTTGTTTTGCACCTCTTAAATACACCACTGCGCATCCTGTAAAACACAAGCCGACCTGCTTTGTCTAACGGCTTTGGTTCTTCTGCCTTTTTTATTCTGTACATCGTCTA
>ENA-OQCN01001106-OQCN01001106.1-human-gut-metagenome-genome-assembly--contig:-NODE-1106-length-13741-cov-2.829293_pt1 | contig 13741 bp, 14 predicted proteins | sample MGYA00242497_ERZ504576 | MGnify/ENA primary metagenome ERZ504576 (study PRJEB26092, sample SAMD00036296) | human gut metagenome | host: Homo sapiens | study: EMG produced TPA metagenomics assembly of...
GTTCTGCGGACATACTCTGCTGCACTCACCACAGTCGGTACAACGACCAGCTACATGGAATGCACGAATAATGTGGAACATATTCTCCTCGAAATCAGTATTGTTTACCTTGGCAGCAACGCCGGACTTCGGGTTATCGAATACGCAGGTACGGCATGTACATGCTGGACATGCATTACGACATGCATTGCAGCGGATACACTTTGACAGCTGGCTTCTCCAGAAATCAAAACGCTCCTGCTCTGTCATTGCCTCAAGCTTTGCAACCTCAGCCATACGATCTGCACTTACTGGAACTTCTGGTGCTTCCTCATCTGGAATTAAAAGTTCATCGCCGGCTACATGATTTTTGCCCTTGCATACCATACAGCGCTCTAACAGCACTTCACTCTTCTTGCACTCCTCATCACCGTAAAGAGTCTTTACCTTAATGGTATCGCCCTCTTCCTCGATGCCAAGGATACCTGTGATTCCCTTTGCCTTGATCTTATTAACATCGATCATTCCGGTACATGGGATTCCCAGTGCATAAACCTTCTCTGCGTCCAGTCTGTGCTCTGTCTGCAGCTGATTGTAGCTGTAGCAGTCACACGGCTTAAGCAGTGCAAGGATCTTCTTTGGCTGCGGCGGTTCCGGTGCATTCGGTGCACGGAACGGCACATCCATTGTTGCAGCGCCTACTAAAAATTTACTCTGGTTTGCGCCGCAGAAGCTATTATAAACGAGTTCGTCCAGATTCTCCTTTGTGAAGATAGCCGGAGATACGTCGTAGCAGAATTCACCGGCCTTCCAGCCGATCACGCGGTCTACAGTGCCGTTATCAATAAGCTCATTGATTTTTGACACCAGTAATTCTTTTATTTCTCGCATCGCAGATCCCTCAACTTCTGTTTTCACCAAGCTTTGTAATGGTGTCCACAAAATCATTCATAACAGATGCAAATCTTGCACCCTCTGCTGCAGAAACCCACTCCACTCTTGCTCTCTCCTTCTCAATGCCCAGATAATCAAGCATAGAGAACAGAAGTGTCATTCTTCTTCTTGCGTAGTAGTTACCAGTTGTGTAATGGCAGTCGCCGGATGACATCCACACAGGATAACACCATCAGCACCTCTCTCAAACGCACGCAAAATGAACAGCGGATTTACACGGCAGGAGCATGGTACACGAATAATCTTGACATTTGCCGGATAATTCAGACGGCTGCTTCCAGCTAAGTCTGCTCCCGCATAGGAACACCAGTTACAGCAGAATGCCACGATCAGAGGAGTAAACTCTTTGTTTTCATTTGTCTCATTTACTTGCATATTGCGTCTACCTCCGCCATAATCTGATTATTTGCAAAGCCCTTCAGGTCCATAGCGCCGGACGGACATGTAACCGTACAAGCACCGCAGCCCTGGCAGATTGCTTCATTAACAACTGCAACTCTTCTTGTCTCACGAACACCCTTGTCCATAACAAGTCTCTCTTCATAGGTGATAGCACCATATGCGCAGACATTTGCACACTGTGAACATCCGTTACACAATGTCTCATCAGAATGAGCTACACATGCGTTGCAAAGCAGGGAATCCTTTGCAAGAAGGCCGATTACCTTTGCTGCAGCAGCACTTGCCTGTGCAACAGTCTCCGGAATATCCTTTGGTCCCTGACAAACACCTGATAAGAAGATACCAGCTGTCGGGCTCTCTACAGGACGAAGCTTTGCATGAGCCTCTGTAAAGAAGTCGTTTGTATCCATACTTGCAGTCAGCATCGTTGCAAGATTTCTTGCGCTCTCATCTGGCTCAATTGCAGATGCAAGAACAACCATATCTGCATCCATATGGATCTGCTCGTTGTTCAACAGATCAGAAGCCTGAACCTTAAGACAGCCCTGACCCTGCTCTACCTTTCCGACCATACCCTTAATATAATGTACACCATACTGCTCTACAGCACGACGATAGAACTCATCAAAGTTCTTACCTGGTGTACGAACATCAATATAAAATACAGTAACGTCGATATCCGGATGATGATCCTTTACAAGCATTGCATGCTTTGCTGTGTACATACAGCAGATCTTTGAACAGTAAGACTTGTCTCTGCAGGAATCTCCTCTAGAGCCTACACACTGTACAAATACGATCTTCTTTGGATGTCTTCCGTCAGACGGACATACAAGCTGTCCCTTTGTCGGGCCTGCTGCGTTCATGATACGCTCAAACTCTAAGGAAGTAACAACATCCTTGCTCTGTGAATACAGATACTCATCAAACTTAACAGGCTTAATCTGATTGTAACCTGTTGCAACTACAATTGCACCGTACTCCTTGGTGATAAACTCTTCCTTCTGATCATAATTGATCGCTCCTGCACCACAAGTTCTCACACAAAGTCCGCACTTGCCAGTCTTGAAGTGAATACATGCATCGCGATCGATAACTGCTAACTTCGGAACTGCCTGTGCAAATGGGATGTAGATTGCCGGTCTGTTGTCCAGACCCATGTTAAACTCGTTTGGTGTCTTCTTAGACGGACATTTCTCGGTACAAGCACCACATCCTGTACATTTTACCGGATCAACGTAACGTGGCTTCTGCTTTATGGTTACGCTAAAGTTTCCTACGAAACCTGAAACCTTATCTACTTCACAGTAGGTATACAGATGAATCTTATCGTTTGCACCTGCATCTACCATCTTTGGTGTCAAAATACATGCCGCACAGTCAAGTGTTGGGAATGTCTTATCAAGCTGAGACATCTTACCACCGATTGTTGGCTTCTTCTCTACGATATCAACCTCAAAACCAGCATCTGCAATATCCAGTGCAGTCTGGATACCAGCGATACCGCCTCCGATTACAAGCGCACGCTTTACAACTGGGCTTGTCTGAGAGGTAAGAGGTGCATTTAACTGAACTTTTGCGATTGCGGAACGGCCTAAAATGATTGCCTTCTCAGTTGCTTCCTTGATATCCTTATGAATCCATGAACACTGCTCACGAATGTTTGCAATCTCAAGCATGTATGGATTTAATCCCGCTGCCTGTACGGTCTTGCGGAAGGTTGCCTCATGCATACGAGGAGAACAGGAACAGATTACTACGCCGGTCAGTCCGTATTCCTTGATGGCATCCTTAATGATGTTCTGTCCGCTGGCAGAACACATATACTGATAGTCGGTTGCGTATACTACGCCCGGCTGAACCTTTAAGGCTTCAACCACAGCCGCAACATCGACAGTTGCTGCGATATTGCTTCCGCACCAACATACAAATACTCCTATTTTCTGCATATGTAAACCAGCCTTTCTTTATCTCTTATACTTGCGGAATGCGCTGACAATTGCCTGCTGTGGAAGCTCTGGATCAAGCAGCTCTGGAATTGCTTCCTCGCTTAAATGATTCATGCCCTGCTGACGAATGACAGCCAGACGAATTGCTTCTACTAATTTTCCAGGTTCAACGCTTCTTGGACATCTCTGTACACATGCCATGCAGCTTAAGCAGTTCCAAATGGACTTAGACTGCATCAGTGCCTCGATTCTTCCGTTTTCTACCATATCAACAAACTGATGTGGATGATAATCCATTGCATCAAATGCCGGACAGGTTGCAGAACATTTTCCGCACTTCATACACTTGCGCGGGTTCACACCACTGATATCAGTAATCATTTCTTTATTGATATTCATGCCTGCACCTCCTCTTTTACGCCAAGCGCCTCTGCTAACAGCTCAGTGAAATAGTAAACTGGAATCTGGTTTTCAGTTGCATTGGCTACGAGGTTGTAACGGCAAAGAGGACAGGCTGTGATCATGCAGTCTGCCTGCTGCTCTAAAGCAGATGCTACAACCGCATTGCTTCTCTTTTGTGCCAGTTCCTTATCATTTAAGGTCATGTATCCGCCGCAGCACTCATTGCGCTGTGAGAAGATAACTGGAGTTGCACCAATAGCCTTGATGAAATCTTCCATGATCTTTGGATTCTCTGGATCATCAAACTCCATCACTTTGCCTGGACGAAGTAACAGACATCCATAATAAGCAGCAATTTTCTTTCCCTTTAACGGATTTACAACTGCCTTCTTTAAGTTGTCAAAGCCTACTACATCGCGCAGCATCTCGAGGTAATGAATTACATTGGCCTCACCATTGTATTCCATATCAGGTGCCATGTAATTGTTAGCTCTTGTACGGAAATCCTCGTTGTTTCTCATGTCATTATTGACACGCTTAATTACATTATGACAAGCGGAGCACAGAGTCAGAAGATCCTGTCCCTTATCTCTTGCCTGAGCCAGAGCTCTGACGGAAGAAAGCTTATTAGCAATCTCATCTGTAGCGGTAGAATATACACCGCCGCAGCACTGCCAATCCTCAATCTCCTCCATCTCAATGCCCAGTGCCTTTGCAGAAGCAATGGCATAGTCATTGAGCTCTTTTGCCTTTGTCTTCAGGGTACACCCTGGGTAGTAGCTATACTTCATAGTTCCTTCCATTCTGCCACATAGTGGCTATGTTTTTGTGCCGCAGCCAAGACAGCTGCGGCGTTACCTGCGGCTTATGCCATCTCTTCCGGATGGAATACCTCATCAAACTTCTCTGCTGTCAAAAATCCTAACTGTACACAGGCTTCCTTCAAGGAAATATTCTCCTTGTATGCCTTCTTAGAGGTCTTTGCTGCGTTGTCGTATCCGATGTATGGATTCAAAGCAGTTACAAGCATTAAAGAGTTGTGCAGGTTGTGCTTCATCTTCTCTCTGTTTGCCTTAATTCCAACTGCACAGTTGTTATTGAAGGAAACGATGACATCAGACAGAAGTCTTACAGACTGCAGGAAATTGTATGCGATAACCGGCATGAATACATTCAGCTCGAAATTACCCTGGCTTGCAGCGAATCCGATAGCAGCATCGTTGCCCATTACCTGAACAGCAACCATAGTCATTGCCTCGCACTGAGTCGGATTTACCTTACCTGGCATAATAGAACTTCCCGGCTCATTCTCCGGAATTGAAATTTCGCCAAGACCACATCTTGGACCGCTTGCAAGCCAACGAACATCATTTGCGATCTTCATAAGATCAGCAGCAAGTGCCTTTAATGCGCCGTGTGCAAATGTAATATCATCCTTTGCTGTAAGTGCATGGAACTTATTCTCAGCTGTAACAAACTCTTTTCCTGTCAGCTCGCTGATTACCTTTGCAACTTCTGGTCCGAAGTTCTTTGGTGCATTCAGTCCTGTTCCAACAGCAGTACCGCCAAGTGCCAGCTCCTTTAAGCCCGGAAGAGATGCCTCTAACATCTTCTTTGTCTTCTCAAGCATATTTCTCCAGCCACTGATCTCCTGAGAGAAACGAATCGGAACTGCATCCTGAAGATGAGTACGACCACTCTTAACAACATCCTCATTCTCAGACTCAAGACGCTTTAAGGTCTCAGTCAGCTTATCCATAGCCGGGAACAGATTATCCTCGATACTCATAGCTGCTGCGATATGAAGTGCAGTCGGGAATGTATCATTGGAGCTCTGTGACATATTAATGTGATCGTTTGGATGAAGAATCTTCTTTCCTGCGATCTCATTTCCGCGGTTTGCGATAACCTCATTGCTGTTCATATTAGACTGTGTACCGCTTCCGGTCTGCCATACAGCAAGTGGAAAATGGTCCATCAGCTTGCCGCTAATTACATCGTCTGCCGCCTGGCAGATGACGTTCTTTCTTTCCTCATCCAGTTTACCAAGATTGAAATTTGCAATTGCAGCACCCTTCTTTAAGATACCAAATGCATGTACAATTTCAGTTGGCATCTTCTCAATACCAATCTTGAAATTCTGATAACTTCTCTGAGTCTGAGCAGCCAGTAGCGATCTGCCGGAACCTGCATCTCGCCCATGGAATCTCTTTCAATACGATACTCCATAGTAAGTAGTCCTCCTTAAATTTGTAAATTCTGCTAAATGTAGAAAAAAACATAAACAGACATAATTCTTTGGCGACGCCCCACAAGGCCCCGCCAAAGGTTGTCTGCTGCTTTTTAATTACTCAATATCCATTTCCTTAATAACAGCCTTAAGTGCTTCTGCACTTGCCTTAAACTTTGCAACCTCTTCATCTGTCAGCGTTGCCTCGATCTTGCCCTTTACACCGTTTGGTCCAATTACAGTTAAGCAGCTGGTACAGACATCATCTACGCCATACTCACCATGCATCATGGAAGATACAACTGTTACAAGATCCTGAGCACCCATCAATGCCTCACAGACATCAACAACAGAATTTGCTACGCCATAGAAGGTAGCACCCTTTCTCTTGATGATTTCGCCGCCGGACTTGCGTACATAGGTGATTACTTCATCTGGATCAAAATCATTTGCATCAATGCCAAGTCTTCTTGCACCCTTTGTGTACTCATCAAGCTTGATACCTTCAACCGTTACCATGCTCCATGGAATAAAGGAAGTATCTCCGTGCTCGCCGAAAACGTAGCCCTTGATGCTTCTTTGTGCAATTCCAAGCTCCTGAGAAAGCTTGTAGGTAAGACGTACTGTATCAAGCAGTGTACCAGAACCAATTACCTGGCTCTCCTTCATACCTGAATATTTTAAGAATGCATAAGTCAGTACATCTACCGGATTTGCTACTATGATGCACAGTGCATTCGGTGCATGCTTTGCTACCTGAGGTGCAATGCTCTTCATGATTGCAACATTGGTCTTTGCTAACTCAATACGGGTCTGGCCAGGCTTTCTTGCTACACCAGAGGTAACAATCACAATATCAGAACCTGCTGCATCCTCGTAATCACCAGAAATCATAGAAATCGGATCTCTAAAACCAGTTCCCTGTGCCATATCCATAATCTCACCGTCTGCCTTATCCTTAAGGATATCGATCATGACGAGTTCTGATACATATGGCTTCAGTGATAAAATATGAGCAATTGTAGAACCAACGCTGCCTGCTCCAATAATAGTAATCTTACTTCCCATTATAAACTCCTTTCGTATTTCGCGAGATTGATATTTCATTAACGAACTTGTTATAAATATAACAAATCTTGCGTCAAATATCAAGTATATGAATATAGTTTTTTATTTTTCTGTAAAAAACACCGATACACATGCGAAAATCGTATTCATTATAATTCATTTTGCAGAATCACGCAAGTGTTTTGTACATATTACCATTTATATGGCGTCGCCTGATAAACATAAAAATTCAACCAGTTCGTATACAGCGTGTTAGCATGTCCTCTCCATGTTAGAAGCGGCGTTGTGGATGGATCATCGTTCTCATAATAATGAACCGGAACCTCTGCATCCATGCCTTTTGCCAGATCACGCTTATATTCTGCGTCGAGTGACATGCGGTCATATTCTGGATGACCAAGCAGATAAATATTTCCCTGATCGTCTTTAATCAGATAGCAGCCTGCCTCATCTGATTCTGCAAGCAGCATAAGATGTTCATTTGCTAACACATCATCTCTTTTACGCCAAAGTAACGCGAATGCGGTGCGTAAAACACATCATCAAGCTTCGCACAATAGGCTCGCAGCGGTCAAGAAGACGGTGGCTATACACACCTGAAAGCTTCTTTCCTGTCGGTGTCTTTTGAATACCATAATGATAATAAAGACCGGCAAGTGCTCCCCAGCAAATATGAAACGTGCTCGTAACGTTTGTCTTTGACCATTCCATAATGCTCGCTAATTCCTCCCAGTAAGAAACTTCCTCAAACTCCATTGTCTCGACTGGGGCACCAGTTATGATCAGTCCGTCAAAGTACATATTTCGTACGGCTTCAAAGGTAGTATAAAATTTATTGATATGGCTGGCAGATGTGTGCTTTGACACATGACTGCTCACATTCATACAGGTAACATTGACCTGCAGCGGCGTATTTGACAGTGCCCTAAGAAGTTGGATCTCATAATCCTGCTTTAGCGGCATCAAATTCAATATTACTATCTCGAGTGGACGGATCTGCTGCGTATCTGCACGCTCCTCTCCCATCATAAAAATATTTTCAGACTCGAGTACCTCCCTTGCAGGCAGGTCATTATCTACACGTATTGGCATAAGTTATTCTCTTTTCATATTTATTGAATACATTTTTTACGTTACTCGCCAGCTTCCATTTTTTTGCACAGATCAAGAAAATCCTCTTCTGAAAGGATAGAAACACCAAGCTCCTTTGCCTTTTTGTTTTTGGAAGAAGTTGATTCTTTGTCGTTATTAATAAGATAACTTGTCTTAGCTGATACACTCCCTGCCGCCTTGCCGCCATGCTTTTCAATATAGTTTTTCAGCTCATTTCTGTTTGCAAAATGATGGACAGATCCAGTAATCACAAATGTAAGGTTTTCAAGATACTGTTTTTCATTATTTTCTTCCAAAACAAGTTCCAGTTCCTTAAGGAGCGAATCTAACTGTTCCATTTTTTCTGAATCGTTAAAATAATCGCAGACAGCCTGTGCCATAACATCGCCAATACCATCAACCACAGTGAGTTCTTCTGCTGTGGCTGCCCTAAGCTTATCAAGATCTTGGTGGAAAGCACGCGCAAGCACCTTTGCATTTGCCACACCAATCCCTGGAATACCAAGTGCATAGATTAATGCTGGAAGCTTAACCTTTCTTGCCTTATCAATTGAGGCAATCAAATTGGAACATGACTTTTCACCAAAGCCATCCATCTTGCAAATTTCATCTGCATGTTCCTTTAAATGGAAAATATCAGCAAAGCTGTGAATAAAGCCAGAGTCGATAAACTTTTCAATGGTCGCTTCTGACAAACCTTCCATATTCATGGCATTTCTGCTCACAAAAAGTTCAAAGGCTTTTGTCTGCTTTGCCGTACATGCAGGATTTTCACAGTACAGACATGTTACCTCGTCATTAGTAACAAGCTTTGTTGGTCCGCCGCAGACTGGACAGACAGACGGAATTGTTAAGTTACTGCTTTGTGTCAGATTCTCTGCAATCTGAGGAATGATCATATTTGCCTTGTAAACAGTGATTGTATCACCAATTCCAAGTTTTAAGCTTTCCACAATTGAAACATTATGGACGCTCGCACGCGTTATTGTTGTTCCCTCTAACTCAACAGGGTCAAACACAGCAACAGGATTTATAAGTCCCGTGCGTGATGGACTCCAGTGAATCTCTCTAAGTGTAGTCTCTGCCGTCTCGTCCTTCCACTTAAATGCCATGGCATTTCGTGGAAATTTAGCTGTGTTTCCAAGACTTTCACCATAGGCGATATCATCCATCAAAAGAACTAGTCCATCTGATGGCAGTTCATTCGATTCAATATGATTTGCAAACCACTTCACAGAATCAGGAAGATCTGTCGAAGTTACCATGCGGTATGTCACAACATCAAACCCCTGCGCAGCAAGCCATTCAAACTGGCAGCGTCTTGAATTATTAAAGGTCATATCCTCTGCCGAGACGAGCGCAAATGCGATAAACTGAACATGACGGCCTGCTGTTACCTGACTATTTAACTGGCGCACAGAACCTGCACACAAGTTTCTCGGATTTTTATACTTTGCATCCGCATCAGGATTTTCCTCGTTGATTCGCTCAAAATCCTTATAGGAAATAACTGCCTCACCACGCAGCACCAGACGTCCCTTAAATGGAATCTTAGCTGGAAGATTTTCAAACTGTCTGGCATTTTGTGTGACAACCTCTCCTGTGATTCCATTTCCACGTGTCACAGCCTTTGTCAATGTACCATTCTCATATGTTAATACAATAGTAAGACCATCAAGCTTCCAGGAAAGTATACCTGTCTGATCTTTTAAAAATTCCTGAAGCTGCGACACTTCCTTCGTCTTATCAAGAGACAGCATTGGTGATGGATGATTTTCTTTTGGAAGTGCACTTAATACCTCATATCCAGCATGTGCAGTCGGGCTTTTTGCAAGCACTGTTCCAGTCTTTTTTTCAAGTGCGGCAAGCTCATCATAAAGCTCATCATATTCCTTATTGCTCATCAGCTCTTTGCTTTCCTGATAATATGCTCTCGCCGCCGCATCAAGCTGCTCTACCAGCTCCTTCATACGCTCCAAATCGGACATAATAAACCTGCCTTTTCCTATCACTATTGTAATTAAATGCCTACGAATTTCTCCGTTACTTCGTAACTCTCGAAATTCTAAAAACATTCGGATTCGCTGATTTTTCTTCGAAATCGCTGCATCCTCATGTTTTAACGGGTCTCAAGGTCACAAGCCTATTCATGCAAGCATGATCAGCTTGTGACTTTTCGACCCTGGCATTTACAAATCCTTGATCAATTTATCAAACTCTGCGTCAGTCACATTACGGAAGTTTCCCTGCGGAATATTTCCAAGATGAATGTTCATGATACGAATACGCTTTAATGTCTCTACACGATAGCCACATGCTGCGCACATACGACGAATCTGACGGTTTAAGCCCTGCTTTAAAATAATATGAAATTCTCTGTTTCCTGTCTTTGTGCAGACGCATGGCATAGTATCTGCATTAAGCTCCTCAAGATGCATACCTCTTCTCATTTTATCTAAGAAGCTCTCTGTTACCTGATTATTAACTGTGACAACATATTCCTTTTCATGAGAATTGCTTGCCTTTGAAATTTCATTTGCCAGATCTCCAAGATTAGTCATTAAAATCAGACCCTCAGATTCCTTATCGAGACGGCCAATCGGATAAATTCTAGTAGGATATTTTACCATATCTACAATATTTTTCTCACCCTCAAAACGAGCTGTCGTACACACGATTCCTGCCGGCTTATTGACTGCAATCAATACTGGCTTAACCTGCTTTGTGCTGACCTTTTTTCCGTCCACAACGATCTCATCTGCACTGCTTACCTTCTGTCCCATAACAGCACACACGCCATTGACCATGACCTTTCCCTCATCAACAAGACGGTCTGCCTCACGGCGGGAGCAAATTCCTTTTTCACTCAAAAATTTGTTTAAACGAACTGTTTCTTCCATATATAAATATCCTTTCTTAGTGAATAAACATCGCATCGCCAAATGAGAAGAAACGATATTTCTTTTCAACAGCTCCCTTGTAGGCTGCTAAAATATGCTCTCTTCCAGCAAGTGCAGAAACAAGCATTACGAGCGTAGACTTTGGCAGATGGAAGTTTGTAATTAAGGCATCTACCATTTTAAAATGATAACCTGGATAAATGAAAATATCCGTCCATCCACTCTGCGCCTTCAAAATACCATCCTCTGTAGATGCTGACTCTAACGTGCGGCAGCTTGTCGTTCCTACTGCAATGACACGTTTTCCAGCCTTCTTTGCTGCATTGATTTTCTCTGCTTCCTCTGGCTCGATACGATAAAACTCTGAGTGCATATGATGCTCAAGAACATTTTCAACCTTTACAGGTCTGAATGTGCCAAGACCAACATGAAGAGTTACGCTTGCGATAACAACACCCTTTTCCTCAATCTTCTTCAACAGATCCTTTGTGAAATGAAGTCCTGCTGTCGGTGCTGCTGCTGAGCCTTCATACTTTGCATAAACAGTCTGATAACGATTCTTATCCTTAAGCTGGTGTGTGATATAAGGCGCAGCGGCATCTGTCCAAGCTCATCAAGAATCTCTTCAAAATTCCCTGATAAGAAAAACGAATCTTTCTGTTTCCATCCTCTACAACTTCAAGCACCTCTGCCTTTAAACGTCCATCACCAAATGTAATGATTGTTCCCGCTTTGCCTTCTTTCCTGGCTTTACAAGTACCTCCCAGACATCATCCTGCTCTCTCTTTAGCAAAAGCACCTCAATGTGAGCACCAGTATCTTCCTTAACACCCATCAGACGCGCTGGAATAACCTTTGTATTATTTATAACAAGACAGTCACCTGGATTTAATTCATCGATAATATCTCTGAAAATCTTATCCTGAGTCTTGCCTGTCTTTTTATCCAGTAAAAGCAGTCTTGAACTGCTGCGATCCTCAATTGGATCCTGTGCAATCAGCTCCTCTGGCAGATCATAATCAAAATCATTTATATTCATCATACCTGTTTGATGTACTGCAGATTCTGTCTCATTTGTTGTATTTACTTTTGTTTCCATAGTTTCCATTATTAATTGCCTCCAAATATAAAAAAGCCCTCTAATACTCATGTAGCATATCATAATTTTTTCGCAAATACAAGAACTGTATCAACTTAAAAACTTTTTACGTGTATTTTGGATTTTTCGTTGATTTGTTTTCTCTGCAATGGTATGATGATAGGGAAAATAATAGTTACAATTCACGTGGCTAAATAACAGGGAGGTTTTCATTATGCCAAAAAAAAGAATCGTCGTTGCGCTTGGCCGCAATGCATTTGGAAAGACGCTTCCAGAGCAAAAGACTGCTGTTAAGGAGGCAGCAAAAGCTATTGCTGACCTTGCAGAATTAAAATATCAGATTGTTATCACACACAGCAATGGTCCTCAGGTTGGTATGATTCACATGGCTATGACCGAATTTGGCAATACACATCAGGATTTTACAGTTGCGCCTATGGCAGTCTGCAGTGCTATGAGCCAGGGCTACATTGGATACGACCTTCAGAATGAGATCCGTACTGAGCTGCTTCGCAGAGGTATCTTTAACACAGTATCCACCATTATTACACAGGTTAAGGTTGACCCATTTGATCATGCATTTAGTCATCCGCTGAAATCTATCGGCCGTATCATGACAGCTGAGCAGGCACAGGCAGAACGTGACAAGGGTAATTTTGTTCGTGAAGAGGAAGGCGCTTCCGCCGTATCGTTGCATCTCCTGCCCCGATTGAGATCTATGAGATTGATGCTATTCGTGCACTTGCTGATGCTGGACAGGTCGTAATCGCAGCCGGCGGCGGCGGTATTGCTGTATTAGAGCAAGGTCCTGTTTTAAAGGGTGCCAGTGCTGTTATTGAGAAGGATGCCACAGCTGCTAAGATGGCACACGAATTAGACGCAGATGTTCTTTTATTCTTATCTGCTACTGAGCGCTTTGTCATTCATGCAGATACACCGCAGGAGTTCTCTCCAGATCATTTATCTGTTGCAGAGGCAATGGAGCTTATCGACAGCCAGACTATGGCAAAGGAAACAAAGCTGCCTAAGCTTGCTTCAGCTGTAAGCTTTGTAGCTGCAGGTGAAAACCGCAAGGCAATCATCACATCCCTCGATAAGGTAAAGGAAGCACTTGCAGGAAAGACCGGTACATTGATTACCAAGTGATTTGATTTACATCATCACAAACTGCAAAGAGGTCATGTCCAAAACGACATGACCTCTTTTTTATTATTCATAATTATTCGTAGTAAACAGTCTGGAACATTCCTACACTTCCAAGGATCGTTGCTGCATAAGCAGAATCATTTCCTGCGTTTCCTGTACGGTATGCTGTCAGTGCCTGATTCCAACTGCCATATGTATGATAATACTCTGCTAGCAAATCAATTCCAACTAAGATGTTGGATGCTGGATCATACAGATTAGTAACACCAAGCTTCGCCATACGAGATGCACTGTATCTTGGAATGATCTGCATCAGTCCCTGTGCACCGCTTCCGCTTGTAGCACCTGCGTTAAAGTGGCTCTCATGATACATAACAGAGAATATTACTGAACTGTCCACACCATACTGACTGCAAAGATTTAATGTATACTGCGTCAAATCACTGCTGAGTGCAACATTAGTGACACGGATGCTTCCAGTTGGCTGAGACGTGCGTAG
>ENA-OQCN01001107-OQCN01001107.1-human-gut-metagenome-genome-assembly--contig:-NODE-1107-length-13738-cov-1.662626_pt1 | contig 13738 bp, 21 predicted proteins | sample MGYA00242497_ERZ504576 | MGnify/ENA primary metagenome ERZ504576 (study PRJEB26092, sample SAMD00036296) | human gut metagenome | host: Homo sapiens | study: EMG produced TPA metagenomics assembly of...
GTTTGGGCGGTCTGACGGTTGCGCGCGCCATCGCGACGGTGCTGCCGCGCGAGTCCGTCTACTACTTCGGCGACACCAAACGCTGCCCCTACGGCACGCGCACCGAGGATGAGGTGCGCTCGTTTGCGTTGCAGGCGGGCCGTTGGCTGTCGAAGCACGACGTCAAGATTATGGTCATCGCCTGCAACACGGCGACAGCTGCGGCCTTGCGTCTGGCCCAGCAGGTGCTCGACGTTCCCGTGATCGGCGTGATCGCGCCGGGTGCCCGTGCGGCAATCAACAGCACCCGCACGCGTCGCGTGGGCGTGCTCGCCACCAACCTCACCATTCGCTCGGGCGCTTACACGCGCGCCATTCAGGACCTAGATGCCGGCGTCGACGTATACGGCTGCCCCGCCTCGAGCTTTGTCGAGGTTGTCGAACACGAGCTCGCCTCGGGTGCGCATCTGCAAGAGCAGTGGCTTGAGAACGAGGACATCTTCGATACGCCTGCCGTGCGTGCGCTGGTGGGTGCCACGGTTGAGCCACTGCGCGACCACGGTATCGATACGTGGTGCTCGGCTGTACGCATTTTCCGCTGTTGGTGGGACCTATCCGCCATGCGCTGGGGCCTGGGGTACGCGTCGTGAGTTCCGCCGAGGAGACCACGCGCGAGCTGACCGATATCCTCACGCGCCGCGAGCAGCTGGCGGGCGTCGCCGCCGAGCCGCAGCATCGTTTTGCCACGACGGCCGATAACATTGCCGAGTTTGCGGTGGCGGGCAGCTTTATCTTTGGTCAGCCGCTCAAGAGCATTGAGCATATCGATATCGATGAGCTGAAATAGATGTAAGGCCGCCGTCAGAGCCTTCGCCACACCTTTTGCCGAAAGGATTTTTCTATGGAGTACATGCAGGTCAACCGCGCCAACGGTCGCGCCGCCAACGAGTTGCGCCCCGTTAAGCTCACCCGTGGCGTCATGAAGCACGCCCACGGCTCGTGTTTTGCCGAGTTCGGTGACACGCGCGTGTTGTGCGCCGCCACAATCGAGGAGGGCGTGCCGGGCTGGCGAAAGGGAGCTAAGGTCGGCTGGGTGACCGCGGAATACGCCATGCTGCCGGCGTCGACCGGCAAGCGCTGCAAGCGCGAGCACGCCAACCGCAAGGGTCGCTCCATGGAGATCGAGCGCCTCATTGGCCGCAGCCTGCGTACCGTCGTCAACATGAAGGCGCTCGGCGAGTACACCGTCACCGTCGACTGCGATGTGATTCAGCCGATGGCGGCACGCGTACAGCGAGCATCACCGGCGCCTGGGTGGCGCTGCACGACGCCCTCGCCATGTGGGTCGAGGCGGGCAAGATCGAGCGCATCCCGCTTACCGGCCAGGTGGCTGCAATCTCCATGGGCGTTGTCGACGGCAATACGCTGCTTGACCTCGATTATTCCGAGGACAGCCATGCCGAAGTCGACATGAACCTCGTCGCCACCGACACCGGTGAGATGATCGAGCTCCAGGCACTGGCGAGCAGGCGCCCTTTGACCGTAAGCGCCTCAACGCCCTGCTCGACCTGGGCGACAAAGGCATCGCCGAGCTCATCGAGCTTCAGCGCCAAGCCATCGCCTAACCTGCCAAAAAGGGACAGGTTTATTTTGGCAGGTTTTATCTGGGAAAACGTCGAAGTATAAGACTGCCGTTGATTGAGAGGGGAGAGGCGGAGGCCCTCGTCGCCCTCGGCGCGGCATTGCTATAGAGACAAGGAGACCACTCATGGCACTTGAGAAGATCGACATCGACACCCTCGACCCGGCGGCGACCATTGTCGTGGCAACGGGCAACGCCCATAAGCTCACCGAGATCGAGGCCATTTTAGGCAAGGTCATGCCCGAGGTTCGCTTTGTGGCGCTCGGCCAGCTGGGCGATTTTGAGGACCCCGAGGAAAACGGCACGACGTTTTTGGAGAACGCCATCATCAAGGCGCAGGCTGCCGTCGAAGAGACGGGGCTCATGGCCATCGCCGACGATTCTGGCTTGGTCGTCGACGCGCTTGACGGCGAGCCGGGCGTGTATAGCGCGCGCTATGCGGGCGTGCACGGAGACGATGCCGCCAACAACGCCAAGCTTCTCGTTAACCTGGAAGGCGTGGCGGACGAGGACCGCACCGCGCGCTTTATGAGCGTCGTTGCGCTTATCGACACGGATGGTCTGGTCACCTATGGCGAGGGCGCCTGCGAGGGCGTTATCGCACACGAGGGCCGCGGCGATCACGGCTTTGGCTATGACCCGCTGTTCCTGCCGGTCGACACGCCGGGCAAGACCATGGCCGAGCTGACGGCGGACGAGAAGAACGCCATCAGCCATCGTTTCCACGCGCTCGAGCATCTGTCCGCCAAACTGACGGGCGAGGAGTAGGCCGTGCGTGCGGTGGTGCAGCGCGTACTCACGCCGGCGTGACGGTCGACGGCGAGTGCGTGGGCAAAATTGGGCGCGGCTATCTGGTGCTGCTGGGCGTGGGCCACGGCGACACGCGCGCCGAGGCCGATAAGCTGTGGGGCAAGCTCCGCGGCTTGCGCATTAACGAGGACGAGAACGGCAAGACCAACCTGGCACTTGCCGATGTCGACGGCGAGGTTCTCGTAGTGTCGCAGTTCACGCTGTTCGCCGATTGCCGTCACGGCCGCCGCCCATCGTTTACGGATGCCGGCGCCCCCGATGTCGCCAACGAGCTCTACGAGTACTTCCTGACGCTCGTTCGTCAAGATGTCGAACACGTGGCGCATGGCATCTTTGGCGCCGATATGAAAGTCGACCTCGTCAACGACGGCCCATTCACCATCGTCCTCGATACCGACAATCTGTAAGTAGCCAAATTAGCTACTTGCGCGTGGTCGCAACAGGGTGCTATAGTATTAGAGTTTTGTCTATCTTAGGGGTATTATCCCCTTTTTGAATTGCACCTTCTGGAGGCCCTGTTCATGGAAGAGATGGAAGTCAATCACGTCGACGACATCCACGAGAAGCTGACCGATATGGTGGGCGATCGCGTCAAGGTGAAGGCCAACATGGGCCGCACCCGCGTCGTCGAGCGCATGGGCACCATCAAGAGCGTCCACCCCGCCGTCTTTATCGTCGAGGTTGACGAACGTCGCGGCCGCAAGTCGCGTCAGTCCTACCAGTATATCGATGTCCTCACCGGGCAGGTCGAGCTGTTCGACCCCGAGAGCGGTGAGCACATTTTTACCCCGCTCGGCAATCAGCTCGAGGAGCACTAACGGTGACCGATCGGTCCCTGACTCTTTCCGCGCCGGCAAAGATTAACCTCTACCTGGGGGTTCATACCGAGCGCGATGACCGCGGCTACCACAGGGTCGATTCCCTGATGGCAGCCGTCGGTCTTTCCGATTCCGTGACGGTCGCGCCGGCGCAGGCGCTGACCGTCCAGACGGTTCCGGCATCAGATTTTCCCATGCAAAAGAATACGGCGTATCGGGCTGCGGTTGCTATGGCCGAGCATTATGGTTGCGAGGCAAACATCTGCGTGACGATTGAGAAGCGCATTCCATTGTGCGCCGGCTTGGGCGGCCCCTCGACGGACGCGGCCGCGGTCATTGTCGCCTTGGCGGAGCTCTGGGGAATTGATCGCACCGACCCGCGCTCGACGACATTGCGCGGGGTATTGGTGCTGACGTCCCGTTCTTTTTGCACGCGAGCCTTGCGTTCTACGTAGGTGGGGGAGACGTGCTGGCAACTGAGTATCCCGCGCTGCCCGCAACGCCCGTCGTGTTGGTCAAGCCGCGCGAGGCAAGCGTTTCAACAATTGAACCTATCGACGTTTTGACGAGGCTCCGGTGCCTGCAGACAAGCCCGGCGCGATAGCTTCTGCCTTGCATGCTGGTGATGCCGAGACGGCATATGCGCTCATCCATAACAACCTAGGTGTCATTTCCGCACAGATGGAGCCGCAGATTCAAACGGTTCTCGATTGGCTGCGTAAACAGGACGGCACCGTTGCTGTAGATGTGTGCGGATCGGGTGCCTGCTCATTTGCCATTGCGACACCGCCGCCACGGCCGAAAGGCTTGCCGACGCTGCCCTGCAAAACGGCTGGTGGTCCTGCGCGACGGAGCTCATTCCCAACACGGTTCGCATCGAAGTGCCAAAGAAGTAAAAATTTCTCTAGCACACGACGGAAATCTTTGTTACTATAGTCGAGCTAACGGGTTGTGGCTCAGTTTGGTAGAGCACTGCGTTCGGGACGCAGGGGTCGCTGGTTCAAATCCAGTCAACCCGACCAGAGCATGAGGAGGGACCGCTTCTTGCGGTCCCTTTTTTAGCTATTGTTGTGATACCGCGATACCCGCGGTATACTCATTCGAGCTTGTCTCGCTGTATTGTGGAGGTCTACATGTTTGGACTGAGGGCTCCTGAGCTCATCATTATTCTCGTCGTTGTCCTGATTATCTTCGGGCCCAAGAACCTGCCGAAGCTCGGCAAGTCCCTCGGCTCTACCGTCAAGAATATCCGCGAGGGTATGGAGGGCGACGATAAGGCCGAGACCAAGCAGGCCGAGGAGGTCGTGGTCGAGCAGTCCGAGGAGGACAAGGAGATCGCTGAGCTCGAGGCCAAGCTCGCTGCTGCCAAGAAGAAGCAGGCAGAGGACAGCGACGCGGACGCAGAGTAGTCCCATCCCTTTGGGGTGAGCACCTGACCGGCTTGCCCGCAGGCTAGCCGGTCTTTTTCGTTTTGTTGACAGTTGATTGTTTGATCAGAGTTGGGGAGATATCCGTATGGACGCAAGCCAGATCGTACTGACCGCTGAGGGCCGCCAGAAGCTCGTCGAGGAGCTCGCTTGGCGTGAGGGCGATTACGCCAAGGAGATCGTCGAGGACATCAAGGAAGCCCGCGCGTTCGGCGACCTTTCGGAGAACTCCGAGTACGATGCCGCCAAGGACAAGCAGGCCCAGAACGCCGCTCGTATTGCCGAGATCCAGGCCATCCTTGCCAACGCTCAGGTTGCTGCCACCACAGGTGATCTGACCGTCTCCATCGGTTCCACCGTTTCTCTGATTGATCCCAACGGTGAGGTCATGGAAGTCACGCTCGTCGGTACCACCGAGACCAACTCGCTCGAGCACAAGATTTCCAACGAGTCTCCGGTCGGCCACGCCATCATCGGTCACGGCGAGGGCGACTCCGTCGAGGTCGTACGCCTTCCGGCAAGACTCGCGTCTACACCATCGCCAAGATTGCACGCTAGACCACGGTCCCGCGTAAAGGTATGTTTTCGCTCCCTGGGACCGAATCCTGGGGAGCGTTTTAGTTTGAGGAGCTAACTTATGGCAGAGAACCAGAACGCCGCAGATCAGGCATCGACGCTCAACGACGAGCGCGCCACCCGCCTGGCCAAGCGCGCCGCCCTGTTCGAGGCGGGCCAGAACCCCTATCCCGAGCACTCTGAGCTTGAGGACTACGTTGCCGATATCGAGGCTAAGTACGCCGAGCTTGCCGATGGCGAGGACACCGAGGACGTCGTGAAGATCGCCGGCCGCGTGGTCGCCAAGCGCGGTCAGGGCAAGATCATGTTCATCGTCGTGCGCGATGCGACTGCGAGATTCAGCTGTTCTGCCGCATCAACGACATGGACGAGGCTGCATGGAATACGCTCAAGTCCCTCGACCTGGGCGACATCCTGGGCGTGACCGGCGTGGTTGTGCGCACCCAGCGCGGCCAGCTCTCCGTTGCCCCTAAGAGCGCGACCCTGCTTGCCAAGGCCGTTCGTCCGCTGCCCGAGAAGTTCCACGGTCTTTCCGACAAGGAGACCCGTTATCGTCAGCGCTACGTCGACCTGATCGCCAACGACGATGTCCGCGAGACCTTCCGCAAGCGTTCGCAGATTCTCTCCACCTTCCGCCGCTTCATGGAGTCCGACGGCTACATGGAAGTCGAGACCCCCATCCTGCAGACTATCCAGGGCGGCGCCACGGCTAAGCCGTTCATCACGCACTTCAACGCGCTCGACCAGGAGTGCTATCTGCGCATTGCTACCGAGCTGCATCTCAAGCGCTGCATCGTCGGCGGCTTTGAGCGCGTGTTCGAGATTGGCCGCATCTTCCGCAACGAGGGCATGGACCTCACCCACAACCCCGAGTTCACCACGATGGAGGCCTACCGTGCCTTCTCCGATCTCGAGGGCATGAAGGCGCTTGCCCAGGGCGTCATCAAGGCTGCCAACAAGGCCATCGGCAACCCCGAGGTCATCGAGTACCAGGGCCAGACCATCGATCTTTCCGGTGAGTGGGCAAGCCGCCCCATGACTGATATTGTCTCTGACGTGCTCGGCAAGAAAGTCACCATCGACACGCCGGTCGAGGAGCTTGCTGCCGCCGCGCGCGAGAAGGGCCTGGAGATCAAGCCCGAGTGGACTGCTGGCAAGATCATCGCCGAGATTTACGATGAGCTGGGCGAGGACACCATCGTCAACCCGACCTTCGTGTGCGATTACCCCATCGAGGTCAGCCCGCTTGCCAAGCGTTTTGAGGACGACCCGCGTCTGACGCACCGCTTTGAGCTGGTTATCGCCGGTCACGAGTAGCTAACGCGTTCTCCGAGCTCAACGACCCGGTCGACCAGGCCGAGCGCTTTGCCGCTCAGATGGCCGAGAAGCTGGCGGTGACGACGAGGCCATGGAGTACGACGAGGACTACGTGCGCGCCCTCGAGTACGGCATGCCTCCCGCGGGCGGCATCGGCATCGGTATCGACCGCGTGGTCATGCTGCTCACCAACCAGCCTCCATCCGCGACGTCCTGCTGTTCCCGCACATGAAGCCCGAGAAGGGTTTCCAGTCCGGTGCTGCTGCCGCCAAGGCCGCCGAGGCCGGCAACGCCTCGAGCCCGTTCGTCAAATCGCTCAAGCCTACGCTCGATTACTCTAAGATCGCCGTCGAGCCGCTGTTCGAGGAGTTTGTCGACTTTGATACCTTCTCCAAGAGCGATTTCCGCGCCGTGAAGGTCAAGGCGTGCGAAGCCGTCAAGAAGTCCAAGAAGCTGCTGAACTTTACGCTCGACGACGGTACCGGTACGACCGCACCATCCTTTCCGGCATCCATGAATACTATGAGCCCGAGGACTTGGTCGGCAAGACCCTGCTCGCCATCACCAACCTTCCTCCGCGCAAGATGATGGGCATTCCCAGCTGCGGCATGCTGATCAGCGCTATTCACGAGGAGGAGGGCGAGGAGCGCCTCAATCTGATTCAGCTCGACGCTTCCATCCCCGCCGGCGCAAAGATGTACTAGGGGGTTACGCGGTTCTACGAACCGCGTAACGGCTCGACGCTGCGCGGGCCATTTGGACAATCTGACGTTCAACTTCAAGGGCGCGACCAGAAGGTCAGCGCCTTCGTTTCACGTCACCTTGTCTCAAATGCGGCCCGCTCGCTGACTTATGCTCAACCTGCGGCGCCATTTTGCTTGAAGGCACCTTGCTCGCTCTGGCGGGCTTTCGCTGTCCGTCCTCTATCTGCGGTGTTGCCCTGGTTGGCACTTAGGGACGTTCCTTTTCTGCCGGCACTTGGGACAGTCCTAGTCGTTGGGGATCTACCGACGCATTGGGGGTTTGCGCCTTCTATGCATGACAGTCGTCTCTTTTATGTTTCCTTTAGCCGTCGCTGCCTAGGATGGGAGTTAGTCGGCAGGAAGGGAGCGTCTGTATGGACGATGCGAGCGAGCGCGCGATCGAAGAGGACATGCTCGATCAGTTCAATTACTTTGATGATGAGGACGAGGAGCTGATCGACCGTCGCGAGCCAGCGCCGCTTGATTCCTTTGATCTGGTCGATGAAGAGGCTGATGAGGTTGAGGATGAATCGACGGAACCCCCACAGCCTTCGCGCCTTGACTCACTGCCTTCGAGAGCCCCCATGCACCACGGTGTCCGTGCCGGCGCGCTCCATATGAAAACTGACTGGCGCCAGATCGTGACCGCGGGCGATGAGCTTGCCGTCGATGCGCCACTTGCCGACAAATCATCCATCATCTGCCGCACCGGTATGCTTATGCTCGCGAGCGGAACGGGTGCCTGGCGTGTACGCGATACCATGAACCGCGTCGCCGCCGTACTCGGTGTCACCATCCACGTTGACTTAAGTCTCCTGTCGTTTGAGTGCACCTGCATCGAAGGCGGCCACTGCTTTAACGAGGTCGTCAGCCTGCCAACAACGGGCGTCAACACTCATCGCATTTGGATGATGGAGAGCTTCCTAAAGGAAATCGAGACTTATGGGCGCCGGTTTACCGTGCATGAGTATCACGAGATGCTCAAGACCGTTGAGAGTTCAAAACCTGATTACGCGCCTTGGCAACAGGGCCTTGCGGCGGCCTGCGCCTGTGGCGCCTTTGTCTTTTTACTTGGTGGCGGTCCCATTGAGATGGCATGTGCGTTCGTGGGCGCGGGCGTCGGCAACTTTGCCCGTTCTCATATCCTCAAGCAGGGCCTCGGCCAGTTTAGCGCGTTGACGATTGGCGTCGCGCTGGCCTGTATCTCGTATTTACTGGCGTTGCTCGGCCTTGGCCAGGTCATTCCGGGGGCAATGTCGCACCAAGAAGGCTATATCGGCGCCATGCTCTTTGTCATCCCCGGCTTTCCCCTCATTACGGCAGGCCTCGACATCGCAAAGCTCGATATGCGAAGCGGCATCGAGCGTCTTTCGTATGCTGTGTCAATTATTGTGATGGCGACCCTCGTAGCTGGATGGTTGCCGAGTGTGTGGGACTGGCGCCGGATGACTTCGCCCCGCTCGGCCTCTCACCGTTGGCTCTTACGCTCTTGCGCATACTGATGAGCTTTATCGGTGTATTTGGCTTCTCGGTTATGTTCAACAGTCCGATAAGATGGCCGCGGCGGCTGGCTCATCGGTGCCGTGTCTAATACCTTGCGCCTTACGCTCGTCGATGCGCCGACGCTGTTTCCCTTTCTGGGCCTGAGTGCAGGCATGCCTCCCGAGCGGCGGCGTTTATCGGCGCGCTGGTGTCGGGACTGCTTGCGAGCCTGGCCGAAATCAAGCTCACGTACCGCGCATCGCCCTCACGGTGCCATCGATTGTCATCATGGTGCCGGGACTGTATCTGTATCGCTCGATGTACTACATGTGCACGTTTGACACGGTTAATATGCTTGGCTGGTTTGTGCGTGCGGTGCTCATCGTGGCGTTCCTTCCCGTCGGCCTGAGCGTAGCGAGAACTCTCACCGATCCCCGCTGGCGCCACACCAGCTAATTGGTGCAAGGGGACAGGTTACTTTGCACCAATACGCCGAGCATCTCCACAAACTCAACGCTTACGAAGCGCGTGTTGTTCGTGTTAGGGTAGTTCCACCACATAAGTAGTCGCAGACGCACGTACCGCGGGCGGGCGAGATGAAGTCCCAGTAACTCCATCTCGCCTGCCCGTTTTTTTGCACGCGCCGCGGCGTAACACAGAAAGGATTTCGCCCTTTATGCCTATCAACAAACGAGAGAGCCTGCTGTTCACCTTTATCATGTGTTTTTGTATGGTGCTCTGGATGAGCATCTACAACGTTGCCCTGCAGCATGGGGCCATCAACGGCGAGGTTGTTGCCGCTGCATGGCTTGGCTTCCCCGTTGCCTACGTCTTTGCCATGTGCTGCGACTGGTTTATCGCCAGCCCGCCAGCCAAAGCTTCGCCTTCAAGTTCCTGGTTACTCCGGGCAAGAGCTCGCCGCTCGCTATGACGCTCGCCGTCAGCTCCTGCATGGTCGTCCCCATGGTCATCATCATGTCGCTCTACGGCGCCTGCGAGGGCCTGTTCCATATGCCCGGCGGCCCGCTTGCCAATTTGCAGGCGCTGCCGATGATGTGGCTCGTCAACATTCCGCGCAACTTTATCATGGCCCTGCCCTGGAACCTGCTGGTGGCCGGTCCGGTTGCCCGGTTTGTCTTCCGTCGCGCCTTCCCCATGGGCACGGTCTTTGCCGAGCCGCACATGGAGCTCGTGCACATGCCGGGTGCTCCCGCTGCCGAGGAGGTTGCCAACATTTCCGAGGGCATGGACGTCGAGCCTGCCTGCTAGGCAACGCTCAGAACCAGACCCCCAAACAGACCGGAGCGATTCCTTTTTTGTAGACGTTGTCGTATGGCTCCGTGCGGAAAAGGTCCCAACGGTTAACATATACTCCATATGGGTAAAGAGACCAAAGCGCTGCCGCGGGGCGGCGCTTTGCGTTTGAAAAAACTAGCTCGTCTAAGAGGAACTAGCATGTTAGACCGTTTTACCGATCGCGCGCGCAAGGTCATGTCCATGGCCAAGCAAGAGGCGCTCGATCTACACTCAAATAAAGTGGGTACCGAGCATCTGCTGCTCGCGCTCGCTAAGGAGGACGAGGCATTGCCGCCGAGGCACTGCGCTCGCTCGATATCTCCTACGACGACATCATGGACACCCTCAAGGAGGTCCAGACCACCGTTCCCGAGCCCAGCGAGGAGACCGAGGCCGCCAAGCTCGCCTTTACGCCGCTCGTCATTAGCGTGATGGAGCGTTCCTTCCGTGTGGCGCGCGAGAACAACCAGACCTATGTGTCGACCGAGCACCTGCTCATCGGTATCGTCGAAGAGGCAACGGGAATGGCCATGGACATCCTCATGCGCTGGGTGTTTCGTCCGCTTCTATCAAAAAGGCCATCGAAAAGCTCACCGCCAAGGACCAGGACAAGAAGCGTCCGCTCGCCGGAGCTGGCGCCGGCCGCCCCGGTGCGGGCCTGCCGTTCTTTAGCGGCTCGGACGCCTCACAGCAAAAGGGGGACGGCACCGACACGCTCAAGCAGTTCGCCACCAACCTCACACAGAAGGCGCGCGACGGCAAGCTCGATCCCGTGATCGGTCGCGAAAAGGAAGTCCAGCGCATGATGGAGATCCTTTCGCGCCGCACCAAGAACAACCCGCTTATCTTGGGTGATCCCGGCGTGGGCAAGACAGCCATCGTCGAGGGCCTGGCTCAGCAGATTGCCGCCGGCAACGTGCCCGAGAACCTCATGAACCAGAATATCTGGACACTCGACCTGCCGGGTCTTGTTGCGGGCGCCAAGTATCGCGGCGAGTTCGAGGAGCGTCTCAAGAACGTGATCCAGGAGGCGACCGAAGCCGACGACGTTATCTTGTTTATCGACGAGATGCACACCATCATCGGTGCCGGCTCTGCTGAGGGTTCTATCGATGCGAGCTCCATGCTCAAGCCCGTTCTCGCACGCGGTGCCTTCCAGATCATCGGCGCCACCACGGCCGAGGAGTTCCGCAAGTACCTCACCAAGGATCCGGCCTTTGAGCGTCGCTTCCAGACAATCGATGTCGAGGAGCCGAGCGTCGAGGACACGGTCAAGATCCTGACCGCGCTCAAGCCGCGCTACGAGGAGCACCACCATGTGCGTTACACACAGGTGCTATCGAGGCCGCCGCGAACCTCTCCAACCGCTACATTCAGGACCGCTTCCTGCCCGATAAGGCCATCGACCTTATCGACGAGGCCGGTGCCCGCGCCCGCATCGCCGCTAACCGCGCGCCCGAGCCGGTGCGCGAGGCCGAGCATCGCGTCGAAGAGCTCAAGGCTGCCGCACAGGAGGCCACCGAGAGCGACGACATGAACAAGGCTGCCGAGATCACTGAGCAGCAAAAGGCTGCCGAGATTGAGGTTGCCGAGGCCAAGGCTGCCTGGACGGCCGAGCTCGACGCGAGCCCGCTCACCATCGACGTCGCCCAGATCGCCGACATCGTCTCCGTGACCTCGGGTGTGCCGGTGTCTTCGCTCACCGAGAGCGAGAGCCGTCGCCTGCTGCAGACCGAAAGCGTGCTCAAGACCCGCATTATCGGCCAGGACGAGGCAGTCGAGGCCGTTGCCAAGGCCGTGCGCCGCAGTCGCTCGCCGCTCAAGGACCCGCGTCGCCCCGGCGGCAGCTTTATCTTCCTGGGTCCCACCGGCACGGGCAAGACCGAGCTCGCCAAGACGCTTGCCGAGTATCTCTTTGGCAGCAAGGACGCGCTCATCAGCTTCGACATGTCGGAGTTTGGCAGCGAGTTCGAGGTCTCCAAGCTTATCGGTAGCCCCCGGCTACGTTGGCCATGACGAGGGCGGTCAGCTCACCAAGGCCGTGCGCCGTCATCCGTACTCGGTTGTGCTGTTTGACGAGATCGAGAAGGCGCACCCCGATATCTTCAACATTCTGCTGCAGGTGCTGGAGGAGGGCCGCCTGACCGATAGCCAAGGCAAGACGGTCGACTTCCGCAATACCGTGATCATCATGACGTCCAACGTGGGCGCCCGCGAGATTGCGCAGGATGCGAGCGTTGGCTTTGGCACCACCGGCGAGCACGGCCTTACCTCGAGCGAGATTAAGGGCCGTGCGATGGGCGAACTCAAGCGCCTGTTCCGCCCCGAGCTGCTCAACCGTATCGACGACATCGTGGTGTTCCAGAAGCTTTCGGGCGAGAATCTGACCAAGATCGCGCACCTGCTGGTGGACGACTTGCGTCAACGCCTGATTGCCAACGGCATGAAAAGTTGGGCAAAGTCCCTCAACGTCACCCACTACACGCACTGGTTCCAACCCCTAACGGATGGAACTGCTGAAAAGCATGACGGCTTCATCGAATTCGGCGAAGGAACAGAAGTGATCGAACGTTTTTCCGGCAAACTGCTCATCCAGCAGGAACCGGATGCATCCTCTTTCCCCAACGGGGGTATCAGAAACACATTCGAAGCACGAGGATATACTGCTTGGGATGTTTCCTCACCTGCCTTTGTGGTAGATACCACACTTTGCATCCCCACTATCTTCATCTCTTATACAGGCGAAGCACTCGACTACAAGACTCCATTGCTCAAAGCCTTGGCAGCCGTAGACAAAGCAGCGACAGACGTATGCCAGTTGTTCGACAAGAATATCACACGCGTTTATACCAATTTAGGCTGGGAACAAGAATATTTCCTCGTCGACTCGGCACTGTACAATGCCGCCCGGACCTTTGTCTGACCGGACGTACCCTGATGGGACACTCCTCGGCCAAAGACCAGCAGCTGGAGGACCACTATTTCGGCTCCATCCCCACGTGTCACAGCTTTTATGAAAGAACTGGAAATCGAATGTCACAAACTGGGTATCCCGGTCAAGACTCGCCATAACGAAGTAGCTCCCAACCAGTTTGAGCTGGCGCTATCTTTGAGAATGCCAACCTTGCCAACGACCACAACCAGCTTGTGATGGATCTGATGAAACGCATCGCACGCAAGCATCACTTCGCCGTACTGCTTCACGAAAAACCCTACAACGGCGTGAACGGCTCCGGCAAGCACAACAACTGGTCGCTTTGCACCGATACGGGTATCAATTTGTTTGCACCGGGCAAGAATCCGAAAGGAAACATGCTGTTCCTTACCTTCCTGGTAAACGTACTGATGATGGTATACAAAAACCAGAACTTGCTGCGCGCCTCCATCATGAGTGCCGGAAACAGCCACCGTCTGGGAGCCAATGAAGCACCTCCCGCCATTCTGTCCATCTTCCTGGGCAAACAGCTGTCTTCCATCCTCGACGAGATAGCTCGCCAGATAAGCAGCAGCAAGATGACATCGGAAGAAAAGACAACACTGAAATTAGGCATCGGACGTATTCCCGAAATATTACTGGATACCACCGACCGTAACCGTACTTCTCCATTCGCCTTTACCGGCAACCGCTTTGAGTTCCGTGCCGCAGGT
>ENA-OQCN01001108-OQCN01001108.1-human-gut-metagenome-genome-assembly--contig:-NODE-1108-length-13737-cov-2.378104_pt1 | contig 13737 bp, 18 predicted proteins | sample MGYA00242497_ERZ504576 | MGnify/ENA primary metagenome ERZ504576 (study PRJEB26092, sample SAMD00036296) | human gut metagenome | host: Homo sapiens | study: EMG produced TPA metagenomics assembly of...
CCTTGGCCCCCTCTGCGAGGGTGACTCCCACAGCCGTGGGGAGATGTCGCGAAGCGACAGAGGGGCCTGGGGCCCGAAGGCTCCGCCCCGCAGGCGGTGGGGGAGAGAACTGTACGGCTGCCCGAAATATTTCGGGCTATGGCAAGGTTCTCTCCCTCCGCCCTTCGGGGCACCTCCCTCGCAGAGGGAGGTTTTTCGACACGCGGACAGCTTCCCCCGAAGGGGAAGCCTTTATGCTGCTATATCCCCAACCAGTTCTTCCGTCCACATCGGCAGACCGTATTTTTCATCGAGATGGAATCCGTCAAAAAACTGCCTGTCATCGTCGGTAATAACGCTGCCGCCCCACTCGTAATCCAGCAGGGTAAAGCCGCATTCGTCAGCCCAGGCGGCCAGCGTCGGCAGCACCGTGCCCTGCATGGTCTCGGTGATGCCGAACACATCGCAGACCTCGGTCCGCACGTTGTCGGCCATCGGCGGCAAAACTACGATGAGCCGCACGCCCTCGCTCTGGCAGCGCCGGGCCAGCGTGTGCAGGCGGTTGAACTGCTCGTCATTCAGCGCCCAGCTTTTGCAGCGAGGCGTGATGGTCGCGGTGTAGTCGTATAATTTGCGGTGCAGCGGCAAAACTGTGCCGTCATCGGCCAGATAATCCGCCGCGACCCAGTCGCCGGATTCAATCGTATCGGGCGTGCCGCGCAGTGTGTCCATGGCAACGGTCAGCGCGTTGACGTTGTACTCGAGGTTGAAGCAGTAGGCCAGCGGATTGTTCAGCGTTTCCTCCAGCGTGGCGAAGCGGTCCGTGTTGTAGCCCGCGTTCAGCGTGTAGAACGAGACCTCGACCAGCAGTGTGTCTGCGTCGTGGCCGGAATCCAGCAGATAGTCGGCCAGGTCAAGCGTCTCTTTTAACGATGCACCGCCGAACGCGAGGTTCTGCCACGACTGCCCGGACAAGCTGTCCACAAGGCCCATGTCAAAGTGGGCCAGACGGCTGTCACCCAAAATCAAATTTGTACCGGGGTCCTGCTGGTATGCCCGCACCCGCGCAACCGGCTGGCTGGACGTCGCGGAGGCCTTCAGTCCGAAATAGTTGTTCGGCTCAAACGCAATGAAAAAGGCGAGCCAGAGCAGCACGGGAATTGCCAGCAGCGCCAGCTTTTTGAGAATGTTTTTCACGGACCGGAAACCTCCTTCCCTAATTTTTGTAGAACGTAGGGGCCGGGCATGCCCGGCCCGCCACCTGACGGTAAATGACATCTGATGGGAAAGCTGCGGGCGAGGCATGCCTCGCCCCTACAGCGCAGCTGTCAGAACCCCGCGTACATACCAAATCCGCTGCTCCCAAACCCGCCGCTCTGCATGATATAGCCTGCCAGCAGGGCGATGACAAGGCATAATATACGGCCCAGCGGTGCTTTTCATTGGCCAGGCAGATTTCGGACGGCTTGTTTTTAAACGCAAACGCCCGGCGGGTGTCAAGGTAAAACGCCAGCGCCAGCACCAACGCCACAAACCCGTAGTACGCCGCGACCATGATGGCGTTGGCATAAAATCCGCCGGACGCGGCGGCGTACAGCTCTGACGCAAACCGCGCGGGACCCCAGCCCATAAAGCAGCGGCCCAGATACGCGAACGCATCCCCGACGGTCAGCGGCGCGGCGGCGGGGGACGACCCCACACGGAAGAACACCATGCTCACGCACCACAGCACAAACACACCGGCGCGCTTGGCCCACAGCACGCGGGCCGGGGCTTTCTTTTTCGGCTTGCCCAAACGGCGGTGCAGCAGCTCCTCGCCCAGGCGGTAGCAGGCCTGCAAAAGGCCCCATACCACAAAGGGCAGCGTGTTGCCGTGCCAGAAGCCGGAGACGAAAAAGACCGTGAACACGCAAAATTCCGCGGGCAGACGGCTGATTTTGCCGCCCGTCAGCCCGGAGACATCCGCCCACGCCAGCGGCATGAACAGATAATCCTGCAGCCACGACGAGAAGCTGATGTGCCACCGGCTCCAGAAGCCCGAAAAATTCGTGGCAAAGAACGGCGTCTTGAAGTTCTCGGGCAGCTCCAGCCCCAGCAGCAGACCCACGGCCCGCGCGACCTCGGAGTAGCCGGAGAAGTTAAAATACAGCTGGAACGTGTAAAACACCGCGGCCAGCACCAGCATAGGCCCGCCGTAGCTGCGGTAGTTCGGGAACACTTCATCCACCAGCAGCCCCAGCACGTCGCTGACGGCCACTAACTTAAACAGGCCCAGTGCCATCAGCCGCAGCGCGCGCACCGTGCGGGCGGCGTCAAAGCGATGCTCCTTTTTAAACTGGGGCAGCAGCGCCCCGGCGCGGCAGATGGGCCCCTGCGTGACGGTGGCAAAAAAGTTCAAAAACAGCGCACAGTCAATGAAATTCTTCTCGACCTCGCAGTCGCCGCGCGCGGCATCAATTAAGTAAGAGATCGCCGCAAAGCTGTAAAAGCTGATGCCCAGCGGCATGGCGACGGCCTGCCAGCCGCCGTCCGACGCGAACGCGCCGTTATACTTAAAGAACGCCAGGATCGCCAGCAGCCCTACAACGCCAATGCGCAGGAACGCCGTTTTGCGGGTGCCTTCCCGCGCGGTCATGCCGCGTCCGCACAGGTAGGTGAACACGGCAATGGCAATCGTGACCGGCAGCATCGACGGCATCGCCAGCGCGTAAAATACCCAGCTGGCCGCCAGCAGAAACGCGCTCTGCCAGCGCTGCGGCAGATGCAGGTAGACGGCGGCCACGACCAGCAGAAAGCCGAAAAATCCAAAACTTTGCAGGCTCATAGCCGCACCTCCCCTTTATAATCATCAGTAATTTCTTATTATACACGATTTCGCGTCCCAGCGCAAGGGATTGGGGCATAAAGAAAGCGGCAGGCCGAAGCCTGCCGCTTTAAGGGTCATAATTTTAAAGCTTTTCGCCAACCTTTCTCGAAAAGGCTTGTTACTCCGCAATAATGCTCTTGCCGGTCATTTCCTCGGGGACGGGCAGACCGATATAGGGCAGCATCGTCGGGGCGATGTCCGCCAGGCAGCCGCCCTCGCGCAGCTTCACGTCGCCCGCGCCGATGACCGCGAAGGGCACGACGTTGGTGGTGTGGGCCGTGAACGGGGAACCGTCGGGGTTCTTCATCTTCTCGGCGTTGCGTGGTCGGCAGTCAGGAAAACGACGCCGCCCGCGTTCAGCACCGCGTCGGTGACCTCGCCCACGCACTTGTCAACAGCCTCGACGGCCTTGACCGCTGCGTCAAACACGCCGGTGTGGCCGACCATGTCGCAGTTGGCGAAGTTCAGGATGATGACGTCGTACTTGCCGCTCTCAATGCGGGCCTTGCACTCGTCGGCAACCTCGTAGGCGCTCATTTCGGGCTTGAGGTCGTAGGTGGCGACCTTCGGGCTGGGGATGACCTTGCGGTCCTCGCCCTCGCAGGGCTGCTCAACACCGCCGTTGAAGAAGAAGGTCACATGGGCGTACTTCTCGGTCTCGGCAATGCGCAGCTGGGTCTTGCGTGGGCAGCCAGATACTCGCCCAGCGTGTTCTTCAGCTCAACCGGCGGGTACGCGACCTCGCAGTTGGGCATCGTGGCGTCGTACTCGGCCATGCAGACATAGTGGACCTGCTTGCGGCCGCCGCGGCGCTCAAAGCCGGTAAAGTTGTCGTCGCAGAAGATGCGGGTCATCTGACGGGCACGATCCGGGCGGAAGTTCATGAAGATGACGGTGTCGCCGTCCTGCACGCGGCCACCCTCGCAGGTGACAACGGGAATGACGAACTCGTCGGTCACGTCGGCGGCATAGCTGGCTCGATGGCCTCGGCAGCGTTGGCGGCGTGGTTGCCCTCGCCGTAGACGAACGCGGCGTAGGCCTTCTCCTCGCGGTCCCAGTTGTTGTCGCGGTCCATGGCGTAGTAACGTCCGGAGACAGAGGCGATCTTGCCCAGCCCCAACTCGTCCAGCTTGGCCTGCAGGTCGGCCAGGAAGCCCTTGCCGCTGTGCGGGTCGGTGTCACGGCCATCCATGATGCAGTGCAGGTAGACGTCCTTCGCACCCATGTGCTTGGCCATCTCCAGCACGCCGAACCAGTGGTCGGCATGGCTGTGGACGCCGCCGGTGCCGACCAGACCCATCAGGTGGATAGCCTTGCCCGCGTCGATGGCAGCCTTCATGTTCTTGACCAGCACGGGGTTCTTGAACATCTCGCCGTCCTTGATGGACTTGGTGATGAGGGTCAGCTGCTGGTAGACGATACGGCCCGCGCCCATGTTGGTGTGGCCGACTTCAGAGTTGCCCATCTGGCCGTCGGGCAGGCCGACAGCCATGCCGCTGGCCTGGATGGTGGTCATAGGGTAATTGGCAAAGATCTTGTCCAGATTCGGCTTGTTCGCGGCAGCCACGCGTTGCCGTAGGTCTCGTCCGGCGTCCAGCCGAAGCCGTCCATGATGCAGAGCATAACAGGTTTTTTAGACATAAATTTGTAGACTCCTTAATAATAGGGTTGTAGGAGCGGCATACATGCCGCTCCTACAAAAGGGGATTTAGCCCTTCGTGGCAGCGTCAACGATGACCGCAAACTGGTCGGCCTTCAGGGAAGCACCGCCGATCAGGCCGCCGTCAACGTCGGGCTTGCTCAGCAGCTCCTCGGCGTTCTTCGGGTTCATGCTGCCGCCGTACTGGACGGTCAGGGCCTTGGCGGCGTCCTCGCCGTACAGCTCGCCGACGACCTTGCGGATGGCGGCGCAGACCTCCTCGGCCTGGTCAGCGGTAGCGGTCTTGCCGGTGCCGATGGCCCAGATGGGCTCGTAGGCGATGACGACGTTCTTCAGCTCGTCAGCGGTCACGCCGTTCAGCGCAATCTTGACCTGCATACGGACCAGCTCCTCGGTCACGCCCTGCTCACGCTGGTCGAGGCTCTCGCCGACGCAGATGATGGGCTTCAGGCCGCCGGCCAGAGCAGCCTTGGTGCGCTTGTTGACGGTCTCGTTGGTCTCGGCAAAGTACTGGCGGCGCTCGCTGTGGCCGATGACGACGTACTCAACGCCGAGGTCGGTCAGCATGTCAGCGCTGATCTCGCCGGTGAAGGCACCGGACTTCTCAAAGTGGACGTTCTCGCGCCGACGTGGATGTTGGTGCCCTTGGTCATCTCGACAGCGGTGACGAGATCGGTGAAGGGAACGCAGATGACGACCTCGCAGCCGGCGTCCTTGACAGCGGGGATCAGCTCGCTGATGAGGCCTTGGCCTCGGTAGCGGTCTTGTTCATTTTCCAGTTGCCGGCGATGATAGCTTTACGATTCTGTTTATCCATGATAGTTACTCCTTCTTAAAATAGATAATAGATAAAAGATAATAGATAATAAAAGTGGTGGGTTGCGGTGCTGGTGCACCGCTTCAAAATTCCTCTGCCGCCGTAGGGGCGCATTCTATATGCGCCCGTGCAGCTTGCGGCAGGTGCCGCGGGCGGATATGGAATCCGCCCCTACGTTTTGTTTTGGCCCTTAGGCCAAAACGCCACATTTTTTATTATCTTTTATCTATTATTTTTTATCTTGCTCTTTTTTGCGCAAGCGAAAAAGGGCGCGGCGGCTCTGCCGCCGCGCTCCTGCGGGTATCCTTACAAATTATGCCTTCTGGATGACGGCGATGCCGGGCAGCTCCTTGCCCTCGAGGTACTCGAGAGAAGCGCCGCCGCCGGTGGAGATGTGGGTCATCTTGTCGCCCAGGCCCATCTGCTGGACAGCTGCAGCGGAGTCGCCGCCGCCGATAACGGTGGTAGCGTCGCTCTCGGCCATAGCCTTGGCAACAGCCAGGGTGCCGGCAGCCAGGGTCGGGTTCTCAAACACGCCCATGGGGCCGTTCCAGACAACGGTCTTGCTGGCCTTAACGGCGTCAGCAAACAGCTTCATGGACTCGGGGCCGATGTCGCAGCCCTCCTTGTCAGCCGGGATCGCGGTAACGGGAACGATCACGGTATCGACGGGAGCGTCGATGGGATCGGGGAAGTCCTTGATGCAGGCGGCATCGACGGGCAGCAGCAGCTTAACGCCCTTCTCCTTGGCCTTGGCCATCATGTCCTTGCAGTAGTCGAGCTTGCTGTCGTCGCACAGGCTCTTGCCGATCTCGTAGCCTGGGCCTCAGGAAGGTATAGGCCATGCCGCCGCCGATGATCAGCGTGTCGACCTTCTCCAGCAGGTTGGAGATGACGTCAGCTTGTCCGCAACCTTGGCGCCGCCCAGAATAGCGGTGAAGGGACGCTCGGGATCGTTCACGCGTTGCCGAGATACTTGATCTCCTTCTCCATCAGGTAGCCGACAGCGGTATCCTTGACATAGTCGGTCACACCGGCGGTGGAGCAGTGAGCGCGGTGGCAGGAGCCGAAAGCGTCGTCAACGTAAGCGTCGGCCAGGCTGGCCAGCTCCTCGCTGAAAGCGGGCTCGTTCTTGGTCTCCTCCTTGCGGAAACGGGTGTTCTGCAGCAGAACGACCTCGCCGTTGCCCATGGTGGCAACAGCAGCCTTGGCGTTCTCGCCGACGACATTGTCATCGTCCGCAAAGGTGACAGGCTGGCCCAGCTTCTCGCTCAGGCGGACAGCAACGGGGGCCAGGCTGAACTTGGCCTCGGGGCCGTTCTTCGGCTTGCCAGATGGCTGCACAGGATGACCTTAGCGCCGTCGGCAATCAGCTTCTTGATGGTCGGCAGTGCGGCGTTGATGCGGTTATCGTTGGTGATAACGCCGTCCTTCATCGGGACGTTGAAGTCGCAGCGAACCAGTACGCGCTTGCCGGCGTAGTTCTCATCGTCAATGGTCTTTTTACCCAAACCCATAGTAAAAGCTCCTCTCGGTATGTTTCACATTTTTGGCGGGGCGCACCGCGCCCCAAGGGGTTTATCCTTATTATACGCATAAAACCGAAAATGCGCAAGTGTTTTTGATATATTTTTAACCGCTTTGGGCGGCTCTGCCTGTAAATTTTTTGTGTATGGCCTTATTGGCCGCCAAGCGCCCGCCAGGTGACGGCCGCTTTGCGCCGGGCGCGATGCTCTGCGCCGGGGCAAAGGTTGCGCACGCGGGGCGTTATACTATAATGTAGGGGTCGATGCTCGTCATCGACCGGGAGCTTTGCCGCTGCCGCACACGTCCGCGGATGAATACTGTTCGCCCCGCAACCACGCCGCCATACACATCCCCCCACAAGGAGCCGCCATGAAACAAAAACCGCCCCGTTGGGTACAGATCACCGCCGCTGTGCTGCGCCGCTATCTGGCACTGGACATGACGGTCTACGCCGGATCCGCCACGCTGTTTCTGCTGACGGCGTCCTTCCCGCTGCTGATGTGGGTGCTGATGCTTGTCAACCTGGTGCCCGGCTTCTCGGTAGAAGGCGTCGCCGAGCTGCTGGCGGACTTCCTGCCGCAGATCCCCGAGATACAGACTGCCATCCTCGGCCTTTTGCAAAATTTAAGCGGCCAGTCTGCACAGTTTGTGGCGTCGCTGGCTGTGCTGACGACCATCGTCTCGGCGTCGGGCGGTATGAACGCACTGCAGATCGGCCTGCAAAGGCTGACGCCCGGCTCGCACCGGACGTTTTTGAACCGCCTGCTGGCGATTGGCTACACCTTCGTGTTTGAGCTGCTGCTTTTGGTCATGCTGGCGCTGCAGGGCATGCACTCCCTGTTTACGCGCTTTGCCGATACATTGCCGCTTTTTCGCCATTACGCGGCCATTGTGGCCCCGCTGCAGCGGGTGGCCAGCATTGGCCGGATCGTCTCGGTCCCGCTGCTGTTCGGGCTGCTTTTGCTGATTTATACCTACGTCCCCGGCGGGCGGCGCACGCCGCGCAGCCAGCTGCCGGGCACGATCTTTGCAACGGCGGGGTGGCTGATCTTCTCCCGTGTGTTCTCGTTTTACATCCTGCATTTCTGGCGTCTGTCGTATATCTACGGCTCGCTGACGGCGGTCATTCTGATTATTTTGTGGCTGTATGTGATCATCAATCTTCTGTTCATTGGGGCCGGGATCAACGCGGAGATGAACGGGAAAACAGAGCAATGACCGCGGCGGCATGAGGGCATGCCGCCCTACAGCGCACCGTATCGTCAGATGTAGGGCGGGGTGCCTTCACCCCGCCGCAGTTTTCCGCTGCCTGCCGTAAACAGGCAATCTCCGCACACGCGCCCCTCATCCGTCTGCGGACGGGGCCGCAGACACCTTCCCCCGAAGGGGAAGGCTCCGCATCCATAAACAAAATCTGCCGACCCAACATCGGGTCGGCAGATTTTACTTACGTACAAATTACCGCTTAATATCGTAATTCATGTTCATCAGGTTGCGGATGCTCTCGACGTCGTCGGTAATGTTGGCGTCGCCGTGGATGGTGTGCTTGATGGCGCTGGACGCCACAGCAAAGTTGACCATGTCCATCGGCTTGTAGTCGTGCATCATCGCGTAGATCAGGCCGCTGGCAAAAGCGTCGCCGCCGCCGACGCGGTCCAGAATGTTGAAGGTGAAGAGCTTGGACTCGAAGGTGTGCCCCTCGTACCACATGAATGCCTTCAGGCTGTTCTCGCTGCCGGAGTGGACGTAGCGCACATGGCGGGCAATGCACTTCAAATTCGGGTAGCGGTCAATGAAATGCTGGAAGATCTCGTCCTGCTGCTCATAGCTGGGCTGCAGGGGCACGCCGTCCTTCCAGTCGCCTTTGGAATGATCCTCGTCGTCCTTCCACAGGTGGTACGGCTCAATGCCGAACAGCACATCGACATAGGGCAGGCACTGGGTGCAGTAGTCGCGGGCCTCCTCCCAGCTCCAGAGCGTGGAGCGGAAGTTGCCGTCAAAGCTGACGGTCAGTCCCTTCTCCTTGGCGGCGCGCAGGCAGCGCAGAATGAAATCCGCACAATTTTTGTTCAGCGCCGGGGTGATGCCGGACAGGTGCAGCCAGTCAAAGCCGTCGAACAGCTCGTCCAGATCGACCTTCGTCAGGTCGTACTCGGTCAGGGCGCTGTGCATACGGTCATAAATGACCTTGCTGGGGCGGATGCCGTAGCCGGTCTCCAGATAGTAGGTGCCCAAACGGTGGCTGGGGGTCTCCTCTTTGGTGGAGAGGATCATCGGCGTGCAGTGTACGTCGTTGCAGCGCAGCCAGCGCACAGCGCTTTTGCCCAGAGAGTTGTTGGGCACGACGCTGAAGAAGGTGGAATCCACGCCGAGGTTCGCCAGCGCCAGCGCGATGTTGGCCTCGCTGCCGCCGTAGCTGGCCTCAAAGGCGGAGGCCATACGGATCTTCTCATAGTTCGGCGGGGTCAGGCGCAGCATCACCTCGCCGATGGTGATGAATTTCTGCGGCTGTCGTTGCCCATCAGGATCGGATTGCTGTGTTCCATTTGGAATTCCTCCTGTTTTGCCGTATTTCGTTAGTTTATATTGTACGACATAAGGGGCGGATTTGCAAGCCGAAAAGCGCAAAATTTGTGCGGTTAGTTTTTTAACGAGGAATGTGGGCGGCGTCCCAGACGCCCCGCGGGGAGCCGTTTGCGCGGACGAAGCCCGCGAGAAAAGCCTCCCCATCAGGGAGGTGGCCGGCGAAGCGAGGCGGATCAGCCCGTTGACGGGCAGTATAGCAAAGCCGCGGGACGGGCAGGCCCGGCCCCTACAGGGCAGTGATTTAAAGCGGGGGCCACCCGGAACCCGGCATCAGCCGGAAATTACATTTCTTTCTCAAACTTATCGATCTTCGCGACCTTGCCGATGACCGCGACGGTATCCCCCTCTTTAAAGGTATAATCGGCGGAGAACTCCACGTTCGTCTGCTGGCCATGCTCGACGGCGATGATGTTGATGCCGTAGACCTTGCGCAGATCCAGCGTCCGCACACTCTTGCCCAGCATCCTGCCGCCCACCGTGATGCGCCGCACCTCGACGCCGTCGCCGAGGGCGATGTAGTCCAGCAGATTGCCCGAGATCAGCCGCTTGCCGATGCGCACGGCCATGTCGGCCTCCGGGTAGACGACCTCGGCCCCGAGACGCTTGAGCACCTCGCCGTGCACCTCACTGGCGGCCTTGGAGATGACGTGCGGCACGCCCAGCTTTGTGACGAGCATCGTCGTCAGGATACTGATGTCGATCTGCTCACCGATGCAGATCGTGACCGTGCCGCAGTTCTGCATGCCGGTCTCCTTCAAAGAGGTCTCGTTCAGCTCGTCGATGACAAACGCATAGTCGGTGTAGCCGCGCACGGCCTTGACCTTTGCCTCGTCCTTGTCAACGGCAATGACCTCCTTGCCGGCGGCGGCCAGCGTCTTGACCAGCGCCGTGCCGAACCGGCCTAACCCGATTACGCCGTAGCTCTCGGCGGCATTTTTCTTTTTGTCAAACATACGTGTACCCTTTCTGCGCCGCGCCGGGCGGCAGAGTATGTAGGGGCGCATTCTATATGCGCCCGCGGAGCCGTGCCTGTGGCAGGCGGGCACGGGCGGATATGGAATCCGCCCCTACGGTGGTTGCCTTGCGGCTTCGCATTTACCCAATCGTAATGGCTTCTTCGGTATAGCGGGCGTGGGCTCGGGGCGCTCCACCCAGAGGGAGAGCAGCGTCACCGCGCCCACGCGGCCAATGAACATTGTCAGGATCAGAACCACCCGGCTGGCAGGGCATAACTCCGCCGTGATGCCGGTGGAAAGCCCCGCCGTGCTGTAGGCCGAGATCTGCTCAAACAGCAGGCGGCCAAAATCGAGCTGCGGCTCCAGCACGCAGAGCGCAAATGTGCCGCAGCCCACGACCATCAGCCCATCAGCATGATGGTCGCGCTTGGACAGCGAGCCGTCCGGCAGACGCCGGTGAAATCCGCCGAGCCGCCGCTTGGAGAAGATGGACCGCACCTGCTGCATCAGCACAAAAAACGTTGTGGTCTTGATGCCGCCGCCCGTCGAGCCAGGCGATGCGCCGATGAACATTAAGATCATGATGACCAGCAGACCCGCGTTGCTTATGCTGCCGAAATCCACGCTGGAAAAGCCCGCCGTGCGGGCCGTCATGCTCTGGAAAAGCGCCGCCAGCCAGCCCATGTGGTCGGTCAGCTGCAAAAGCACCGCGCCGCCCACCAGCAGCACCGCTGTGGTGGAGAGTACGACCTTGGTGTGGAACGTCATTCTGCGGAACTGCCCGCGGCAGCGCCCCACGTCCAGAATGACCATGAAGCCGATGCCGCCCACAATGACGAGCGCATCGGTGACGAGGTTCAGCAGCAGATCGTTCCGATAGGGGATCAGGCTCTGCCCGCCGCCCAGTGCGTCAAAGCCCGCGTTGTTGAAGGCGGCGATCGAGTGGAAAATGCTCAGCCACACCGCCTGCAGCGGCATGTGATCGCGGGCAAACGAGGGGAAGCTGAGCGCCGCACCGGCGACCTCGCAGATCAGGGTCACCAGCAGGATGGCCCGCACAAGGCGCACCATGCCCTCCAGGCTCTCGACGTTCAGTGCCTCCCGCACGAGGGAGCGGCCCTTTAAGCTGATGCGCCGCCCGGCGACCAGCGCCAGCCCCATGCCGATGGACGCGACGCCCAGACCGCCGATCTGTATCAAAATCGCAATGACAGCCTGCCCGAACAGGCTGAACGTGTCGCCGGTGTCCACCACGACCAGCCCGGTCACACAGACGGCGCTCGTTGCGGTAAACAGCGCGTCCAGCGGGCCGACGTGTGCGCCGGGGTGTACGGCAAACGGCAGCATCAGCAGCGCCGCGCCCAGCAAAATCAGCAGCGCAAAGCCCACGGCAATGATGCGCGCCGGGGGCTGATTTTTCAAAAATCTGGCAATGGCATTGTGTATGGCGCTGCGTAGCTGCTGCATGGCCGCCCTCCGATAAGCAAACGATAAGCAAATATAAAAGCAGCGGGCCCTCCGATTGCTGGAAAAGCCCGCACAGTCCCGCGGAAAAACGGGCCGTTACCCCCACTATAGCATGAATGCCGCACAGCGTCAAGGCGCTTTTTTGCCCTGCATGCCTTGCGCTTTGCGCCCAAATGCGGTATAGTTTAAATAACTAGAAACCTGAATCAGGAGAAACCGAATGAAACAACAAACAAAGGGCGGGGCTTTGCACAGGCTTTGGCAGGCGCTGCCGTGGCTCTGGATGGCGGCGGCGTATCTGTTTGACCTGTGGTACCAGCTTGTGCCCGGCAAATGGATCGTCGATTCCGACCTCGCGTCGGAGATGATCCTCTCCGACCTGCTCAACAAAGAGGGCAGCATCATCAGCCACAACTGGTTCTACTCCACGGAATTGAAGGTCGTCAACCTGCAATGGTTCTACCGGCTGGGGCTGCTGCTTTTCCCGGATGACTGGCATCTGCGCGCGCGTTCGGCATGGCCGTCACGCTGGCACTGTACGCGGCGTGTATGCTGTTCTTTGTCAAATGCGCCAGGCTCGGGCGGCCCGGCCTCTGGATGGTGGGCACGCTGCTGTGGCCGTTCGGCCAGCACTATCTGGTCTACGCCATCTACGGCGGGTACTACCTCGTCTATACCTTCTTTTATATGCTTGTGCTGGCGCTGGTGCTGCGCAGCCTCGACGCGACAAAAAGCACTGCGCACTGCAATGGCTCGCGGCCTGCATCGTCACGGCCATCGCGGGCATGAACGGCGTCAAGCAGCTCATGGTGTTCCACGCGCCGCTCTGCATTGCCGCGGCGATCCTGCTGGTGCTTGCACTGCATGACAGCGGCACGTCCGACTGGAAAACGGCCCTGCAGCACTGCCGCCGTCAGGTGCGGCTGTTTGCGGCGTCGCTTGTCACGGCGGTGGCCGGCGCGGCGGGGTATTTCATCAGCAACAGCGTCATGTCGCGGCTGTATGATTTCAAGTCCTACAGCTTCATCGTCTGGGACCGCGACGAGAACTGGTTCACGCTGGACCGCATCCTGATGGACTTCTTCCATGAGTTCGGCTACCAGAACGGGTCCGGCATCTTCCACTTCGGCGGCATTGCGGCGGGCATCGGTCTGCTGCTGGGCGGGTGGATGTTCTTCTGCATCGTGCGGCTGCTGCTGCGGCTGAAAAAGCTGGAGACGAACGACCAGCTGCTTGTGCTGCTGCTCGTCGCCATGCTGGCGGTCTGCGGCATCTCCTACGCCTACTTCCACGAGTATTACCTCTACTTCTGGCTCATGAACATGCCGGTGGCCATTGCGGTCATGGCGGTGGAGCTGAAAACCGAGGACTTCCGCCTGCCCGGCGCGCGGCAGCTGCTGGGTGTGGTGCTGGCAGGCTGCTTCACGGTCTGCGCCGTCAACACTGTCCGGCAGGAGATCGAAAACCCGTATCTCGCCCACAAGGGGCTGGACGCCGCCGCCGACTGGCTGGTGGACAACGGCTACACCGAAGCTACGCCACGTTCTGGAACGGCAACGCCATGACGGAGCTGACGAACGGAAAATTGGACGTCTGGACGCTGCAATCGCTGGATGAGGACTACGTCCCCAACTGGCTGCAGCGCAAGGACCACCTGACCACCGACCCGCAGCACCCGTTCCTGCTCATCGACACCGAGACCGACGGCCCGGCGGAGAACGCGGGCCTTGTGCAGAACGGCGAATGCACCGAGGTCTACAACGACGGACGGTTCGTCATCTATGACTTCGCCGGCGCGGACGCCGTGCATGCGGCGGCAAAGTGAAAAAAGCGACAACACAAGCCCTGCCGTATTTGTAGGGGCGGATGCAAGCATCGA
>ENA-OQCN01001109-OQCN01001109.1-human-gut-metagenome-genome-assembly--contig:-NODE-1109-length-13724-cov-4.805692_pt1 | contig 13724 bp, 16 predicted proteins | sample MGYA00242497_ERZ504576 | MGnify/ENA primary metagenome ERZ504576 (study PRJEB26092, sample SAMD00036296) | human gut metagenome | host: Homo sapiens | study: EMG produced TPA metagenomics assembly of...
TCTAATAGTCCTACTGCCTCTGGTGTCAGTGTTTTAAATACATAACACCATGACTCAAAGATCACCTTATTAATTGGTCTTCGCCTTCCATCCTCACATATTTTTCTAAAACTGTTATTCCCATTACTGCAAACATAGCCTTCATAACAAAGGTAAACTCATTCTTAATTTCTCTAATATACATTTCGTCAGCATGATTAAGAAATTTCATTCCTTCATTTAAGAACTCATCTATATTTCCATTATATAATTGTAAATCCAAATAACAAAATGAAACATATCTAAGGACAAATTCTCTGTCCAACATTCTTTCGCTTTTTATGCTTCCTGCGGTTGCTTTAATAAAACACTCTAATTTGGAACACTCTTGTAAAAATTTTGTTGCTTGACCTTGAAATAAAGCATTTCTTATTTCCTGCGGTTCAAGTGTCAACCCTCCTGTGTTAATTCTCTTAAAAATATTAAATTTCACATTTTCTGGTGTAGATGGATTAACTAGATAAACATTGATGACCGTTTCATCTATTCTCCTTTGAAACATTCTTGGTAATTTATCATAATTACAACCATTCAATTCCGGGAAAAATTCTAATTCTTGTAACTTTAAGCTTTTATCTACAACAAATTCTTTTAAAGTTGATACTCGCTGTAAACCATCAATAATTAACCACTCATCCTCATCAGTAGCATCAAAATAAAATGCCGGCAAAGGAATTCGCAAAAAAATCGACTCCAGCAATTGACTTTTTTGTCTTTTACTCCACAATCCAGCTTTTCTTTGAAACGATGTATCAAATTCAATTTCTTCATTTTGTATTCTCTTTATTAATGCATCCAACGTCATAGGTTTCATGGTAATGCTTATTTTAGAAGGATCAAAAGGTCTAATCCGTTCACCTTCACATGAATATGCCGTAATATCTGGTTCAACATCCCCTTCTATCATTGTAATTCCTCTATTTTCAAAATATTTCATTACTTCTGCAAAATTTATTTTTTCCGAATCTATTATCATATATACTAGATTCAGATTAATATTATTCCCTTGTTCTTCAGCTATTTTTACTAACTTTTCTAATTCTTCAATATCCTTTTTTCTAAGTGTAGTATCTTCCATTTACTCGCCCTCATTCAACCATCAAATTCTATAATGTATGGCATATTTCCAATTTTATACACAATATTTTATCTTATATAACTTTAAAGAGCAATCAAATCCTTCTATATTTAATAACTATTTTTCCACTCTACCTCCACTCTCCCGTCATCATACACATATATTCCCTGCACATATTCTTCCAGCATTTCTCGTGTCAACTTCTCATAGCCTAAATACTTCAACATCTGCTCCACCGGAACATTTTTTTTCATCAGAATTTCTTTCTCTCCGTTTATCAGTTCATCCAGTTCCTGTACACGTTTCTGCAGTCGTTCTCTTTCTTCTTCCAACTGCTTCTTTGCTTCCATGAACTGTTTCTGATTCATCTGTCCCTCATGATACTTCTCATAGTTCTGGCGGTTCTGAATCTTTATCTGCTCCTGACGTTTTTCGCAGTCTGCACTTTCCATCTTATAGGCTTCTATACTGTCCTCATGCTGTTTTCTCATAGATTGCTGCATCTGTTCTTGGCTGATATTCTGACGTAAGTAAGCCTTTATTTCTGCCAGCACGATATACTCCAGCATTTTGTTATCCGCTTTCCCGGCAAAACATCCTGTATCTTCTTTTCCTTTACTGTAAGCACAGCTATAAAGGATATGACCATGAACCGGACTGCTTGAAGTCAAGCTTCTGCGACAATTTCCACACTTCACATAGCCACCTAACAGTGTTGTTTCCCTGTCGAATTTGCTTTTCTTGGTGTATCTGATCTGCAGGGACTGTGCTTTTTCAAAAACTTCTTTTGATACGATCGGCTCATGGTGATTTTCCATCACTTTCCACTGATTTCTCGGCACTGGTACTTCTTTCCCTGTTCCGGGATCCGGAATCTTTGTCTTTCCATAGACCATACAGCCTATATAGGTCTTATCATCCACAATCTTCCGTATCATATCACTCGTCCACTGCAATCCTCTTGATGCAGCTTTCTTGCTGTCTGATTTCTGTCGTCTGCTCATAGACTGCAAGGGAGTCAATACACCCTCTTCATTGAATAACTTACAAATCTCCATCTTGGAATATCGCTGATTGGTCAGTTCAAATACTCTGCGAATCACTTCCGCTTCGTCCTCTACAATCACCAGTTCTTTCTTATTTTCTGGATTGATTCGATACCCATAAGGTGCAGAACCACAACAATACTCACCTTTTCCCCGTCTGGTGCTGACTGCTGCCTTTACCTTTACAGACTGATCTTTCACATAGAAGTCTGCGATCAATCCTTTAAACTGTACTTCGATGTCTGAACTCTTTCCTTTATAATCTTTAGAATCATATCGGTCTGAAATAGAAATAAATCGTACTCCCAGGAATGGAAAAATCTGTTCCAGATAAGTTCCCATCTCAATATAGTTTCTGGCAAAACGTGAAAAATCTTTTACTACGATACACTGCACTTTATTCTCCCTGGCAAGTTCCAGAACCTGCTTAATTGCCGGACGTTCCATACTGGAACCAGAATATCCATCGTCGTAGAACTCCTGAAAGGGCATAGCCACCAGTTCAGGAATATTGGAAATATAATCTTTTACCAGTTTTCTCTGATTAATAATGCTGTTACTTTCTCCCTCTGAGTCATCTTCCATGGAAAGGCGGTAATATCCAATAATCAGTTTCTGATCACTCATGTTCTACCACCCCCTTAAACCCGAAGTTGATTTCCAGTTTGCCATCACCATATAGATACATACTTTCAATCAAGCCTTCTGCAAGTTCCGCATTGATTCTGGTTGTCCCATCCAGCTCCAGCAGGCTTCGTAAAAATCTGGCTTCTTCTTTCTGCTGTTTTTCCAGCTTTCGTATGGTCTGCTCTAAAGACTTCTTTCTCTCTTCGCAGAACTCTTTCCAGCTATTACGGTCATCTTTCATTTCTATATAGCTTCTTTGGAAAGTTCACCCTCTTTATATTTCATAAATGCCTGTGCCAGTTTTTCTGAACGTCTTTCCATATCTATATTCAGTTTTCTGATCTCAGTTTGAATCTCATTGATTTTGGAAAGAAATACCGCACTGCTTATAGCAGACATATCCTTTTTCCGCAATCCAGATAACTGAAACTGTCTGGTCAGCTCCGAACGGACAATTTTCTGCAATTTCTCTTCGGAAATAGATTTGTGACTACATTTTCTTTCATCCCGATACCAGGCAGCATTGCAAAAGTAATACACATTGCCTCTGTATCTACGTGTACACATTTTCCGCTTACAATCACCACAATAGAATACATTGTAAAATGCTCTTTCATCATCTTCCCACCCTGCAGTAGTTTTTGTTGCTTTCTGTTGTGCTGCTTTTAGCCTGACCTGTGCTTTTTCAAACAGTTCTCGGCTGATAATCGGTTCATGGGCATTTGGCGTAATAATCCACTGGCTCTCGTCCAATATGTCACACCATTTTTCCCCTCTTTGAAATCTGGATTCGTATTTCCTCTGAACCAGATCACCATAATAATTATTTCGGTTCAGCACTGCACGTATCGAAGAATTCCCCCACTGATGAAGGTTCTCTCCATCCTGACAGTACACATGATGATATTGGTTATAATCTGAAATCCGATGTACCCTATCCTCAAACAGCCTGTCAATAATGCTCTGTATGCCATCTCCCGAAGCATATTCTTCAAAAATCCTGCGGACAATCTTTGCAGCTTCCGGTTCCACCATCAACTTATAAATTCCATTTATCTTTTCCACACAATATCCATATGGAGCTGTAGATCCCACATACTCACCATTTTTCTGTGCAATACGTTTCGCTGCCCGTTCTTTTGCGGAAATGTCTTTCGCATAAGCATCATTCACCAGATTCTTGATATTCATGGATAATTCCTGATTCTTGCATCCGGTGCAAATGAATCATAGTTGTCACATACAGAAATAAACCGCACTTTCATAAAAGGAAGAATCTTTTCCAGATAGTTGCCAGTTTCGATATAATTTCTTCCAAATCGTGAGAAATCCTTTACCAGAATACAGTTTAGTTTACCTGCCCTGACATCATTCATCATCCGTTCAAATCCCGGTCTGTCAAAATTTGTTCCGGTTTTTCCCAAATCAGAATAAATATCATATACAGCAATCTCATACTCTTTGTCCGGATTTTCATTGTGCTTCTGAATGAATTCTTTTATCAGCGTAACCTGTGTTTCAATAGATTCTGACTTTTTTTCATCATTGTCTACGGATAATCTGGCATAAATTGCAGCCATACATACCGGAATACCAGGAATCTTCTTCTCTGTGTTTTTCTTATATCTTTTTGCTGTTCTTGCCATTTATCCCACCTCTTTCCTGCATTCTGTCCTGTGTTCCGCATAAAACCGTCTTATGACTTTCATCTTCTCAATCATATCCTGATAGCGGATGTGAATTTTAATTTGCTTGTTTTCATAAATATAGATTTTACCTACGGTCAGTGCCAGCAATGTGCGATCCAATTCTTTGATTTCCAGTGATTTCTTCCAGTCCTCCAACTGAACGGTTGCAGACACTCCACCCTCAAACATTTGCTTTATCAGCTTTTTCTGATTCTCAATCATCTGCTCCAGTCTTCACATTTCTTCCATAACTTCCCGAAAATCATCGAACTCCGCTTTGCTGATCAGTCCCTCTTTCAAGTCATCACCCAAAGATGCTTTCAGACTGTAATAACGGTTATATTCTTCCTGCAACTTACTAATCTGTGTATCATAACCGATTACCTGATCGTAACTAACTTGCATCTCACAAAGTTCTTCCATAATCATCTGATAGTCTATAAAAAGTGCTGTATATGCCTGAATCTCTTTCAATACAATCCTTTTCAGCACCTCTTCCGGAATACTGTGTCTGGTACAATCTCCACCTTTATTCTTTGTCTGGCAGATATAAAAAGCTTTTTTCTTCCCCTTATACTGATTTACCCTGCGTATCATCGGGGTCTTGCAATCTCCACAAAACACAAATCCCCAAAAAAAGTTTGCACTGTCTGATGTTTTCGATGCTCTGCCATCATATTGGAGTAACTTCTGCACCACATCAAAATCATTCTGCCTGATGATTGCCGGATGCGTATTTTCTACTTTCACCCACTCTGATTCTGGCTTATCCAGGCGTTGCTTTACTTTATAGCTGATTCGTTCCTGCTTGCCCTGTACCATGTTTCCAATGTAAACCTCGTTGGTTAGAATCCTTTTAATCTGCACTGCCGACCATTTCGGTGTGTCTGAGCTGTGAAATCCAGAATTATAATTCTCGCCATTTGCCTTTTTATATTCTTTTGGAGACTGCACATAACGTACATTCAGTTTTTCTGCGATTGCTCCAAGACTGAATCCATCAATTTTCCATGAAAATATTTTTCTTACAATATCCGCTGCATAAGAATCAATCACCAGACAGTTCTTATTCTCCGGATCTTTGCAGTAACCATACGGGGCAAATGCTCCAATAAATTCACCTTTTTCACGTTTGATTTTCTGGTGGCTTCGCACTTTACCGGAAATGTCCCGACAATAGCTTTCATTTACGAAATTTTTGATTGGAACTACAAATGACTTCTCTGAAAAATCTGCTGTTTTACTGTCAAACTGGTCTGTAACTGAAATAAAACGCACATTTAAAGCCGGGTAGGTCTTTTCGATCCATCGCCCGGCTTCTATATACTCTCTTCCGAATCTGGATAAGTCTTTTACAATCACGCAGTTTACTTTTCCAGCTTCTATATCAGTTGTCATTCGTTTAAACTCAGGTCGGTCAAAATTTCCTCCTGAGTATCCGTCATCCACATATATATCAAAGATCTGAATATCCGGCTGGCTTTTTACAAAGCTCCGAAGTAACTCTCTCTGATTTGCAATGCTGTTGCTCTCTGACTTCGCATCGCCCTCTTCCATATCATCTTTCGATAATCGAAGATACAATGCAGCATCGTATATATCTGGCATATTCATTTGCATCTGTTCCATTTTACATCGCTCCCAACTTACTTATTCCATTGAATAGAAGTCAGAAACCATGTATCACGTTCATTTTCCCTGACCTCACATTAACATAACATCTGTAGCTTCGCAAGATGTTTTTTCAAGACTTGCATCTAATACATCAACTCCGTTCTTTTTCTAAGATAATCGCTAATGGCATCTGTGGCATCCATTTCTCCTGTCATCTCCACAACCACTACATATCCTTCATTCATGTGGGCATACGGCTGATCGCCGGATTTATCCAGAAAAGTTTCCACTTTCTCAGAAATAGCTTTATCCATATCAGGAATTAAATCTTCAATGTCCTTTAACTGCTTCAGATCAACACTGGAATCTATTACTGACTGATTCACCATGATGCTCACCTCTTTTTCCAACATATTCTTTGTATAAGTCGTCCTATACCTACAATTTTCTCAACCGCATCACCTTATCTTTCTTCCTCTTTTCTCCAGTTATCCAGATATCTATAGCATTTTGTATTCTGTTCAGCGTATTGGCTTCCATTCGTATAATCTGTTGTCAGCGTTACATCTGACCTCTATCAAAGTATTTCTGAATGCTGGTAGCTTCCTCGCAAACTTACCAGCGTTTCCGGAGTATCTTCGACGCTCGCCTGTAAAATCATTTACAGGGTTATGGCATCTGTGGAATCAGATTATACAGCTCTTGCAGTTTTCAAGGTACAAAAGAGAGTTTTTTGAATATCCTTTCACTTATTACAGCCTGGAAACACCAAAATGTTGTTCGCTTCAAAAAAATCCTCTCACTAATAAGGCGTTACAGAGGCACTTTTGACACCCTTTTTTGAAAAATTCATAAAAAATTTACATTCGCCTCTTTTGTTTCGCTTTAATGCGAACCTTATTGTACCGTCATTTTAATTCGCTTTAATGCGAATGTCAAGTGTTTTGTTCGCTTCAATGCGAATCTTTCTGTTTACATTCCCTGTTTTTGGTAGTAAAATGGATTTATCAAAAAGAAGTTGGAAATCTGATATGACAATCGGTGATAAAATAAAAAAAATCCGGACATTCCGAAATATGACACAGGCAGAACTTGGAGCCGCCCTCGGTTGGGGCGATAAAGGCGCAAACCGCCTTGCCCAATATGAAACGAATTACCGGGTTCCCCGCAAAGATCTGGTAAGTGAAATGGCTAAGATTCTGGACGTAAACCCACTGACACTACATGAGCCAACCACGATGGACGCCTCTGAACTGATGGAAATTCTGTTCTGGATTGATGAATTTAACCCAGTAGCTATCAATCTCTTTCAATTAGAAACTTATCCGGGTGAAAAATGCAATTCTAATGAGGATACTGCTGTCCGTTATCATGATTCTGATAGCTGGCCAGCTCATCCACCTGTCGGCATGTGGTTTAATTATGGGGTTCTGAATGAATTTATGAAAGAATGGGTTCTCAGAAAAGAAGAACTGAGATCTGGTGAGATTACCAGAGATGAATATTTTGAATGGAAAATCAACTGGCCACAGACCTGTGACGGGTGTGGGAAATATGAACCTAAGAAAAAATGGCGAATATAGCAAATACAATGCTCTCCAAAACTGGAAAATATTCCAATAATGGGGAGCTATTCTTTTTTTAATCTAATGCTCTTCTACTATATGTATTCTTCTTTCAGACAATCATTAAGCACCTCTTCACAAACAGCATATTCCCGTCTATTTGGATATTCTTTAGCAACTACTTCACTGCCAATCTGAATATATGATAAGCGCTTAATTTTTAGGTATGATAGAAAAAATCCCCGACTACTTTTCAGCAGCCAGAGCCCCTTGACAATTCACATATGATTGATTTGATTCGTTTGCACGACGTTCGATTTCAGCTTTGACAATTTCGTTCCATGGAGCCAGAAGTTCTAATTCATCATCGCTCATCCTATCATTATCGTGCTGATTTGCACAAAGAAATAACCTTATTATGCCGGTTGACAGGTTGGATTACGCTGATTTTTTGAAACTTTATATTGTATATTTTAATGAATTGTAGGATTACTTTATTGACATTTCTGACACTATCATATACACTGTACATATCGTACAAGTACGCATATATCAGAAGGTGGTGAGAGGAAGTTAGAATGGAAATTATCATAAGTAATAGTAGTGATAAGCCTATTTATGAACAAATTTCTATGCAGATCAAGAGTTTAATCATGGATGGTACCCTATCTGCCGGAGAAGCCCTGCCTTCCATGCGTGCACTGGCAAAAGACCTGCATATAAGTGTTATTACTGTTCAACGAGCTTACGAAGATTTAACTCGAGATGGGTTTATCGAAACCGTATCGGGAAAAGGTAGTTTTGTTGCATCACCAAATAAAGAATTTATTCAAGAAGAACAACTACGAATAGCGGAAGAACTTTTAGAAAAGGTTGCTATAATCGGTCGTACCCATGGTATCAGCTATGAGCAAATGGCTAATATTCTAAAACTATTTTTTGAAGAATGAGAGGTGGAATTATGGAACAGAACAGTATTGTTGTAAAAAATGTGACTAAAAAATTTGATGATTTTATGTTAGATCATATTTCATTTACAGTTCCTACAGGACGTATTGTGGGTTTCATAGGAGAAAATGGTGCTGGAAAAAGTACAACTATCAATTTAATTTTAGACCAGTTGAAGTTGGATGCGGGTGAAATAAGAATATTGGGTAAACAAAATCATTCTTATTTGCATAAAGAAAACATTGGTGTTGTTTTTGACGAATGTAAATTCCATTCCGTCTTAAATGCAAAAGATATTGCCCAAATCCTTTCGGGATCTTATAAAACATGGGATATGAATTTGTTTGAAGAATATATGAAACGCCTTGATGTTCCATTAAATAAATCAATAGGGCAACTTTCAAAAGGTATGAAGATGAAATTGTCAATTATTTGTGCACTATCGCATAGACCCCAGATTTTGATTTTAGACGAAGCAACAACAGGGTTAGATCCTGTTGTACGAGATGAAATTTTGGACATTTTTTTAGAATTTATTCAAGATGAAGAACACTCTATTTTGTTCTCTACACATATAACCTCTGACATACAAAAGGTTGCTGACTATGTAATTCTGATTCATAATGGAAAAATTATTTTTGAGGAAAAGAAAGATGACCTCATTTATAATTATGGAATTATACGCTGTAAAAAATCAGAATTTAATACTGTTTCACCAGATGACTATGTATGTTGTCGAGAAACAAATCTTAGCGTGGAATGCTTAATACATGACAAAGTAGCTGCAAAAAAAAGATACCAAAATCTAATTATTGATAATGCTTCTATTGAGGACATTATGCTGTTCTATATCAAAGGAGGTGTCAAATGAAAGGATTGGTTTTTAAGGATTTATTGCTTATGAAGAAAATGAATAAAAAAGTCATTTTTGTAATGTATTTTTTTGTAATAGCAATTTCATTCTTCGGAGAGAATGAAGTTTACTCAATTATGTCATCGGCTTTTTTTTCACTTTTTATCGGTATGCACTTAATGATGACCATGACCTATGATGGATTGACTTCATGGAAACAATATGAATTAACCTTGCCGCTGAGTAAGTACCAAATCATTTTCAGTAAGTATTTGACTAGCTTGCTTCTTGTTCCGATTAGTATAATGGGTACAGTTATCATTTATATCATTCGTTATGTGGTTTATCATAATTTTACGCTTAGCCAGTTTGGTTTTTCTATCGCCATTGCAATAGCATTACCTGTTTTATGGTGTTCTATATGTTTAGCAATAGCACAGTGGTTTGGCTATATGAGTGTTCAGTATGTGAGAATGATTTGCACACTTCTCGTTATCTTTTTCGTAAGTAAAATATCAAAAGATATGAAATACGTTACTCAAAATTTGGTTAAAAATTCTATGTTGATTGCTATTTTTGTTTTGGGTATAGTAGTTGCATCGTATTTTGTTAGTGTTATAGGATATTCAAGGAAAAAATAAAAAGTAGAGGCTCAAATAAAAGTAAGTGTCGAGTGGGTGCATTTCCCTGTCTACGGAAATAAAACACGCGACAAAATCTGAGAAAATGAGCCAGTAAAAAAATTTTCCACTCTTTTGTCGAAGTGCAAAAGCGAATGCCTAATCGACATTGAACAATTCCATATAACTGCTATTAAAACGCCAGACGCACAGCCGCAGAGCCGATAATACACAGTTCTTGAACTGTGGTTATCGGCTTTTGTATTTTCCTAATCATAGTGATTATCAGCATACAGGCTTTTCTCTTCAAACTTCTTTTGAAAATATATTTTAAGCAACATGATTCCCACATTGATAAATCCAAATGTCAAAATCAAATTCACTGGCAGATATTCTCTAATTACATCTCCAAGTACTGCTATCCCCGAAAGACTTCCGATTAAAAACATCTGTGAAATTTTATCCCACATTTTTTTGTATTTCTTTATTATTTCCATAATTATCGCCATTATAATTACCACTATGAGAAGGACAGCTACGATTGCCAGAATTCTGATAACCCATGCTTCTCCACATGTATATGCTATTTTCTGGTTAAATCCGTTATCATAGGTTGGATGTGCCAACCATTCACAAAATTGAAAATACCACATGAATGGAGTCCTGAAAAAATCTATGAAATCATTTTGAAAAGCACCGTTCTGTATAATTACAAACAGGATTACCGTAATGTATCCCATTCCCCAAAAATATTCCGTATCCCTCATTTTTTCGGTTCTGGCTTTTACTTCTTTTTTCGCTTTACGGATTTCCAGCTCTGCCCGTTTCTTTTCGTTACGGGCCTTTGTTTCTGCCTGTTCCATCTTTTTCTCTGCTTCTTTCTGTTTCTTCTGTGCTTCATCTACTGCTTCAACAGATGATTTATTCACCTGTATCTGAAGTTTAGAGTTCTGGTCCCGAACGTCTCTTATTTCTTCTTCGAGCTGCTCTTGCTCGCTCCTGCTCTTCAAACCATTCCTGTTCCTCAGATCGTCGTTGCTCTGCTGAAGCGATTGATTCAGCTTCTGCGTTTCGGACAGTTCTGTTGTTAGACGCTGAATTTCTACGGTTGATTTCCGAACTTCTTCTCGCAATCTCTGCCTGTCGGATAAGATCGTCTGTTTCTCTTCTTCCAGTGTCTGGATCTGCTTTTTCTGTGTTCGCATGAACGCTTTCGCTTTCTCGAAACTCTGCATTAGAAGATCTCTTTCTACTTTGAGCTTGATCGGTGATTCCTCCGGCAGCTGCGATGGCTGTGTCAAGTTCTCTGTAATAATTTCTGAGTTCTTCGGCTGCTCTGCTGTCTCTGATTTCAATATCTCTGGATTTTTTCCTATTTCCATTAAATTCATTCTCTAGTCCCTCCTTGCTGATATCCAGATGAAATGTTTTTGACAGATTGCTGTCTCGCACCTTCTTCCCATCCTGATTCTGAAATGTGATGTGCTTCCGTTTATCTGTCCAGTTTACGTTCCATCCAAACTGTTTCATTTTTTCTATAAACTTTTCTTTGCTGATACAATTTTCCAGTGCCTTTAATACCGCCATTGCACAGTCCGCTACAAAACTGTCCTTTACCTGTTGACGGAACAGGTTATATTTATCTTTGCTCCACGCAATGACTTCCCCTTTTTCAATCCGGCATCCATCAAAGTGCTTTCCTTTCTCGGCAACTGTCAGTCCACGTTCCCGGCACATCTGGTTGGTAAGCTGTTTCATACGTTCCAGATCTTTTCTGGTATTATGCAGCTTTCTCCCATCTTCATAACTCACTGAATTAGTCACCAGATGGCAGTGGATATGGTCTTTATCCTTATGCACAGCCACTAAAGTCTGGAATCCACTGAACCAATTTTCTGCAAACTCTTTTCCAAATTCTAATGCCTGCTCCGGAGTAATCTGCTCGTCTTTATGCCAGGAAATAATGTTGTGAGCGTACATTCTCCCAGAATCTTTATCCCACATCTTCTTTCTTCCAGAAAGGTTCTGTACACCAGATCATAATTAATCTCGTCATGACAGTACGGGCCTGTTACACAGGTAAATAATTCGTTGGTCTTGTCCTGTCGCAAAACATATTCGATGCAGTTTCTCATTGCTCCATGTGTATTTGTCCGCTTATTAATCGTCTTATTAATAGCCATATCTTTTCACTCTCCTTCCGGTACTTAAGAATATTTTTATTGAGGAAATACAGCGTACTGTCATTTGGAACTTCTCCATCTGTATGCAGCTTTCTTGCAATCTGATTGATATTTGTAGTAGCTCCCCGGAGCTGACTGATAATATCTGCAAACATCTGGTTCAATCTTTTTAGTTCTTCCACTTCCGCTGTAGAAGCTATCTTCAATCTGCGATTGCTTTTATTACAACTTCCTGTTGTGTTCTTCCAGATTCCTTTACTTTGCTTTGAAGTAGCTCATATTCTGCTTTATTCATTCGTATGGTTACTGTATGATTTCGTTTTCTCATAGGCTTTTGTCTCCTTTCTTTGCCTGATTTTTCATTCTTTATTAACAGACACAACGTTTTAGTGTATATTGGCAGGAGATTTATAAGAGAGTGCAACGCTCTCTTATACAGGTGCAGGACAGAGTCCTAGTCAATCAGTAAGTGTTCCGCAGGAATGTCCGGTGGACATTTCGCAGGAATACTTACGCTATTGACGTGCCGGGGTTCCAAGGGGCGGAGCCCTCTGGCAAGTTTAGGAACAGCCCAAAGGCTGTCTCCGGTGCAGAGTGGCTTGCCACTTTGCGAAACTTGCCTGTCATCTCCCCACCACTGAACCGATACCAGCCAAGCAACATTTCCCCCACTGCATTATCAACCCTAAATGTAGATGACGGTGGTTTTGTGGTGCAGGGACAGACTGTGGAAGAAATAGAAAAGCTCCCATTTCGATAGATTTTCTCTTTCTGAAACAGGCTGTTCATGCATCACTCCGATGCGAAGTATCGGACAATCACGTGCCGTATCCGGCGCTCTATTCTTTTCTTCGCCTTGCTTGTTCCATCCACCCATCTGCCAGCGCTTTTCTGTTATATTTTCCTGTTATTTCTGTCTTTCTTTTTCTGGATCTCTTTCCATTTCTGCTAAAAGACATAAAAATAGCAGTCATAAACATTTCTCCAATTCATAATGTCTGAAATGCCATCACTGCCATTGTCTTTTTCTGCTATTCTGTTTTTGTAAAGCTATTCCTTACTGTCAGTCTATTTTCCTGTTACTGCTATTTCATAACCATCTAAAAACTGTCCGCAAAATCCAGTGCTGCATCCATATCAGCTTCTTTCTCCCAGTCCAGATTATCTTCTGCGATCTCTCCATCCGTTTTCTCCATTGTTAGTGTTCTGTCCAGCAGATTAATTTCTCCTACCGATTCTTTTACAAACGGTACAAGCATTTCCATCAGATTCTTCGCTATAGCCATCGGAACGGATTCTTTCACTCCATCCCGGACTGCTGTTTCCACTCTTTCCAGAAAAGCATCTTCCTTTTCTCTGGTTTCCAGATACGGATCTGCTTCATTCCTGTACTCTCTGGAAAAATAATCGTTTAAAGCAACTACAACTGCTCTGGTGTACGATTTATATTTTTCCCTGTCCAT
>ENA-OQCN01001110-OQCN01001110.1-human-gut-metagenome-genome-assembly--contig:-NODE-1110-length-13718-cov-2.132367_pt1 | contig 13718 bp, 15 predicted proteins | sample MGYA00242497_ERZ504576 | MGnify/ENA primary metagenome ERZ504576 (study PRJEB26092, sample SAMD00036296) | human gut metagenome | host: Homo sapiens | study: EMG produced TPA metagenomics assembly of...
CACAAAATGCTATTTATGCAGATCGCTATGCAGTATGTACGATGCAGAATGGTAAGCTTTGTATTACACCGAGAGGGCGATTTGCTTACAACCTTCCAATCGCGGAAGATGAATATTTGGTGCTGACGACAGGAGAAGGCAGAGACAATTGGCTGGGTGGAGATATGGTTCTTGCGTTTGATTCTTCAGGAGAGGAAGTTTTAAGACTTCCTGGCTATGGAATCACAGGAAATAGTGCATACATTAGCAATGGAATGATCGTGGATGAAAATACACCGCTTGTTTTGTATACTGGACATGAGGACAAAGCTTTAGATGCCAGCGATTATGCGAGTGCACAGATAGGAATCTATTCTCTGAAGGATCGAAAGTGGATTGTGGAGCCAGCTAGGCAGAGCGTGACTCTTTTTACTGATTCTGTGTATATGATTGGATCTGATGTCGGCAATTTGTATCGAATAGACGGAACATGCATAGAGGAAGGGGCAGAGGATGTGACTGTGCAGGGCAACTTTATTATCAGCAGACGTGTCGTGTATGACAAGACAGGACAGCGGCTCACTATGATTCAGGAAAATGAGAATGTTTGGACCGTGCTGTACGATGAGATTTTAATAAATCAGTATTTTCCAGATGGCAGTCATTATACGAAATGTGTGAATGCGCAAGGTGAGCCCATATGGATAGAGCAATCAGGACTGACATGGACTGGTGGGGAAGCTGGCTGGAGAATTTACAACAGTTGGAACGATACGAATGAAAAAGGACTTTTAACAGCTACGCGTGATGACAATACATTAAAAATTGTTTTGTCAGAAGATGAATTTTTTGCTAAAAATCCAGATGCACAAGGAAATGGTCTGCGTCTTCTTACGGTAACAGCAAATAATGAGGGGAGACACGAGTTCTTTTTACAGACAACATCCGCCGAGCATCAGAAAATATATTATTATCGGTGCGATGATGAATTTAATATAATAAATGCGTATCCGCAAAATCAGATTTATCTCGGTAACATGTATGACGAAGTGTGCTTATGGTACTGGGGATTAGATGAAAGTGGCAATGGATTTGTAGAAAATCTTATATGGGGAAATAAAATAAAAGTTGATGCAGAGATCATGAATGAGATCCTGCAATGTTCAGATGTACAGGTTATGCAAGAGGGAAATATATTTGGACTGTTGTTTGATCAAATAAGAAATTTTTATACGGGACAGATAACGATACTCATCTTATCAGTGAGAATGGCAAAATCACGGCACGCATGCGAGCCAGAGTAATACAGGTGCAGCAGGAGTCGACATACTTTCAATTGCATATGCAGAAAAAGAGTATTCTGAAATTTTGTATTATTTAGCTGATGGCACAATGCTTGATGGTTACGGCACTATTTTATTTATGAATGAACAAATGAAATGTGTTCAGGAAATAGGTCGTATCGTAATAAGAGACAGCATGGGAAATGTGCGCAAAGAAATTGATATGATACCAGGGTCAAAAGGTCAGAAAGCCGACGCAAGCTTGCTTGCAAGAGGTTTTTTGAACTCTTGACCCGCCAAAAACATGAGTAAGTAGCCATTTTTCAAAGAAAAATGAGCGGATTACGAATGTTTTTGAAGATTGCGAGAGTGCAAAGCACGTAGCAATCTGGTATCAAAGGGGTCAAAATACCTTTTGACCCCAACATCATTGATATAAATTAAGTGACAAATTTGTCACGAAAGAGTAAGAGAGATGTCACCTAGATGCGGTAAAATAATGGAAACACTAAAAAGAAGGGAGAAGTTTTGGAGAAAGAAAAAATGAATGAAAAAAAACAAAAGCAAAGAGGCCTGAAACAGGGATTTGAGCTGATTTATAAATATCGCTTTGTATTATCATTTTTGCTGTTAATCATGTTGGTTTCATTCAAAATCAGCGGATCATCCATGGGATGCTGGAAGTTGTTTTTGGGAGATGGCGAAAGTGGTATTCGTTTGGGAGAACCGCGTGTATGGCGAAGTGATGAGTGGGGAACATTGACGCCGCTTTGTTTTCGTCAGCAATATAATACGCTTGGTGCGTATAATCGCTACAGCCAAACACTTGGCAGTATATTGACAGATAACATGCTCGTGTATGGACAGCCATCGTGGGATATTCTGACATTATTTCGCCCATTTTATTGGGGATATCTTTTCTTTGGAAGCGAGAGAGGACTTTCATGGTTTTGGTGTTCACGTCTGATCGTGCTGTTTTTGTCATGGTTTGAGCTAGGAATGCTGATTACTGATGGGCAGAAAAAATTATCTGTAATGTTGGCAGTTTGTGTGAGCTTTGCACCATTTTTACAATGGTGGTTTGCAATCAATGGACTTGTTGAGATGCTGATCTACGGTGCTTGTTTTGTGCTTGGAAGTAACTATTTGGTATCACATGCATTTAATCCAAGAAAAATCGCAGTGGCAGTTGGTATGGCAGTTTGCGCAGTAGGGTATGTTTTGACATTTTACCCGACATGGATGGTGCCAGTGGCATGGGGCTTTGTTCCATTATTTCTGTGGGTTGTCATTTGGAAATTTAACAGAAATGTGTTAAGACGAGTTGATGTGGTGCCATGGCTTCTTATTTTCGTGATTACAGCAGCAGGTCTTACAGTACTTGCCGTCACCTCATGGGATGTGATTAAAGCAGAATTAAATTCAGTTTATCCCGGAAATGCACCTTCGTCATCAGGTGGTACAGGCCTTTGGTGGATGATGAAATATCCGATTTCGCTTGTTAGCAGATTTAGTATGAATGAACTAATTGTAGAAAATTCATCCATCATTTGTTTTGCACCAGCAGGAGTTGTACTCGCACTGTGGGTAATCATTAAAGAAAAAAAGAAGGATCCTTTACTCATTCTTTTACTAGGAATGAATCTGTTTTTGGCATGGTATTATTGTGTTGGTATTCCTAAATGGCTTGCCAAAATGCTGCTGCTTAGTTTTGTAAATTCAAATCGCGGGCCGCAGGTGTTAGGCTTTCTTCGTTTGACTCTATTTGTCAGAGCTATAGCATTAAAAGAAAAAGCACCTAAAAGGTGGTTAGCAGCATTGGCAGCTGTCATTTCATCAGCTGTACCGATGAGATTAGCCTTGGGATTTACAAAGTATGAGCCGGGTGGACTTAGATATGAGTATTTTGATACAGCAGAGAAAATTTTAGTTGTCTGGGCAATTATAGCAGTTGTTTTTTATCTGTTGTATCGGGCAAGAAAAAGCAAGTATACAATGGCGGTTTTGGGAGTATGCACAGTAGTATTAGCATCATCAATTTGGATAAATCCAGTTGCAAAGGGGGTACCTGAAATTACGAAAAGTGAAACGATGCAGCAAATTCGTGATCTTGTAAAAGAGGATCCCAAGGCAATATGGCTTGTCGCAGATATGGCTACCCAGCTACTAACATTCCTGCGATGGCAGGAGCAGATTGCCTGAATACAACGCAGACATATCCTCAGAAAACGCGCTGGGAGATGTTAGATCCAGAAGGAGAATATGAAGATATTTACAATAGGTATTGCCATATTAGAGCATCACTTGGAAGCAAGACGATGCTTGAGTTAGTCAGTACAGATTATGTAGAAGTAACACTTTCACCAGAGGATCTAAAGAAATTAAATATCAGATATATAGTCAGTACAAATGATTTTGATGAAAGAATAGCGGTTGGAACAACTAATATTTTTACAGACAGTGGCATTGAACTTCAAAAGTACTATGAAGGAGCACAGCTATCAATATATAGATGTGTTTATTAAAACTTGCAGTGTACCAATTGAAAGGAGGAGAGGACATGGATGATATTGCTGTATTGATCCCCTGCTATAATGAGGACAAAACAATTGAAAAGGTGGTATCAGATTTTAAGCGTGTGCTGCCTGACGCCGTCATTTATGTGTATGACAATAATTCAACAGATGACACAGAGAAGCTTGCAAAAAAGGCAGGGGCTATAGTGCGTCATGAGTATCAGCAGGGAAAGGGAAATGTAGTGCGCAGAATGTTTCAGGAAATTGACGCACATTGCTACATACTTGTGGATGGGGATGACACTTATCCAGCAGAATCTGCTGCAAAAATGGTAAAGCTTGTACAGGAACACAATGCGGATATGGTAGTTGGAGATAGGTTGTCATCTACTTATTTTGAGGAAAATAAGCGCCCGTTCCACAATATAGGCAATTGTCTTGTTCGGGGAATGGTATCAAAACTTTTTCACGGAAGCATACGCGATATCATGACGGGGTATCGTGCATTCAGCTACCGTTTTGTAAAAACATTTCCGATTTTATCATGTAGGTTTGAGATAGAGACAGAAATGAGTATTCATGCGATTGACAAGCGTATGCAGGTGGAAAACGTAATTATACCATATCGTGATCGGCCAGAAGGAAGCGTGTCAAAGCTCAATACCTTCTTAGATGGCTGGAGTGTAATTAAGACGCTGATTCGCCTTTTTCGTATTTACAATCCATTTGCCTTCTTCGGTATAATAAGCATAATATTGTTTCTAATTTCGCTAGTAATGTTTGTGCCAGTATTAATCACTTATATTGAAACAGGCCTTGTGCCGCGCTATCCAACACTGATTGTCAGCGGATTTTTATCAGTCGCAGCAATACAGCTGGCAGGCATTGGAATATCACTCCAAAATATGCTTCACAAAAATCGCCAGGACTTTGAATTAGAGCTGTATCATGCAGAGATTCAGGAGCGAACAGAAAAAGATTGTAAATAAAATATTTTATCATAAAAAATAAATCGCCTTCATATACTAGTAATAGGGCCAGTCGGTCATGTCAAAACCGACTGAAAGCGGCAAAGCCAATATCAGTATATGGAGGCGATTATGTTAGAGCTGCAGAAAAAACAGATACATATGAGCAGGAGCAAAAATACAGTGAGTGCGCAGGTCACATTTGATGAGGATTTTAATATTCCAGATGCGAAGCCAGATGTGGGAAGCGTACTGCTGAAGCAGGCAGATGCGTGATGGAGGAACTTCGCCAGCTTTCAGAAAAGGTAATCATAAAAGGACGTCTCGACTTTGAAATTTTATATGCCGTAGAGGGTTCTGGCAGAATGAAAAATTTGTCTGGTGCACTTACATTTGAAGAAAATGTGAGCTATCCAGGACTTGAGCCGGGTGATTATGTGCGCTGCCGCACAAAGGTAGAAGATATCAGTATTCGTGTTGTCAACTCAAGAAAGCTTCATATCAGTGCCGTGCTTGGTGCGGAACTTTTTGCCGCATCGGCACAGCTTGAGGAGGCAGCAAGATCGCTTTCAGGGCAAGAAGATATCGCTGTACTTGGAAAAGATATGGAAGTGGTGTCTTTGCAGCTGCAAAAAAGGATACGTTTCGTATGGAGGATGATGTAGTAGTAGCTCCGGGAAAACCGCTTGCACAGTCACTTTTATGGAAATCACTTAGTCTTAGAAGTATGGAATATCAGGCTCAGGAAGACAAAATGCTCATTCAGGCAGAGGCAGCCTTATTTGTAATTTATGAGGCAGGACAGGAGCAGCTTCCTATGCAGTGGATGGAAAAGACGATCTCATTTACAGGAGAACTGCCGCTTGTTGGATGCCGTCATGAGATGATTCCATCGGTGGAGCCAGTTTTGATAAAAAAAGAGATTAGTATTCATCCAGACGAAGATGGAGAAAATCGAATATTCCATGTGGAAGCAGTAGTGGAGCTTGATATGAAGCTGTATCTTGAGGAAAGGTACATTTGCTCTGTGACGCTTATTCGACAACAAAAGAAGTAGACACAAGCTACAAGACGGCTCATTTGGAAACACTTCAGATGAAAAATAAAAGCAAAGTGCAGAATCACTGAAAAGATTCCGCTTCACAGCACTGACACCATGCTCCAAATTTGTCACAGTGAAGGAACAGTGTCAATTGATCGTACAGAGATTGTATCAGAGGGCATTCGTGTGGAGGGTGCTGTCTATGTGACTGTATTATATCTGGCAGCAAACGATGAACGGCCAATGCAGGCTGCGCAGGTGTGATTCCGCTCAGCCATGTAATTGAAGCAGGAGGAATTACGCCGGGAAGCTGTTTTACTATAAGCCCAATGTTAGAACAAATTACAACAATGATTGCGCCAGGAGGTCAGGGAGAAGTACGTGCAGTCATTAGCCTTGATACATTTGTGCTCTCAGAACATGAAATTTCAGTGCTCGATCAGGTGAGCTTTACAGGTGAACAGATTGATCCAAATGATTTTCCAGGAATGATTGGCTATATTGTACAGCCGGGTGATAATCTTTGGTCAATAGCAAAAAAATATAGAATGAGCATTGAGCGGATCCGCGAGGTTAACCAAGATAATAAGGAATCCGCTGTGTCCTTATCAAGTGCATCAAAAAGTGGATCAGGCACAGCTGCAAATACAATGGCAGCAAAAAATGAGACGGATGATCTTGCACAAAGCCAGGACAAAAACTTCTTCTGGTGCGATAAGAGAATTGTAATAGGGAATATTAGAATAATGATAGGATAGGAACATTTCTTGACGTATTGCATAACATAATATTGTAACGCAGCAGGGCGGATACCGCAGGTTGCGCACGAAACTGCCGGCTGCTTCTGATAGATCTTACCCGGTCCGAAAGGACCGGATACATAATCAGAAGCAGCCGGTTTTGTGTTGTCATAAAAAATAGCTAATGGGTTTTTGTCGTCAAATGTAATTTTTTTAAATACGGACGTAGCTGGTGGATGGACCCGAACCAACTTTTGCAATATATCCACTTTTGACCAGATCTGTCAAAGTTCTTTCTACAGTAACTTTGCTTATATCAGGGCAAAGCTCCATGATTTCTTTCTTGGTAATCTTGCCAACCTTATTGTCAATAGTTGCCTTAATTCTATCAGGCTTAGATAGGCTGCGGTGTTTTAGATGTTCTATACGACTTTCAAATTCATTGTATGCTTTCAGCATGATACCAAGATAATATTTAACAAAAGGCTCATAGTTGTTTTCTTTTTCATGCCATCCAGTAGAACTTGCTTGAAGGGCTTCATAATATGTTTCTTTTGTGTTTTCTATCAGCATTTCCATACTGACATATTTTCCAACAATGTAACCTGCCTTATAGAACAGCAGTAAAGTCAGCAGGCGACTCATTCTGCCATTTCCGTCATTGAAAGGATGAATACACAGGAAGTCCAATATGAACATCGGGATCAAAATTAACTTATCAATGTGGTCAGCTTCCCATGCTTCAAGAAAATGAGTACAAAGTTCATCCATTGCTTCAGCAGTCTGAAATGCTGGAACAGGGATAAAACGTGCTTTTTGGTGACCATCGGCATCTGTTTCTGCAATCACATTATCAGAGTTTTTATAACAGCCGCCAGAAGTCCCATGCGAATAGGAATATAAATCCCGGTGCAGCTGCAAAATAATGTTCGGTCTTGGATTGATATACTCATAGCTATCGTGGATTGTTGCAAGCACTTCACGGTATCCGGCAATCTCCTGTTCAGAGCGGTTACGCGGTTCTGCTTTCTGACGTACCAGTCTTCCAAACGCGTATCGCTTGTAAATATACCCTCGATTCGGTTAGATGCTCCAGTACTCTGAATCAAAGCAACTTCTAATAGCGTTTTCAGTTCATCTATATTGGCTTCAAGAAATAGTTCCTGTTTGCCTTTGTGTTCGTGGATGCTGCCTACCATCTGAACAATTTCAGGTGTCAGCAACTTCGCAGGACTTGTAATATAATCAAACTCTCTCATAAGAATCTCCCTCATTTCAAATTTATCTCCATCATTTTACCAAAAAATGATGGAGATTTCAACAGGTATGATGGAGATAGGCTATCCACATTCCATTTCGAATATCCATGGTGTTTTGTTTAAGATAAACTGTCAAATTCAAAAAGAAGACAGCTGGAGTTATCTACAACAGAAACAGGGCTGCGAAAAAACTTTCATTTTTTCGCAGCCCCTTTTAAAAAGTATTACTGAGCATCCTGAGCATTCTCAGCTAAAAACTCATTGATCTTATCAACCAGATCATCTGGATCAAGTCCGTGAACCTCAGCAGCCTCGCCGATAGACTCAGCCTGAGATGCTGGGCAGCCAAGGCAATGCATACCAGCAGCCATAAGAATCGGAATAACACCGGTGTTACCTGAAGCAGTTCACCGATTGTAATATCTTTTGAAATCTGTGTCATATTAAAACCTCCATAAAAAATGCTTGGAATCAGACCAAAATGTCTACTCAACCTTCATTATAAGGGGTATCAAATAGAAAAGCAAGGGGATATTTTGCAGTTTTGCGAATGGATATGATGATGGGTTACTTTTCATGGGACTATTTTACTAAAGCCCTTCGGTGCAATGGTTTCGTCGACGGACCAAATTCCGCAGGCTCCTTTTATGTTCTTTTCTTATTATACATTACTTTGAAAGACCTGCTTCAAGTGTCCGTCTCGTGAAATCCATTCACCTTCGGGCTTTGCCGTGAACTGTAACGATGATGTTACGAATTTTGTGAAATTTGTGATTGAGTTATAAAAAAATGTAACCAATGAAAATAAAATCGGACATAAATGGTGAAAGGAGGAGAAAAATGGATGAGATAGCAGTACTAATTCCATGCTTCAATGAAGAAATTACGGTTGGAAAGGTGGTGAGAGACTTTAAAAAGACATTGCCGCAAGCTACGGTATATGTATATGACAACAATTCTACTGACAAAACAGTGGAAAAAGCAAAAGAAGCTGGTGCAATTGTTCGACATGAGTACCAACAAGGAAAAGGGAACGTTGTGCGAAGAATGTTTCAGGAGGTAGAAGCACAGTGCTACATTCTGGTTGATGCAGACGATACCTATCCAGCGTCGGAGGCGGCAAAGATGACGGAACGAGTTTTAAAATATCATGCTGATATGGTAGTAGGAGATCGACTTAGTTCCACGTACTTTAAGGTAAACAAGCGGAGATTTCATAATTCAGGAAATCGCTTTATGCGCTTGGCAGTACAAAAATTGTTTGGTGGGAAGGTAAGAGATGTAATGACAGGGTATCGTGCATTGAGTTACCGTTTTGCAAAGACAATTCCAGTATTGAGCCAGAACTTTGAAATAGAAACTGAACTGACAGTTTATGCATTAGAAAATAATCTGCAGGTAGAAGAAATTGCTGTAGCGTATAAGGAACGACCAAATGGTAGTCAGTCAAAATTAAGCACAATAAGAGATGGCATAAGCATAATAAAAAATTACTGCATCTGTTTTGTTTTTATAAACCTGAAAAACTTTGGAAAATAGTAGTGTTTGTGGCAGGATTCGTAGAAATTAAAAATGCTAAAGTAAAAAAAATCTCAAATATAAGAGAAAATTTACTACATATTTTAAGTGTAATGCAAGTTTTGACTGCGCTTGTTTTAATTGAGAATATACATTACAAAAATAAAATGGATTCTGAAGCTAGACTTCAAAATAAAAAAATATATTCTGAAGTATATAAAAACATGTATCATAGGAGGAAAAATAATGAAGAAGATAATTATGGTTTTATGTATAGTATTTTTACTAGGTGTAGGGGGGAATAATTCATATGCCAGTGAGGAACAAGAAATACTTGGTATTGAAGCTTGTGAAGTACCAACAGACGTTTATTATTTCTTGCAGTCAATAGGAAAAGATATAATAATAGACGTATTAAGGGATCCTTCTTGTATGAGTATTACGGGATTTTCATACGACAATATTAAAATAATGGAGCCGTATAAAGTATATTGTGTCAAGGGAGAAGAATTTAGTAAATCAGAAGCATATTTGTTTCCAGTTATATCAAATGGGAATGTATTGTTTAATATAGCAATATACTATTTTGAAGGGCAATTACATTATTCTATAAATAATGAATTGCATCAGGAATTAACTGCTATGGTTAATAGTAATAATGTTGGAAGAGTTTATTACAATTACAGTGAGGATTGTGAGCAAGTAAATGCTGCATTAATAATGGAAACTGATGGAGAAGGTCTGCAGCCTATAAAAGTATTGATGGATTATTCTGATGAAATATATACAGAAATAGTAAGTAGACCTGAGTTAACAATATCGTATCCAACTAATGGATTTTCAATTAATACAAATACATATAAAAGGCTAGATATGTCATATTGTTTGGTGTTGCAAAACAATACGTTATGTGCAATGCCTTGTATTGCAACTATATATCGTTACAGAACAAAAACATTTGAAATGACAGCAGAAAGTTTAACTAGATTAAATAACCAGAGTGGATATGGATTTAATGTGACGACAACTGCTGGACAGGTGGGATTACTTAATAAAATTATGCCAGTAGTGCAGAATGCGAGTATGAAGAATATTGGGGAGTGCTGACGAACTACGTGGTCATGCATAATATAAACAATGCTTTTCCGTTCATATTTGGTGGTTCAAATGGTTCAGGAGGGCATGCTTTTGTACTACAGGGATATCAGTTAAATGGAAATAATATGAGATGGTTTTATTTTAATCCATGGGGTGATGATAATGCAACTGAATACCACGCAGATGGTGCAGTGGCGAGTTTTTATAGCAAAGGATATATATGGACAGAAATGCAACATTCATGCTTATTAAATCCGTATTAATATTGGTCTTGGAGGAAAAAAATTGATACTATGTGGTTGAAACGCAACGATGCAAAACGATTTATTTGCATGATAATTACAATTGTGCTAAGCGTTTATCCCATGTCACTTTCGCCTGTTTGGAATGGAAAAATTCCGGGTCATAGAGATCAATATGAGAGGATGGCACAATCTATTTTGCATGGTCATTTGTATCTTGAATATGAAGATGTTGATCCAAGATTATCTGAAATGGAAAATCCCTATGATCCACAGGCAAGGAAGGAACTAGGTATTTATTACCATTGGGATCATGCATTTTATAATGGAAAGTACTATATGTATTTTGGAATTGTTCCTGTAGTTCTTTTGTTTCTTCCATATCAGCTTTTGACAGGAAATGCGCTTATTACATACAAAGCAACACAGATTTTTACCGTGGGGACAATCCTTGCTATTTTTGCATTATTTGATTTCTTACGAAAAAAATTTTTTCCTAAAATGCCATTTGCCCTATATTTAATCTTATCAATGGTACTATCATTTGTAAGTGTATGGTATGCAATCGCGGCACCAGCATTATATTGCACAGCGATCATGTCAGCTGTGTGTATGGAAATAATAAGCATAAACCTGATGGTTAGAGTGGTGTGGGATTCAGAGCAGAAAAATGGAAGAAAAATGGCAGAATTGTCAGGAAGTTTCCTGTGTGCATCATTGGCATTTGGATGCCGACCGACTATTGCACTTTCCGGAATACTCCAGATTGTGCTGTTTTATTTGTATCTGCATGAACTAAAATCAAAGAAAAAAAGTATGGAAGCCTGTTTAACAGCAGGGATTCCATGTTTGCTTACAGCTATATTGCTGATGTGGTACAACTATGCAAGATTTGGAAGTATATGGGAATTTGGCCAACACTATCAGCTAACGGTGGCAGATCAACGCTTATATAGTTTATTTGCAGGATTCAGATTAGACAAAATTATAAACGGACTCGTGTATCAATTTGCTTCATGGAGTCCAATACAAGGAAAATTTCCATACATAAGCTATGAAGGAATTTTGTTTGCATTTCCTGTTTTTTGGTGCATTGCAGCTTTTTTGCAGGATTCGGTGAAAAAGAAAATAAAGGAAAATCATCTGACAGCAATAATAAATATACTTATTGCATTAATAATAGGAATTACAGTGTTCGATAGTGTTTATACACCCTATATGGTGACAAGATATCAGCTTGATGTAAATTTCTTATTAGGAATTGCTTGTTTTGTAGCGGTAGGGTTTAGGTGTGAAACGGCAAAAAATAGGGGCTGGAATCGTTTTGTATGGATAACTGCAGTTATGACATTATTAATTTTGCCCTTACTTATTCTTGTTCCATATGATGGAAATTTTACGGAACAGAATCCACAGATATTGACTCAAGTAGAAAAGATGATATTCTGGTGGAGATGAATTTGTGAATATTCGCTTTAATGCAGAACAATTTGGTATAATGGTCAATGTATGAAAAAAAGCAAAAGAGAAAGAAGGTGGAAAGTATGGAGGACTTAAAAATCATACAGCTTTATTGGGAAAGAGAAGAGTCTGCCATTATACAGACAAAAGAAAAATATGGAAAAACAATGGAGCAGCTCGCCTATCGATTGCTGTTTGATTATCAGGATACAGAAGAATGCTGCAGCGACACTTACTGGGACTTGTGGAATGCGCTCCCACCTAATCGCCCCATTCATTTCAAGGCATTTATCATGCGGATATGTCGCTGTAATGCAATGAACCGTTTGGAAAGAAGAGAAGCAAAAAAAAGAAAATGTGTGATGGTTGAGATGACAAAGGAACTCGAAGAAACTATACCAGATGAGACATTTCAGAAAACGTCAGAGGGGGAATTGACAGTGTATATTCAAGATTATCTGAGAAGCCTGCCTTCTGATAAAAGAATATTGTTTGTTCGAAGATATTGGTATGGAGATTCGATTAAGGAATTGGCGGTTATGTTTTGTATGACACAAAGCAGTGTCAAGGTTTCTCTGTTTCGCATGAGAGAACAGTTCAAAGAAATGCTGGTTTGTCAGGGTGTAATTGAATCTCATTGAAAAAATGGAAAAGTGGATATGAGATTAGAAATAGTATGACAACAGGGAAAGGAAAATGTATGAAAGTTCATAGCTTGTTAAAATCATTAAATGCGATTGACGAAGAAATGATTGCAGAAGCAGATCGTTTTGCAGTAAAGCGAAGGGAGCAATTGAAAAGCAGACAGCATATTTTTGTGACAGAAGTGACAGCTGTGGCAGCTATTGCAATTGCGGTAGCAGGCGTTTTTTTCTTCTCGTTGCAGCCAGGTCACACACCACAAAAGCAGTCAGGTCAAAATGGAGTTCTGCTGGATGATACGCAGACAAAAACAACTGCAAAAGCAGATGAAGAGATGAAAACAACGGCAGAAGAGACACAAGAACTTGTGAAGATTGCACTGGCACCTGCGGTGTATACACAGGATATGGTCGAGTATATAAAGGCAGTATCTAATGAATGGATAGAGCATTTTGAAATGTATAGTCAAACTGAGTACATAGATGACGCTGAGTTTTTTATTATGGAGCCATTCCAAACATGGAATAAGACACCATCTGGAGAAACCTGTTCAGAGGGGTATGTACTTCCGGTTGTATATGAGAATCAGGTGATTTGTACGGTAATGCTTTATCAGGTTGATAATAGTTGGCATTACTCATTATCTAGTGATTTGTGCAAAGAGCTAAATGAGCTGATAAACTATTCAGGGCAAGCCAGAATCGTGTATGAGTTTGATGATAATGGAACCTATATACAAACTGCACTTTTGTATGACGAAAACGGAAATGATGCAAAAAGCATCACTGTGTTGTTGACCCTTACCGCTGGGGATGAACTCAGTTCATCTCGCTAGCCAGCTGCCTATTGTCCAAAAACGATTTCTGTGTTAGTATGGTTGTAGATTTAAAAACCATGGAGGACATTTGAGGCATGGAAAAAGACAATGACACAAACAGATACACAGGTTAAAGAAAAAATAATCAACCGA
>ENA-OQCN01001111-OQCN01001111.1-human-gut-metagenome-genome-assembly--contig:-NODE-1111-length-13709-cov-2.020247_pt1 | contig 13709 bp, 20 predicted proteins | sample MGYA00242497_ERZ504576 | MGnify/ENA primary metagenome ERZ504576 (study PRJEB26092, sample SAMD00036296) | human gut metagenome | host: Homo sapiens | study: EMG produced TPA metagenomics assembly of...
TTTGGAATAATTCCAGTTGCAAGAAGATTTTCTGCCTGATTGAAATATTCCTTATTCGCCTGTTCGATCCGTTTAGGCATGTAGTCTATATACTGCTTTGTCATATTTTCATTGTTATGCCCTAAATAATCCCGAATCGTCTGAATGGACACTCCTTCATCATAGAAACTACTTGCCAATGTATGCCTGTAATCATGCGTCTTGAATGTTTCGCCCGAAATATGTATTCCATACTTCTTACAATTTGCTTTGAAGCCCTTAACAAATGTACCAGTCCTATATGCCCCGCCATCCTTTGATTTAAACAGGAAATCGGTAGGTTTAATATGATGCTTTTTTATATAAATTTTCATAATTTGATAAAGCACCAATGAAATTGGTATCATTTTCTCCGTTTTCATTTTAATTTGATAAACCTTAATCCATGCATCTTCCCCATCCCAATAATATGCACCTCCTTTTAATGTACACACTTCACTGATCCGTAATCCTGTTGCCCATAAATTTAGAAAAATAAGTCTTTGTACCTCTGGAAAAACTTCAGCCTTTTTAATATTTCCATATACTCATCTTCCTGAACACTTCGATCATGGTGATATGGAAAAACTTTCTGGATGTAATAATTCGGATCAAAAATTATTCTCTTGATATGTCCTTTAGCATTTAAGTACACAAAAAATCTGTGAATATCAAATATCTGTCTGTTTACTGTTTCTGCTTTAATTTCCTCTTCCTGCAGAAGTTTGAAATACTCTGCTATCTGTTCTTCCGTAATTTCACATATGGATTCCAATGTGTTAAAGTAAACTAGAAATTTTTTAATATAACACAATTGATTTCGTATATTTCCAAGTGCTAAATCACCGATACCTACTTGATATTCATATACTCTTGCAGCAATTCTCTGTTTCTCTCATTCGTCACTTCGTAAAAACTGAGTCGCTGCACAGGATTGCTTGGATTTACACGCTCTGGTGCAAAATTGAATCTTTCCATATACCAGACATTTGCATACCAGTGAATTTCTTTTCCACTCATAAATAGTATTTTGCGGCTGTTATCCACAATCTGCATACTATTCTTCACATTTGCAACTTTCCTGGCTACAATTGTTTCCAATTTCTTTATTTGCTCCAGTTCAAGCCGTTCGATATCATCAATTCCTTCCTCTACGCAAAACTCATACATCCACCTTAAAGGAAGTAGATAGCGCACTCTGCGATCCTTGCTGTCTTTTATATTTCTCAAGGCATAGCACAAAATCTGAAAAATTTGTTTTTTTAAAGTTTCTGGCGCCTTTGACTAAAATCCCATACCAGTTCGCTTTTATCTTGGATATAATCAAAATCTGATGCTATGTCCTGATCCGGTATATAGGGAAGAAAAATCACTTGCCCTTCATACTTGAGCCGCTCTTTATTTCTTCCAGAAAGGGTTTCCATTTCTTTTCGGATATCAAACTGTTTGATCCGATCCAATGTCTTCAAATATTCAAGACCTTTAGAGGAAGTTTTTGTCCTGCGCAACTCACTTTCATACAGTTCTCTGATTCTATAATCAATTTCCTTTACATGATGAATTCCCTGCCGTATCAAGAAATTCCTGACATTTCCTTTCAAGCGTTCTTGCACTGTATTGCACTGCTCAATTTCATCCAACAACTCTTTATACTCTTCTTGGATGAGAGTCTTCTTCAAGTTTCGCAGGAACCCAGTTCGCTCAAATACCTGTTTCTTTGTAAATTCCCTGTTTCACGCAAAAAGATTTTATAATTACGGAAATCCTGTTCTTCTATAAGGAAAACATCATATATCCCTACACCTTTTAGGTAGGACTCTGCACACTCCCAGTATGTACTCGGTACATTTATATCTGTTATCAACTGGTTGTGAAGATAATCCGCTTTATCCTGTGATTCCGTATTCAATAATCTTAATGCAATCACATACTTCTCCTCCTTCCCTAAAGTAATTTGTCAATTTCATAAATGGACTGATGTTTTCTATAAAATTCATCACTGACATCCATCAACTCCTGATCCGATATATTTAAATATCTCATTGTTGTTTCTATATTTCGATGCCCAAGCGCTTGCTGATAAGTTCCAGCTTCCATCCAGCCTTCCGGCGAGCATTTGCAAAAATAATGCCGCAGCATATGTGGTGTTACTTTAATCCCAGTCTTCTTCTGCAGCCGTTCCATCAATGCATAGACGCCTGAGTCCTGCATCGGTTTTCCTGCATAATCTCCCGAAATGTTAATAATCAAGTATTCCTGCTGGAAAATAAGGTCTTTATATTCCTCTATATAAAACTGCAGAATTTCAAAGGTGGCATCGCTGATTTTTGCCTTTCTGTATTCTGCATTCTTAGCCCTGGCTCCATTTTCATTATCTTCTCTAAAATTGACATACAGTAAGTGTCTTTCATAATCAATGTCTGTCGCATACCGGACTCCCAAAAGTTCCCCGATGCGAAATCCCGTTTCTGCTAATAATAAAAGCAGGATTTGATCGCGACAATTGGCACATGCCTTTAATAAAATCACGATCTTATCCTGCTCTATGGTCTTCCCTATATGTCCTTTTTCCTGTAGATATCCATGAAATGTATTCCGATATAATGTTCTTTTTACTCCCACTGAATTATGTACAATAATTCTCATATCAGAGAGGACTTTCAATTGCTTTGTAGATTCATCCTGCTGTCCAGAAAATCTATAAAATCGGAACACCTCTTTTAAATACGCATTACAGGTCTCATTATATGGTTTCTTTTTATAACTATCTCCACTATGCAATCCTGCCTGTAACCATATCAAATAGTCTGTAAAGTGTTCCTGCTGCTTATTATATGGCATCTCCCATACATCATCTAACTGAATGCCAGTCTCATCTATATAATTCAGATAGTATGAAATGGCTCCTGCACTTCTTCTGATAGTGTTAGGTGACAATTTTGATCTTTTTTTATGCATTAGATACTTGGAGGGCAGTAATACTATATCCTGGCTCTCCTGTTCACGAATGAAATAATATTTTTCGTGATTATCTATCTGGGAATCCACAATATACCTTGCCATATTACTTTACTCCTTTCCTCTAACGCTATACACAGTATACCGTGTTACTCTTCTCATAGCTATCACACAATGTAACAATCTTTCCTTTTCAAACGAAGCATTATCAATAAACAACGTCAATCGATTTGATAACTCCCTGCTATTCCAAATGCAATACCTGCAGTTAACAAAAATCCAATAATTCCAACTGCCGCAACAATCAATATCCCAATCATGATCGTTCTACCTCCTCAACAATCTCTATAACATCTGACATTCTGCCATCGTAACCGCTTCATCTTCCATAGCAAAATATTCATCTGCCACATTGCGTTCCACCGCCAAAATCTCTCCAGCCTCCTTCTCTCCCAGCTGGATCGGCGCCAAATACTCAATAATTCTCCCACATAATTTCTGGTCCGGACAAACATCCAGCATCCCCATACAGGTATTCACAATCAGGCGATCCAACACATCGGTAATCACTATTTTTTTAGCATCATATCCTCTCGCACCGATAAAATTTGCCAAGTTCTCCGGGGTCAGTGCCAACATATATTCTTTTCTGGCTCCCCCACCATATGGATACTCATAGGCATATCCCATCGTTTCTGTGTCCATGATCCGTTCTACCATATTCTTTTCTTCTGCTCTCATAAAATCTTCTCTCCTATTTTTTCAACTGCCAAACTCAATTTTCCCTTCCAATGGCGAATATGCATCGACATCATAGCTTTCCTGAAGGATCTGAAATCTTGCGAGCTGCATGGATGATCTGGACAGCCTGCCACGGTTTACAATCAAAAGAACATCTACCTGTTCTCTCTGAACCGCTTCTATAAAATGACGAAATCCATTTCGATTCCAAAGCGGAGTTGTCCCCACATCACTGGAACTTCCAACCAGTTCAAATCCCATCTGCTCTCCGTAATCAATCAGCTGTTTAAACTGACTTTTTAATGCACCATTCTATCTTCCGGTGCATCAATCGCACAATAGATCCACGCACGTTTTCCCTGACCCATTCCTGCCTCCTGCTCCTTTTCCAAACACCCTTTATGTTCTTCTCTGTACTGTTACACCAAAACTCACGAGAATTGCCTCATCTACTTTACGCATCATGCTCCACTCAGACTTCCTACATACCCTCTTAATCTTATCCGGTCAATCGTCCTTACCTGCTCCAATAAAATAACAGAATCATTATGGAGTCCTCTTACATGATTTCCCAATTCGATATGTGTAGGTATCCAGTGCTTATTAGGCCGACTTGTAATTGCTGCCACAATGACGGTTGGACTGTAACAATTACCAACATCATTCTGAATAATCAAAACCGGCCGGATTCCCCCCTGTTCAGAGCCTATTACCGGCATCAGGTCTGCATAATATATATCTCCTTTTTTTATCGTAACACTTCCCCTCCTTCCATCTACTTTGGACTACGAATGTTCCTACTCTTTATGAAAAGTCTCTATCTCTATGTAATTCTGCCGTCATATGCAAATGCCCTTTTTCCAGCTTACGCTGATGACCTCGCCTGCCAAAAGTTCATCAGCTCGGATTCCCTTTCCCAGCTCCTTCTTGGCTGCTTCTTTCTGCCCTTCCAAAAGTATGGATTTTACCTGGTCAGAATTCAGAAATAAATATCCTTCGATGTCATAAAATGAAAATTGCTGTCAGAATATAATTCCATAAATTCTTTGACACGCATATACATCTTCCTCCTTATCATTTTGTGATTTAGAACACAAGGATAGCGGCAGCCTTATCCAGCTGATCTATCTTTCCTTTTCCGCTGGATAAATATAAAGCTGCCGCCATAGTTTCTGTTAAAAATCACTTGTTCTTCATTTTCAAAAGTTCCTATTCGACACAACTTCCCGGAACCAGATATCGGAAATACTGATATTCCTGTTACAACCGATATCTTTGGGCGGCAACACTGACCAGCCATGGCTTAAGGCTGTCATGGGATTGTTCCCCTCCGAGGGTCTCTCCGAGCCGCCCTCATTGCGTGTTCCCGTTTTGCGGGGCTGTGACTGGACGGAAGTATCATTATAGGCTGTTCAGGTCATTGCAGGCAGTCTGCCAAAACTGCTTTAAGGACAAATTTTTTTCGCTCTGCACCTTTGATGTCATCTTATTGACAGACACTCTGACTATCTGCAGGTGGTCGTGGCGGATTTTCCTTTGTGCTTTTCCTTTTGGGCTGAACAACTAAGGTATCTGTATTGCCGGATATGACTGTTTCACACAGTTTTTGCCAAAGAACAGAAAGAGAAATCAGTCCCCTTCACTTCTTTCCACGCTGGCAGAGAAGTTTGAGAACCAAAAACAGAAAAATAATTAAAATAATTTTCTCAGTTTCTCTAAAATCTTCTGTCTCCGTTTGTTTATCGCCTTCTGTGACAATCCAAGTACCGAAGCTACCTCCCGTTCCGTCCGTTCCTCAAAATAGAGTTCCTGAATCAACCACTGTTCTTCTTTCGAGAGTTCTAAAAGGAATTTATGTAACTGTTCACACTCTATTTTTTTCAGAATCTGATCCTCAACACTTCTGTTTTCTTCTGGAAATTGCACAGCCATTTCCTGCAGGCGTTCATAGGAATCCTCTCTGCTAGGAATGGTCATTTTCTCTCCTGTTTTAGGATCTACGATATTTCTTGCTCTTTTTAAGTCATATTCCTGATACTGCATTTTTCTTTCACTTGTTCTCAATACAGCGATTACTTCCTCGCTGGCTTCCGGATACATTTTTCTAAAATCCGGTATCTTATACGGTTTTGCCATGTTCCTGTCCTCCTTAGTTTTCGTTGGGTGGTGAAAACGAAGGACAAGTGGCGGACTACGACATAGGTTTCTGGCAATCCTCAAGCAAAAGCTTTTCTCCATACGCTGCTCCTTAGAAAAAAAGAAGCCAACGGGAAGATCCCGCTGGCTCTTAACAAATTTGAAATTGGATGCAGCGCACAAAACACTATAAAAAAAGACCCCATACATTTCTGTATGAGATCTTCTCGCTCAGCACACTGACCATCCAGTGTACTGACTATAACATGAGAGAAGTCGGACTTTCAGTAGGACTATTGTTCGGACTTTAGTCGGACTATTTTAATTAATATGAAGCGTTCTCGGTTTGCTTCCGTCACTTTCAATCAGATGTTCTTCCTTCAATTGCCGAAGATAACCATGCACAGTTGATGGGGAACGATACCCTAAACCTTTTCCGATATCCCGCACAGTAGGCGGATATCCATACCTTTTTATGTATTGCTCAACAAAATACAAAACTTCCATTTTCTTTTTGTTGCTCATAAAACCACCTCTCCTCTATTCATAAAGTAACGGTTCTTCCAAAGCCTGTTTGATTTGAGGAAGAGCACTCCCCCAAAGGGATAGACCGAATATTTTAATTGCTTCCTTTTTTCTATCATAATATGTGCTTCTTTCCATCCGAAGCGTTTCCAGTAATTCAGGTTCTGTATATCGGAACCGGCTTAAATAACACTTAAACACAATGTCAAAATAAAGCTGTGGTGAATATGGAAAATCACGCATTTTAACCATGGCCGAGTCTACCAGTTCCACAAGCCACTTGGTCTGGAACAGGCTTTTTACTGTTTCTTCAAACTTTTCCCTCTCTACAGTAGGAGCAAAATCATTCAGATATAGAAGCCCCTCCTCCAGTTCTCTGCCATAACAATATTCTGCTTCTTCACGAAGCATTGCAGCACGGTCACAGGCCGTCCAGCATACATTTCGATAAATAGATAATAACAATTTTGACCTTTCATATAAATTTTGTTCATCCAGATGCTGCATCACACACAGCATCTGAATACTGTTTTTTGCCAATGAGTTTTTCCGTCCCATAAGCCCCTCCTATCTTACCGGTTCATAACTCCCGGCATAATCAAACCATGATCTCGGTATTCCGGCATCTTCAGATCCTTCATCAAGGCCGCTGGATAGATAGCCCTTTTTCCAAATCGCCGCCGAATTTCCTCAATCGCCAGAATAATTTTTCTTCTTTCTCAAGCCGGATTGGATCCGAAAACAAACAGATTTGCTCCGGTTCTTTTGCTGATACCAAGTTGATTGCACGAACAGTTACCGAACGCACAGGTTCCTTCCAATCATAATTTCTCTGAAATAGTTCCCTCGCCAGTTTAGCAATTTCCAAAGGCACTATCGTCGGAAGGGAAAGTTGACCTTGATACTGCCTTATAAATAGTTCCTGACTGCGAATCGCTATCTGAACCCCCTGTGCTTTCAATCCATGATCCTTAATCGATGTCCTATGTCCTGGCATAATTCCAGAATAACCTTCCAGACCTCCTCTTCTGTTTTAAGATCTGCTGTACAAGTAATTCCATGCCCCACACTTTTCATCGGAGACACAAAGTCCTTCTCCATTACCGGACTATCATCCAGACCATTTGCATATGACCACAGCATCAGCCCATTTTTACCAAGAAGCTGGTTCACATAATCATGATCCATTTCTGCCAGATCTCCTATCGTATAAATTCCAACTTGCTCCAGCTTCTTTGTAGTTGAGCGGCCACAGAATAATAATTCCGATACCCGAAGCGGCCAAACCTTTTGTTCCATTCTGATTCTTCAATGCTAGTTATGGCATCCGGCTTCTTCATATCACTTCCCAGTTTTGCAAATATTTTATTGAATGAAATTCCTATACTAACAGTCAATCCCAGTTCATTCTTCATCCTGCAGCGAATCTGGTCTGCAATTTCTTTTCCAGAACCATAAAGAACCTGACTTGCTGTCACATCTAGAAAGCACTCGTCCATTCCGTAAGGCTCTACCAGGTCTGTATATTCCTGATAAATCTCTCTTGCCATATTGGAATATTTTAAATACTGTTCATACTGGGGTGGAACCAAAATCAAATCCGGACAAAGTCGTTTTGCCTCCCAGTTAACCATCCCTGTTTTTATTCCTGCTTGTTTCGCTTTCTCTGATTTTGCAAGAACAATTCCATGACGGTTTTCTGTGGACCCGCACACTGCTACTGCTTTTCCCTGTAGCTCTGGGTTCAGCATCATTCTACAGAAGCATAAAAACAGTTCATATCACTATGAAGGATTGTCCGATTCATATTCTGTACCCTCTTCCAATTTTTTCTAGCAAGTATTAGCACACTTATTCTTGACAGTTTGCACACTTACCATTATAATTTGCATATAGTCACTGATACTTGCTAACTCTTGCTAATTCAAATATTAGCAACTACATGCACACTTGTCAATAGCACAGTTAGCAAGTTTACGCACACTAAAACGAATGGAGGTCTGACATGAAATCTTTTGGTGCTAAAGTTAAAGAACAACGCGGAAATCTTGGATTAAGTCAGAAACAATTAGCAGAAAAAGCCGGAATGGGTATCCGGACAATTACTTCTTATGAATTAGGCGAAAGAAAACCATACCAGGCACAGCTTTATAAACTGGCAAAGGCACTGGAGGTATCAACCGAGTATCTGCAGAACGATAACATAGAGGATCCATCTTACGGCTTAGACCGCATGGAATATGTAGAAGATATGAGAAAAAATAGCGGAACCAGGGAGGCGTTGGATCTACAGAAAATGCTGGCTGAGAACACAGCTCTTTTTGCAGGAGGCACTCTAAGCGAAGAAGCAAAAGATGCTTATTTTCAGGCAGTTGCCGAAGCATACTATGACTGTAAAAAAGCAGCCAGAAAAACCTTTGGCAAAAAGAAAAATCCACAATAATCTTCTCCCGTAATATAGTCCGAAAGGAGGGAGCTGTTTTGACTATTCAATCCATATCTGAAGAAGTCAGACGGATCCAGAAAAAATATGGTGAATCGGATCCATTCCGTCTGGCACAGGCAATGAAAATTATCGTGGTATTAAAACCGATGGGAAGATATAAAGGGTGCTGCAAAGGATTTTATGTTCAGCACCGCAGAATCAAACATATCACAATCAACAGCGATTTACCGGAAGTGATTCAACGGGTCATACTAGCTCATGAAATTGCTCACTCCGTGCTTCATACAAACATAACAGCTGCGTTTCATGAATTTACACTATTTGACGATACAGATCGGCAGGAATATGAAGCAAATCTCTTTGCTGCCGAACTGCTGTTATCCGATGACTGCGTATTAAATGCATTAAACGAAGACCAGTTTTTCTTTCAGGCAGCCAAAGCTCTTTATGTACCAGCAGAATTACTGGACTTTAAATTTCGTGTCATGAAACGTAAAGGTTATAAACTGGAGTCTCCCATCGTATCACATGGGAATTTTCTGAAAACAATTGAATAGGAGGACTACTGATGAACGAAGATACTATCCGCGATATATATTATGTAGAACATAAATGGAACCCCCCATTTTTTCTATCTTTCCCCAAAATCATTTTGCCAGGATCTTGAAAAAAATGGCTCCGATCTATACCTTGACTTGTTCCATGCCATGTATCAGGAAGAGTCTGATTATATTTGTCCATATACGGAAAACGATTTTTCCCTTAGAAAAGAACTTTGCAACAATGGGACAACTATCATCTATCAGCTTATTACTCCATCTCCTGTCCTCTCCCCTCTTACCCGGTGTGCCTATTTCTGCTGTCAATTAGATAAGCAGCAATATTTTTACTATACCTCTGAGCTAACACATACCGGTGATTATCTGCTATGCGGATGGACAAAGGATGAAGCACATCTCATTTTCCATTCAGATGCATCTACACTTGAGGAAGAACTGGAAGAAGTTAAAAAACTTTTTAAGGAGGTAGAACTATATGAGCGGTGTTCAGACAGACTGCAAGGTTTATGTAAACGTAAGAGCAGCCTTCCTTCCAGACGGAAAAATGCTTCCAGAAGAACTTACCTGGGAAGACGGAACGCCTTATACAATTGACCGCATTTTGAATGTGAAACCCTCTGTCGCAAGGAAAGCTGGAGGTCAGGGCGACTGTTATACAATTTTGGTAAACGGAAAGCAAAGCCATCTCTTTTTTGAACGCAGTACAAATTTAACGGGAGCTTATATAGGCCGGTGGTTTGTAGAACGAAAATCTTAACCAAAACCCTTATATAAAAGATAGCTGTCATTTTACGATATAATGTCAACTATCTTTTTTATATGGCATCATTTTATATTAACGCATTCCAGACGCACACTCTCCCATATTAATGTCCAGCACCCCTCTGAGCGGCTGGATCAGAGCGTCCTCATACTGGCACTTCCACTGAATCTCCCGGCACATCTGGCCATCCGCCACGCCGTCTATGGTTTCCCCATCCTGAATGGGGTTATCATGCTCCAATATGTACGATGCCACATTGTAGGCGTGGTTTACCACCCAGTTGGGGTCCATGTCGTGGAAGTGGTACTGGAGGTCGGGCAGGAACAGGGTGCTCATGCCCACCGTGTCGATGAGCATATCTTCGGTGCCCTCAATGTTAAAGAAGCGGACATTGACGCCAAAGCGGATGAACCGATCCGAACCTTCAATCTGGTGAGAACGCACATCCTCCGCCAGAAACAGTTTGCCGCAGTTCTGGAAATAGAATGCCTCACAGGTGGGGTATAGCTCCGCCAGAGCCTCCAAAAAGTCGGCATCCAGATTGGCACGCTCCAGCGCCGGAAGCGCCGCAGACAGCATATCGGTGGCTACCACCTGATATTTGCACTCCCGGAAGATCCGCTCCCGGTCCTCCTGGCAGTCCCACATCTGGCTCATCAGGAAGGCATCAAAGCCTTTGCCCTTGAACTTGTCGCATTTCATCACCATCAGCTGCACCGGGCATTTTCCGTCCTTGAACTCTGCAATATGCTCCTGTGCGGCAAAGCCAGCCATTTTCTTATCATAACAGAAGCACTCTGTTGATCCGATGTGCTTCTCCATTACAGCAGTCATTTTTTCTTTATCCGGCATTTCTACCGGCTCTTTGAACAGCATCTGAATGAGATAGGGGCCACCGGGCTGGGGGCCTTTTTTTGTCGTTCAGATTTTGCCGGAAAACTTGATTGCTCATTTAGTTTCCTCCTTATAGCAGTAGATTATGTGGCAATGGACAATCACTACTTTGTGTGTGGAGTTACTCCAAAGGCTAAAAAAAGAACCACACAAAACAGAATCAGTCCGATGAAGTTGCGTTCTATCAGCAGTTTTATAGCCATGAGAAGCAGCAGACTACAAACCAGAATAATAATACCGTTCATTTTCTTTCTTCCTCTCTGTTAGCGAACAGCTTCCACCGGAACTCCAGTTCTTTCTGGACAAATTCTTTCGGCAGACCCCGGGGATTGGCGATGAGATACCATACCCGAAAGGTGCGTTTCTTCGGATCTGTTTCCTGCTGGTAGAGCTGATAGCCCGCCTCATCCTCCTGCGTCCACTGTCCTGTCTGCCGCTTGGCCTGCACAAAGGGTTCCACACCTGGTCCAGTTCCTCTCTGGTGCGGCTTGAGGCCCAGGCATGATCACATCCTTGGCATGGGACTGGTAGAACAGCAACTTTCCGGTATGGGTCTTCGCCTTGCACTCCGGCGTTCCGCGCAATTCTGCCTGACGGCGGTACTCCTCCATCTGCTCCGCCGTTCCGTACCGTTTCACCATCTGCTCCCGCACATAGATGAACCATCTGTAGTCCTCCGCCTCGGTGAAGGGGGCGCAGACCGACTGTAATGCCTCCACGGGGTCTGCCTCGAAGCGGTCGATGAAGTCAAGGTAGTGGGCTTTGATCAGGGGCAGAAAGGTGTCCAGCAGCCCGGTGTTCAGCGCAGGTCCTCTGTCAGCATCCGAAAGAATGAACGCCTGTTGTGGGTTCAATTCTGAAAGAGTAGAGGTAGTCTCTCCCTGCTTTATGATACAGCTGAAACCCACCTCCACATTTCCATGGCCGATTTCGTAGTCTATGTAGTTGTAGCGGCTCCGGTCAAACCAGATCTGATAGGTCAGCCCGTTTTTCGTTTTCTTTTTGAAGTCGCCTTTTTTCAGACGCTTCCAGCCCTTTTCCTCCAGGCCCAGGCCGTTCCATAGGTAGTCCAGAAGTTCCTGGAATATATCTGCCGGGCGTTTTTGTTCCACGGACTTCACCTCCTGATGAATCCTCTTTAATAATCAAGCAGGATGGGCACCTGCTGTTCCTCGGCAAACCGCATGGCCCGCCAGAACATGGAGAAGGCAAACTTGGCAAGGGATTGGGTGTCATACTGGGTGTGTTCCGGGATGTCCGCCTTGCTGTACTGTCCATCCGGGCCCAGGGTCCCGTCTACCGGGTATCCCTCCGTGTCTGCCCAACCAAGGATGGTATCCTCATCTGCCTGCCATGCCAGCTGGTTCAGCTTTTCCAGTTCCTTCCGCAGTCCGCCCAGGGTGGCGATCATCGCCTGATCATCGGTGGGCAGAGGCGCCTGAAAGAAGAAGGCATCCGCCAGAGGCAGCCACCAAGTCGCGCCCCGAAGCAGGGACCACACCCGCTCCTCGTCCGATGCAAGACGGGCGACCAGAGGATGCTCCCCGAAGATCCAGTCCTTCTCCACGGTGGAAGCACCGGTTCCTCGTATGTACGACAGGCGGCCACCAGCAGCATAGCGCCGAAGGCATCCCAATCCGGCTTGTCGGTGTAATAAGGTTTCTCATTATCTTCAAGCCAGGGAGCGTAGGGGGGCTGGCCCGGCTGAGAAATGGCGCTCAAGATCTGATCCCGCCAGTTCTCCACCGCCGCCTGAACCTCAGCCGGGGACATTTCTTCCTCGTTATCAGCAGGTTCCCATCCGGGGTGATGCAGTTGAAGGAGTATCCGTTTTCCTCCGCCCACTGCTGGACAACGGTTTTCCAGTTGTGAGAATAGTACCGGGTCAATGTTCCGGCGTAGATGTCAAGTCCCATAGTATTGCCTCCGTTTCTGTTCGGTCAAAACCGTTCCAGGGTACAGTCGTGCCCGGAATGGTCTGTATCCAAAATGATTTCCACAATGGTGTCCATAGTCACTTTTCCGAGATTACGGACGCTTTTTTCATAGGCCAACCACTGGATGTGGATGGGCTGTCCATACTCATGCCGTCCAAAACCGCCCCGGAGAATATCGTTGAAAGCGTTCAGGTTCCGACCGTTCTTCCGGTCCAAACCAAAGGTAAACACCCGCTCCACCTCGTCATAAAAACCAGCCATGTTAGAAAAGCGGCGACCGTCGATGGTGAACTTCTGCCGCTGTGGTTGCTCCGCTGTAAACACCCGGTCAATCTGCTCCAGATTATACTCCAAGATCCAGCCATGAAACTGATGGTAAAGCGGCAAAAGCAGTTCTCTGGAACTGCCCAGCACATCCAGCCCCCGGTCATCGTACAGGTGGTAGAGGAACGGTCCAGGCCCTGTCAGATAGACGCTGGACACAAAGCCGGCCCAGCCTCCGATATCTCCCAGAATGATCTCCTGCAAAAGTTGCTCCGGCTGAAAGGTAATCCCGCTGAGATCCCAGTAAAACTGCACTTGTGCATGGGTATCCCCATCTTCGTCCAGCTCTATGACCGGAAGTTGCTCATTGGGAACCGGGAGTCCCATTCGCTGCCGGATAACGGTCAGCAGGGACTCGGCGGGTTCTTCATCGGGATACCCGTCGATCCGCAGGAAGGTCCGGCACC
>ENA-OQCN01001112-OQCN01001112.1-human-gut-metagenome-genome-assembly--contig:-NODE-1112-length-13686-cov-3.090051_pt1 | contig 13686 bp, 14 predicted proteins | sample MGYA00242497_ERZ504576 | MGnify/ENA primary metagenome ERZ504576 (study PRJEB26092, sample SAMD00036296) | human gut metagenome | host: Homo sapiens | study: EMG produced TPA metagenomics assembly of...
CTTTAGACTAAGCTTGATCGTTTTTATCGTTATTAATAATCGCATACGCGCCGCCGCTGCGGCAGAAAGGCAGGTCTCACCTATGAATGCATTAACAAAACAAGCAGCTTCTTTTTCTGAATCTATGATTCCACAGTGTCTGGAAAATGCCGCGATGGATCCCACTCTTTTTGATACTTATGGTGTAAAACGTGGACTTCGTGATAAGGCTGGCAACGGTGTTGTCGCTGGACTTACTAATATTTCAGACGTATCTGCTTACTGGTTTGACGAACAAGGCAACAAGCATCCTCAGGAAGGAAAACTTTCCTACCGTGGTTATAATATCAACGATCTTGTCAATGGCTTTGTACGAGAAAAACGTTTTGGCTTTGAAGAAACCACCTATCTCCTTCTATTCTCCAAACTTCCTGATGAAAAAGAACTGGCAGAATTTACTGAGCTTCTAGCTTCCTTACGCAGACTCCCAACTAATTTTGTGCGCGATGTTATCATGAAAGCTTCTGGAAAAGATATTATGAATTCCATGACGCGAAGTGTTCTTACACTTGGAAGCTATGATGATACACTTAATGACACCAGTCTCTCCAATGTACTTCGTCAGTGTTTGATGCTTATAAGCGAATTTCCAATGCTTGCCGTCTACGGCTATCGTGCGTATTCCCATTATGAAAGAAATAAAAGTCTTTACATCCACAGACCTGACATGTCTTTGTCTACAGCTGAAAATATTCTTCGCATGCTTCGTCCTGATAAGAAATTTACAAAATTGGAAGCACTTGTTCTTGATATTGCACTAGTCCTTCACATGGAGCATGGCGGCGGAAATAACTCCACCTTTACCACACGCGTTGTCACTTCTTCTGGCTCCGACACATACTCCGTTATGGCTGCTGCACTTTGTTCTCTGAAAGGTCCAAAGCATGGTGGTGCCAACATTAAGGTTCAGCAGATGATGAAAGATCTTAAAAAGCATGTAAAGGATACATCCGATGTAGATGAAATCGTATTCTATTTAAATCAGCTCTTAAACAAAGAAGCCTTTGATAAGAAGGGTCTGATTTATGGTATGGGACATGCTGTCTACTCTGTTTCTGACCCAAGAGCACAGATCTTTAAGGGTTTTGTCAAGGATCTTGCGGTAGAAAAAGGACTCATGGATGATTATCAGCTTTATTCCAATGTAGAGCAGCTTGCTGTTGATTTAATTTCAAAGCGCCGCACAATCTACAAAGGCGTATGCGCAAATGTAGACTTCTACAGCGGCTTTGTTTATAGTATGCTCGGCATCCCAGAGGAGCTGTTTACACCGCTTTTTGCAATGGCACGTATTGTCGGCTGGAGTGCACACCGTATGGAAGAGCTGATCACTGGAGATAAGATCATACGTCCTGCTTACAAGCCACTTAGCACACCAAAGGAGTATATTGATCTTCATAACAGACCCTGAACTAATTTCAAAAAAATTTACCGCTCATAGAATTAACTATGGGCGGTTTTTGTTACAGTTTGAAGACAAACTAATATTGTCGTAACATTACGCATGAACCGTAACTTTTTTCAATATGTTTCACATCTGCATTTTTTCAATAACTTCATCAAGCACATCAAAATAATGCTCGAATGTCTTTTTACAGCACATCGGATCGTTGATGACTATTCCTCTGCGCGCAGTCCTACAAGGCTAAAGCCCATTGCCATGCGGTGATCGTCATAAGTCTGGATCAGTGCCGGCTTTGGCGTTCCTGGCCATATCGTGATACTATCTTCGCCTTCCTCGCAGCGAATACCAATGCGTGCCAGCTCTGTACATATTGCAGCAATGCGATTGCTTTCCTGTAAGCGAATATGCGCGATTCCTGTAATTGTCGTTGGTGCATCTGCAAACGGTGCAATCGCAGCAAGTGTGATCGCCTGATCAGAGCAGCTGTGCATATTTACATCCACACCTTTTAAGATACCGTTTGCTGGTTTGCTCACGCAAATTCCCTCTGGTGTATCTTCACAGATGCATCCCATTTTTTTAAGAATATGAACAAATTCAACATCTCCCTGCAGTGATTCTTCATGCACACCAGAAACTGTAACTGATATGCCAAGAAGTGCTGCCATAGCATAAAAATAACATGCAGCAGATACATCTGGCTCTATATCGTACTTCTTTGCCTGATAACCGCCCTGCTTAGCAATTTTGTACACGCCATTCTCAGACTGCACCTTAATTCCGAACTGCTCCATCATACGCACCGTCATGTCGATATAAGCCATGCCATGAGTTCCCTCTACCCTAATTACAGACTCTCCTGCATATGCGCCAAGTGAGATAAGCAGTGCACTTAAAAACTGGCTGCTGTCATTAATATTAACGCTGACATCAATACGCTTTTTCTCATTATCACTAGCATCGATAAGCAGCCCTGCACCTGTCACTGCAAACGGAAAATGACCATCCTGTCCCTCAAACAAAAATGATGCTCCGATGCCAGTCAGCGTCTTTAAAAGCGGTCCCATAGGGCGCTTTCTCATCTGTGCAGATGCATCCATATAGTGAGATCCCTCTGACAACCCCAGAAATGCCGCCAAAAAGCGCGCTGCTGTTCCGGCGCTTCCGACATATATAGCGGCATCTTTTGCCGGTACCTGTCCTCCATGACCATTTACAGTAACATTACATTTATCCTCTTCTACCTTTGTTTCTATTCCAAGCTTTTGCACACAGTCCAAAAAATGTCTCGAATCATCAGAAAAGAGCACGCCCGAAAGCGCACTCTCTCCTTTTGCGAGCGCTGCTAAAAGCAGCGCCCTGTTTGTAATACTTTTTGATCCGGGCACATGAACTGTAATGCTTGTCTGTTTGATTTCGTTTATTTTTTTTACGCGATATTCTTCCATACAAAGCGGCCCTTCCTCTTTCTAATCACATCTTTACAATTCTCTCAATTGCCTCTTTAGTATTCTCAGCACTTCCAAATGCAGTCAGACGGAAGTATCCCTCTCCGCTTGGTCCAAAGCCTGATCCTGGTGTACCTACGATATTAACAGTCTCAAGCAGGTAATCAAAGAACTGCCAGCTTGTCATGCCGTCTGGTGTCTTTAACCAAATGTATGGTGCATTTACGCCTCCTGATACGCTGTAGCCTGCGCTCTTTAAACCTGTTAAGATCATTTTTGCGTTATTCATGTAATAATCAATCTGTGCCTTAAGCTCAGCCTGTCCCTGAGGAGTGTAAACTGCCTCTCCTGCACGCTGAATGATATACGGAGCACCGTTGTACTTAGTTCCATGACGTCTTGCCCACAATGGATTAAGTGCAACACCATCACACATCAATTCCTTCGGGATTACAGTAAAGCCAAGACGCATTCCTGTAAATCCGGCATTCTTAGAAAAGCTTCTAAGCTCAATTGCACATGTTCTTGCACCTTCACACTCATAGATGGAATGTGGAATATTTTCCTCTGAAATGTAAGCTTCATAGGCTGCGTCGTAGATGATAACTGAACCCTTCTCATTTGCATAGTCAACCCACTTCTGAAGCTCATCCTTTGTGATAACACTTCCTGTTGGGTTATTCGGATAGCAAAGATAAATCAGATCTGGTGTCTTTTCTGGCAGTGCCGGCGTGAAATTGTTTTCCTGTGTACACGGCATGTAAATAACATTGCTCCATGTCTCGGTCTTTGGATCGTAAATGCCAGTGCGTCCTGCCATAACATTACTGTCAACATATACAGGGTAAACAGGGTCACACACAGCAATAACACTGTCTGCCGCAAAGATTTCCTGAATATTTCCGCAATCACACTTCGCACCGTCAGAAACAAATACTTCGTCGATGTCTACATGGCAGCCTCTGTCCTTATATTCCTTTGCAATGGCGCTGCGAAGAAACTCATATCCAAGATCCGGTGCATAGCCGTGAAAAGTCTCTGCATGACCCATCTCCTCTACTGCCTTATGTGTAGCTTCGATAATAGATGGTGCAATTGGCTGTGTTACATCACCAATTCCTAAACGGATAATCTTCTTATCTGGATTTGCTGCACTGTAAGCAGCTACTTTCTTTCCAATTTTTGAAAACAGATAGCTTCCCGGAAGCTTCAGATAATTTTCATTTACTCTTGCCATTCTTCTCCTCTTTCCGCCGTTACGGCTTATACATTTTTCCCCAATATGGAAAGTACCATCTGGCTGTCTCTATCATATTTACCCCGTTTGCCATACTGCTTTTTTGCAGATAACGATGTGCTTCTTCCTCTGTCATGCCCTTTTGCTTCATCAAAAGATCCTTTGCAAGCATAATCTGCTGCTTATCAAGCACATTTCGCTGTTTTGGCTGCTGACGTGCTTTTTTCTTTCGCAGCTCACTTTCTTCTACAGCCGCATCAACACTTGCAAGCAGCTCATGCACCTTAAGCGGCATAGCTACGCATCTAATCCTTTTATCATCTACCTCACTTGTAAACCGCCTTGAAGCAAGAAGTAGCATATCAAATTGTTCCGACAAATCCTCCCTAAGCTGACTATAGATCATGTCGGTCAATCGGTATCCGCACACAACTACTCCATTATGCAGATCATCGGCATATTGAAGTGTCTGAGCACCCGAGGTACAGACAGCAACAACGGGGAATCCATTTTTCACTAAAATATTTCGGATACTTTTTGCATCCTCCGGCTTGGGAAATGCCACTATCACATTTGTCACTGAGATTCCCCCTTTTACACATAACATTTTCGTGCTGCAGTATCTGTTACATCAAAATATTTACACTTAATACTTGTTTAGATACTGCCGGGTTTCCCAATCAGTTACATAAGCCTGATACTGACTTACCTCACGCCTTTTTGCACGAACATATTTGCCGGAAATATACTCGCCAAGCGTCTTCATAACAAGAGGATCATTTTCCATTTCCTCCACTGCCTCTGATAAACTCTTTGGCAGACGCTTTAAATTCAGCTTCTCACACTCTTCTTCACTGAGGCGATAAATATTTAATTCTGTTGCTGCCTGTGGCATTAAGCCCTTTTTAATTCCTTCAAGACCTGCTGCAATGATACCAGCAAATGCCAGATAGGAATTTACACAAGGATCAGGATTTCGAAGCTCAATATGCATATCCTTTGCAGATGTTCTTGGAACGCTGATTAATGGTGAGCGATTGCCTGATGACCATACAATATAGGCCGGTGCTTCATTTCCCGGAACAATGCGCTTATAGGAATTTACAAGCGGATTTGTTACTGCTGTCAATCCTCTTACATGTGCCATGATACCTGCCATAAAATGATAGCCTAGCTCACTAAGTCCATATGAATCAGCTGGATCGGACAAAATGTTATTGCCTTCTAAATCCATAAGCGTCATCTTAAGATGCATACCGCAGCCATCTGAGTCATTCATCGGCTTTGGCATAAATGTTGCATGCAGTCCATGACGGCTGGCAATAGTTTTGCATGTCATGCGAAATGTCACTATATTATCGGCTGCTGCAAGCGCATTCACTGGCTGCAAATCAATCTCATGCTGATAAGGGGAATGCTCATGATAGGAGCTTCTTACATCAATTCCCATATCCTCTAGCGCAAGAATAATGTCTCTTCTTACATTCTCGCCTGTATCAAGCGGTGCCACATCAAAATAAGAACCATGTCCCTGCGTCTGCAGCATCACCTCTCCGTCTGTATCATATGGAAACAGACAAAATTCACATTCTGGGGCAATATAAGGATAAATTCCCATTTTGGCTGCCTCACGGATAACCTGCTTTAATATATAACGGCTGTCCCCCTCAAATGGCGTTCCATCACACTTATGGATATCGCAGATCAGACGGGCAACCTTGCCTGTCTGAGGTCTCCATGGAAAGATCTCAAACGAATCCAAATCAGGATACAAGTACATATCATCTTCTTCGATTCGCACAAATCCGTCAATGCCTGAGCCATCAAATGAACACTCATTATTAAGTGCCTGCTCTAGCTGTCCTGCTGTAACTGCAATATTCTTTACGGTTCCAAACACATCTGTAAACTGCAGACGTATAAATCCAACGTCCTCCTCATCTACCATGCGTAAAATATCTTCCTTTGAATATTTCGACATACTGATGTTTCCTTTCCAACTGATTACTCTGCTATCTGGTGGCTAACTCATGTTTTAGTTTACTAACCTACTATTTTGACAGTGGGGGCAAACTTGTTGCCCCCGTTGGCATGATACTATAGTAACACATCTTTACTGTATCTTCTATATCTTTTTTTCAAAATTAACTTAATATGCTTTGCCCCATACAACCATTTTCTTTGCTTTTTTTCCGCAGCATACACATACGTCAGAAAGCTCTTCCTGCTCAAACGGCATGCAGCGGCTTGTTGCTGACAGCTCTTCCTTTACCTTATCCTCACATGCGCGGTCACCGCACCACATAGCCTTTACAAAACCTGGCTTATTTGCAAGAATATCCTTAAACTCTTCATAATTTGTTGCTGTATAGGTGTGAGCATCTCTATGTGCTCTTGCTCTCTCAAGCATTTCCGTTTGCATAGTCTCAAGAATTTCACCTACCTTCGTTGACAGTTCCTCAAAGCTTACGGTGATCTTTTCTCTTGTGTCACGGCGAACAATTACTGCCTGTCCTGCCTCGATATCCTTCGGACCTACCTCGATACGAACTGGAATACCACGCATCTCTGCCTCTGCAAATTTAAAGCCTGGTCCCTTATCAGAATCATCGATAGTTGTTCTGAAGTTCTTTGCTAACTCTTCCTTAAGTGCATATGCCTTATCCATAACACCTTCCTTATGAGCTGCAATCGGAATAACTGTTACCTGAGTCGGAGCAATTCTTGGCGGAAGAACAAGACCGCTGTCATCTCCGTGAACCATGATTAACGCACCGATGATACGTGTTGTCATACCCCATGAAGTCTGGTAAACATGCTTAATCTTATTATCCTTATCTGCAAAGGTTACATCAAATGCCTTTGCAAAACCATCTCCAAGTTGTGGCTCGTTCCAGACTGTAAAGCCTTTCCATCATGCATAAGAGCCTCGATGGTATAAGTAGATACAGCACCTGCAAACTTCTCCTTATCAGTCTTAACACCCTTAAGAACAGGAATAGCCAGTATTTCCTCACAGAAATCAGCGTAAACATTTAACATCTGGATTGTTCTTTCCTCAGCCTCCTCTGCAGTTGCATGAGCAGTATGACCTTCCTGCCATAAGAACTCTCTTGTTCTTAAGAATGGACGAGTCTCCTTCTCCCAACGAACAACTGAACACCACTGATTATATACACGCGGCAGATCACGATAAGAATGAATGTCTCTGGAATAAAAATCACAGAATAATGTCTCAGAAGTTGGACGTACACACATACGCTCTGGCAGCTCGGTCAGTCCACCGTGAGTGACCCAAGCTACCTCTGGTGCAAAGCCTTCTACATGATCCTTTTCCTTGTCAAGAAGACTCTCCGGAATAAACATTGGCATTGCCACGTTCTGTACACCAGTTGCCTTAAAACGTCTGTCAAGTTCATGCTGGATATTCTCCCAGATTGCATAACCATATGGCTTGATTGCCATAAATCCCTTTACGCTTGTATAATCACACAGCTCAGCTTTCTTTACAACGTCTGTATACCACTGTGCAAAATCTTCATTCATTGAAGTGATTGCTTCTACTAATTTCTTTTCCTTTGCCATGTTAACCTCCATTTTTGATTCGGGTGGATAATAGAAAAGTCCCCTGTCAGCAATTTTTACTGACAAGGGACCAAATCATTCTTTGCTTCGGCGGTACCACCCTTATTAAAACCATGCGGTTTTCTCTTTTTTATGCCTGTAACGCTTGGCTGCGTCCAGTTTCCTGGAATGCTCCAAAGTAGGTTCGTTCCCGCGCATTTGTATGCTCTCACCAACCGCATACTCTCTGTGAAACCGCCTGAAAGTACTATTCTTCTTCATTGCACCATGCAGATTTATAATCTGAATGGTTCTATCTTACAAAACAAAATTTGATTTGTCAACCAATTTAGAGCTGAGAAACTACAAAAATATCATAAATTGCTTTGATTGCTGTCTCAAACTCGGAATTTTTTACACCAACGATGATGTTGATCTCGCTAGAACCCTGATCAATCATCTTTACATTTACCTTTGCATGAGCTAACGCTGAGAAGATGCGTCCTGCTGTTCCTCTTGCCTCTCTCATACCACGTCCTACAATTGCAATAAGAGCGATATCCGGTTCAAGGTCAAGCACATCCGGGTGAACCAGATGCTTGATTTCTGTCAATACCTTCTGCTCTTTCTCCTCAAACTCGCTCTGATGTACAATAACAGTCATGGTATCAACACCACTTGGCATATGCTCAAAAGAAATACCATACTTTTCAAAAGCTTCCAGTACCTTTCTTCCAAAGCCGATCTCGCATTCATCATATCCTTCTCGATATTGATTGCCACAAAGTCCTTCTTTCCTGCAATACCAGTAATTGTATACTTCGGCACATGACATGTCTTTTCCACAATCATGGTTCCCTTATCTTCCGGTGAATTTGTATTTTTGATATTGATCGGAATACCTGCTTGACGTACTGGGAATATTGCATCCTCATGAAGAACGGAAGCTCCCATGTAAGAAAGCTCACGAAGCTCCTTATAAGTGATTGTTGTAATTGGCTCCGGATTTCTAATGATACGCGGATCTGCTACCATACAGCCTGAAACATCTGTCCAGTTCTCATACAGATTAGCATTTACGGCTCTTGCAACGATAGAACCAGTTATATCAGAACCGCCTCTTGAGAATGTTCTAATGGTGCCATCCTCCTCTGCACCAAAAAATCCTGGAATTACGGCACGCTCTACTTTCTCAAGACGCTTAGACATAATCTTGTTTGTGACAGCTGCATTAAAGGAACCATCATGATTAAAACGAATAACCTCTGCTGCATCTACAAACTCATATCCAAGATAGTTTGCCATAATAATACCATTTAAGTATTCACCACGGGAGGCTGCGTATTCCTTTCCAGCTTTTGCTGCAAACTTTGACGCAATCTCCTCAAACTGCGTGTCAAGTGAAAGGGTTAGTCCAAGACCGTTAATGATTTCATTGTATCTTGCCTGAATTTTAGCAAGCTTATCAGAAAAATCTTCGTCCTGCTCTGCAGCTGCATAACATGTATAGAGCATATCAGTTACTTTAGTGTCACCAGAAAAACGCTTTCCCGGTGCAGATGGAACCACATAACGTCTGTCGATGTCGCTGCAAATGATGTCTTTTACCTTTGTGAACTGTTCTGCGCTGGCCAGAGAGCTTCCGCCAAACTTTACAACCTTCTTCATAATCGTATCTCCTCAACAATTAGTCTGACTGCAGTTATGTCTGATCACCTTCCATTAACTGCTGTTATATTGGTATCATCATTCCAGGAAAATGTCAAGTATTTTCCTGTTATCGGATGCCGAAATGACAATTGTGCTGCACATAAAGCGATTGCACCGCGTGGTCCATACACCTTTGCACCGCCATAACGCACATCTGCTGCAATAGGCATACCCGCATGAGAAAGCTGTGCACGAATCTGGTGATGACGCCCCGTCTCAAGCACAATAGACAAAAAATGCCACCCACCTCTGGTGAGGGACTGCTTGCATATGGCAATAATATCTCACCTGATTTTACTTCTTCTCTTGCAATCTCTTTCCATGTTAAAACGGCTTTTTTTGCCAATGGATCTGCCTTACTTGATACTGATGTTGTACCTGTTCGCTTATCTGCCGTTAAATAATTCTCCAGCCTTCCCTCACATGCTGGTACTATTCCACTTACGACAGCTTCATATTTTTTTTGAAAAAATTTTCTGTCTGCAGCTGTGCACTTAAATCTGCTGCAGCCTTTTTTGTCTTTGCGTAGACCATCACACCGGCTACAGGACGATCTAATCTGTGTACGACAGCCAGATATGGGTTATCTGTCTTTGTTTTTGAGGACAAATAACCGCGAAGAAGACTTTCTTGATCCATCGCAAAGCTTTTTCCACGCTGAGATTCCATGCCAAAAGGCTTTTTTACTACGAGAAGGTGTTCATCCTCGTACAGAATGAACACCTTCTGATTGCTGTATCCTGCCATCTTATGCCAGATACTTCTTCAGCGCTTCTGCCTTATCAGTCTTCTCCCACGGAAGATCAATATCAGTTCTGCCGAAGTGGCCATATGCTGCTGTCTGAGCGTAGATCGGACGTCTCAGATCAAGCATCTTGATGATTCCAGCCGGACGAAGATCAAAGTTTTCACGGATAATATCAACGAGCTTTGAATCCTCTACTGCGCCAGTTCCAAATGTATTTACCATGATAGATGTCGGATGTGCAACACCGATTGCATAAGAAACCTGAATCTCACAGCGCTGTGCAAGACCTGCTGCTACGATATTCTTTGCAACATAACGTGCTGCGTATGATGCTGAACGGTCTACCTTTGTACAGTCCTTTCCAGAGAAAGCACCACCGCCGTGTCTTGCCATACCGCCATATGTATCAACGATCAGCTTTCTTCCTGTCAGACCGCTGTCACCCTGTGGTCCGCCGATAACAAAACGACCTGTTGGATTTACGAAAAACTTAGTCTTCTCATCTACCAACTCTGCTGGAATTACCTCGTCAAATACATACTTTTTGATATCCTCACGGATCTGCTCCTGTGTTACATCCGGATCATGCTGAGTAGAAAGAACAACAGCATCAAGACGTACCGGCTTATCATTCTCATCATACTCAACAGTAACCTGAGTCTTGCCGTCTGGTCTTAAATAAGACAATGTTCCATTCTTACGAACCTCTGTCAGTCTGCGTGCCAGCTTATGTGCCAGAGAAATCGGATATGGCATAAGCTCTGGTGTTTCGTTGCTTGCATAACCAAACATCATACCCTGGTCACCAGCTCCTGTATCCAAATCGTCCTTATCCTCACCAGTTTTTGCCTCAAGAGACTTATCAACACCCATTGCGATATCAGTAGACTGCTCGTCAAGAACTGTCATAACCGCACAGCTGTCTGCGCTAAAGCCATATTCAGCATCGGTATAACCAATCTTTCTGATAGTATCTCTTGCTACCTTCTGGATATCAACATATGCATTTGTGGTGATCTCACCCATAATCATAACAAGACCAGTTGTAGTACATGTTTCGCATGCAACACGGCTCATCGGATCCTGCTCGAGCATTGCGTCTAATACTGCATCAGAGATCTGATCGCAGACCTTGTCTGGATGTCCTTCTGTTACAGATTCAGATGTAAATAAATAATGTGCCATAAATTTTCCTCTCTTTCGTATCTTATATATGCGCAATTCACGGATGCACATTCGCAAAACTAACGTGACGTGTGAATTGCTTGCGCTAAAAAAGTCCGCCCTTAAGGGGCGGACCGACAACATTCTATTTATCCGTTCACCTCTTATTGTTCGACTGCAGGCAATGCCTGCTCGCTCAGGTTGGCACCTTCCTTTTGCAAGGGGTTGCCGTGACTTCACTGATCCTATGTATCTCCATCACTCTGAATAAGGGGGTATTCTTTTTTGCAAATGGGATTATAACCCTGTTTGCATCAAAAAGCAAGTGTTTTTTTTATTTTTTCTTTGTTGTTTATAAATCAACGATCACCAATTAGTTGTGCCATTTTTCAGGCGGAAACGCTGGATATCCTTCTCTGTCTCCACTTCCTCGATGATACCGCCAAGCTGGTGAGCTTTTCTGCAAAATCTTCATAGCCTCTTTTAATGTATACGATATCCTCAAGCACACTTACACCCTGTGCTGCCAACCTGCAATAACAAGCGCTGCACCGGCACGAAGATCTGGCACTGTAACTGATGTACCTGAAAACTGCTCGATTCCATTTATGATTGCGATGTTGCTCTCCACCTGAATGCTTGCACCCATGCGAATAAGCTCATCCACATAGCGGAAACGATTATCAAAAATACTCTCTGTCACAACGCTAGTACCGCGGGCAAGTGCCAGTACAACTGACATCTGCGGCTGCATATCTGTCGGGAAACCTGGATATGGCAGTGTATTTACTGATGTTGCATGAAGTCTCTCTTTACAGACAACACGCACAGCATCATCAAACTCAGAAACCTCACAGCCTATCTCACGAAGCTTAGAGCTTAAGCAGTCTAAATGCTTTGGAATAACGTTTTTAACAGTTATATCACCTCTTGTAGCTGCTGCAGCCATCATAAATGTTCCTGCCTCGATCTGATCAGGAATAACGCTGTACTCAGCTCCATGAAGCTTCTTCACACCTTCAATACGAATCACATCAGTACCGGCACCCTTAATATTAGCCCCCATACTGTTCAACATATTCGCAACATCTACAATATGAGGTTCCTTGGCAACATTTTCAAGAACTGTACGTCCCTCTGCCAACGTAGCAGCCAGCATAACATTAATCGTCGCACCTACTGATACCTTATCGAAATAAATACGCGCACCAACTAGCTTTTTTGCGTCAACAATAATCATACCATTGCTGATCTTTCCAGTTGCGCCAAGAGCACGAAATCCCTTTAAATGCTGATCAATCGGACGACTTCCGATGTTGCATCCACCGGAAGGGCAACCTCTGCATGGTGATACTTCCTAAAAGCGCACCAAGAAGGTAATATGATGCTCTCATCTTCTTTACATAGCTGTTATCTACAACACAGCTTCCGATTGTTTTTCCATTTAATCTGACGGTATGGCGTTCATCGCGCACTACTGCCGCACCTGTCTCACTGATTGCCTCCAGAAGGATATTTACATCCTTTACATCCGGAAGGTTTGTAACTGTTACAACTCATCTGCCATGATCGCTGCAGCCAGTATGCCAAGCGCTGCATTTTTGGCACCGCCAATAACAACGTCGCCCACCAACGGATTCCCGCCTTTTATTACATATTGTTCCATATATTCCTATCTCCCGTTCCAATCATTAATCGGTATATTTGGAGTCTGACAGGCTGAAAATACCGGCATGGAGCTAAAACCTCATGGCAGACATTAAATTAACATTGTCTGTTCTGCCACTTGGTTTTATTGGCAATTCAGCTTATCTTTGTCTTTGATTTTTAGTTACATTTATTTTAAGCTATAAGCGTTTCGTGCATTATGACGAATTAAACCTGATTATGACTTGCCTATTTTATCAAGTCTGTTTCATTATAACATACTTTTCGCCTTTGTAAACCTCTTCTAAATAACTTTATGACTTTTATTGCAAAAGGGACATATTCATGTAACAATTTTGTAATATTTTTCTAAAACATGCGTTTGGAATTAGTAACTGACAGCTATTGTCACTCGAACTTTCTTTCGTCAGCGTTTCTTTTTTTCCTTTTTGTCTTTCTTCTTCACGCTATAGCCAAAGGTTCCAAGGATGTTGTCAAATGTCTGATACTCTCCATGTGAATATGCGACAAGGTGTGCCTTATTTAAGTCAAGCTTTCCCTTTTCGTCAAGCAGTGACTCATCAACCTGCACAGCCGTTACCTTTGCCAAAAACATATCATGGTACAGCTACGTACGTCTGAGCATCGATCGATGTACAGCTACGTACGTCTGAGCATCGATCGATGTACAGCTACGTACGTCTGAGCATCATCGATGTACAGC
>ENA-OQCN01001113-OQCN01001113.1-human-gut-metagenome-genome-assembly--contig:-NODE-1113-length-13685-cov-5.134091_pt1 | contig 13685 bp, 14 predicted proteins | sample MGYA00242497_ERZ504576 | MGnify/ENA primary metagenome ERZ504576 (study PRJEB26092, sample SAMD00036296) | human gut metagenome | host: Homo sapiens | study: EMG produced TPA metagenomics assembly of...
CAAAAAGGAAAAAAAGGGGGTAGCAAGTAATGAAGATGTCGAAAAAATCAAAAGCAGTGATTTATATCTTACTCGGGCTTGTGGCACTTTACTTTCTTGCACCGTTTATCTATATGTTGTTTTCAGCATTTAAGACAGAGGGCGAAGCGATTGCATATCCACCGAAGCTGTTTCCATCCGAATGGCATTTTGAAAATTTTGCAAATGCATGGAAATCACAGCCGTTTGGTACGTATCTTTTAAACTCGGTGTTGGTAACGGCTTTGACAACGATTGGTCAGGTGCTTTCTTGTTCCTTAGTTGCCTACGGATTTGCAAGATTTAATTTTAAAGGGAAAAACGTACTCTTTATGATCTTACTTTCAACAATGATGATTCCATGGGACGTTACCATGATTCCACAGTATATGGAATTTAAATTATTTGGATGGATCAATACATTGAAACCGTTGATTGTACCGGCATGGTTTGGTTCGGCTTATTATGTATTCCTGATGAGACAGTTTTTGATGGGAATTCCGAAAGACTTTGAAGAAGCAGCACGCATTGATGGAGCAAATCAGTTCCAGATTTATTGGAAAATTTTTATGCCAATTATGAAACCATCATTGATTTTAGTTGGTGTATTAAACATGCTGACGGTATGGAATGATTACCTTGGTCCACTCATTTTCTTACAGGATCGAAGCAAATATACACTGGCACTTGGACTTGCTTCCTTTAAGGGAGTTCACAGCACACAGATTATTCCGATGCTTTGTATTACGATCATTATGATTATTCCGCCGATTATTATTTTTATTATCGCACAGAAATATATTGTTGAAGGAACCAGTGGCTCTATTAAATAAGACAGACTTATAAAGCGGTCAGGCAGACTGGAACTGTCTGGCCGTTATTGTCGGTAAAAGAAGAGCTGAGAGGAGAAAATTATGGCAAGAAAAACAGTAAAAAGATGGGAAAACCATCGGATTACCGGAATTGGGAGAAGAGAAGCAAGAACTGCTTTTTATAGAGATTCGCAAAAAAGAATCTGCTTAAATGGAAAATGGAAGTTTAAATATGTCGAGGCTCCGGAACTTTCACCGGAAGGATTTGAACAGCCTGAAGTATGTGGAGAATGGGATACGATTGATGTTCCATCGGTATGGCAGCTTCGAGGTTATGACAAAATGCACTATACCGATGTGCTCTATCCGTTTCCGGTAAATCCACCGTATGTACCGGATGAAAATCCTACCGGAATTTACAAAAAGACAGTAGTTTTAGAGGAACAATGGTTACAAAAAGATACGATTTTAAAATTCCATGGCGTTGATAGTGCATTTGATGTCTGGGTAAACGGAACGCATGTGGGATTTAGTAAAGTAAGCCGCCTGCATCGGAATTTGAAATCACCGACTTTGTAAAATGCGGTGAAAATGACATTACAGTACGAGTTTATAAATGGTCAGATGGTACTTATCTGGAAGATCAGGATATGTGGTGGCTATCCGGAATTTATAGAGATGTCGAATTAATTAATGAAGAAAAAAATGCAATTCTCGATGTACAGGTGAACGGCACCTTAGATGAGAATTATAGAGATGGTATATTTACCGCAAAAATTACAATGAAACAGGCAGGCACAAGCTTTAAATGGAAACTTTCCTATAAAGGAGAAGTGGTGCTTGAGGAAAAGCTTACTTCGGAAACAAAAGAAGCTTGCATAGAAGCAAAACTTCCGGAAGTTTATAAATGGACCGCAGAGACACCGAATCTGTATGACTTTACGGTTGAGAGCGCAACGCAGGAAGTGACGGTTCGATGTGGTTTCCGTAGAATTGAGATAAAAGACAAAAATTTCCGTGTAAATAATCAGGTAATCTTATTAAATGGAGTCAATCATCATGATTATAATCCAAAAGAAGGAAGAGTTATAACCAGAGAGCTGATGGAAGCGGATATTCGTTTGATGAAACAGTACAATATCAATGCGGTGCGTTGTTCCCATTATCCGGCAAATGAATATTTTTATGATTTGTGCGACGAGTATGGACTTTATGTTATTGATGAAGCAGATTTGGAATGCCATGGCTTTGAGTGGGTAGAGAATTATACCTGGATTACAGACGATGAAACCTGGAAAGCAGCTTATGTAGATCGTAGCGTGCGTATGGTGAAGCGAGATCGAAATCATCCATCCATTATTATGTGGTCTATGGGAAATGAGTCTGCATTTGGATGTAATTTCCGTAGTGCAGCAGAAGCCATTCGTAAGCTGGATGATACCAGACTGGTTCATTATGAAGGGGATTTTGAAGCAGAAGTAACAGACGTATATTCCACCATGTATACCCGATTAAAAGGCTTAAAAGAAATTGCCGAATATCAGGTGAAAGGTGACAAACCACATGTGATGTGTGAGTACGGGCATGCGATGGGCAATGGACCGGGTGGTTTAAAGGCATATCAGGATTTATATCGCAAATATAAACGTCTTCAAGGTGGATTTTTGTGGGAGTGGTACGACCATGGAATTTATACCGAAGAAGAGGGACAAAAATATTATAAATATGGCGGAAATTATGGAGATTTTCCGACAAACGGGAACTTCTGTATTGATGGAATTTTAATGCCGGACCGTACTCCATCTCCAGGAATGGAGGAATATAAGCAGATTATTGCGCCGGTTGAGATTATAGCAGTAGAAGGAAGCATGAAAAAAATTCAGCTTACGAATTATTATGATTTCCTGAATTTAGAAACGGTGGTACTTGATTGGAAACTTCAAGCAGAAAACCAGATTGTACAAGAAGGAGTCGTAGAAAATCTTTTTGTGGCTCCGCATGAGAAAAAGACAATTACGTTGCCGATTGCTGAGTTTGAAGTGCAGGCAAATACCGATTATTATCTGACTTTGACCGTATGCCAGAAAACGGATACAGGATATGCTTTGGCAGGTCATGAAATCAAAAAAGTTCAGATTCCGTTACAAATCAGAAAAGATGAGTTTGCAGTCAGAAAAGTTGCAGATAAACTTCAGGTATCTGAGTCGCAAGGCATGCTTACCGTAAAAAACAGCTGTATTACAGCAAAATTTAGTACGGTATTTGGAAAGCTGCTCTCTTTTGAAACAAATGGAAAAGAATATCTGAGTGAAGGTCCGAGAATGAACGTATATCGTGCTACCATCGACAATGATATGTATAAAAAAGAAGACTGGATGAATAAATATTTTATTCAAAAACCGGTAGAAGAGACGGAATCTATACACTGGCAGGAAGAAGCCGATAAAGTGACTGTGCAAATCAAAACATTCTTTAGCTGTTATAACCAGTCATGGGGATTTGAATGTGATTATACTTATGAAATCTATTCTTGCGGACAGATGAAAGTAGAACTTCAGGGCAAAGCCATTCAAAGAGGTAAGCTGGAACCGCCATTTTTACCGCGCATTGGAATTACAATGAAAGCAAATAAAGCCTTACAAGAAACCATGTGGTATGGAATGGGACCGGGAGAAAGTTATATTGACAGCAAGGCAGCTTCGGTTATGGGTATCTATGAAAGTACAGTAGATCAAATGATGACAGATTATGTATTTCCACAGGAAAACGGTCATCGTGAACAGGTCAAATGGTTTAGAATCGGAGATACAACAGATGGCTTGTTATGTAAGATGGAAAATAAATTGGGATTAAATCTTGCAAATTATACAGATGAAAGTTTGGAAAAAGCACAGCATCCGTTTGAAATTGAAAAAGCGGAGCATGTCATCATCCATTTGGATTATCTGCATTCCGGGCTTGGAAGTAATAGCTGTGGCGAAGAACAGTTAGAAGAAAATAAAGTGAAGCTTCAAGACTTTGCAATGGTCTTTACCGTTTCGGCAGTAAAATGCGGAACAGAGATTGAAGAAGCGAGAAAACAGTACATCGATTAAAAAGGAGAAAATTGTACATGAGTAAAACAATGTTTTCAGAAAATCTGCAAAGCAAGTTACATGGTGAAGAATGGCTTATCTGGCAAGAGCAGTATGAAGCAAAAGAAAATCTCAAATATGAGAGTCTGTTTGCACTTTCCAATGGCTACCTTGGAATTAGAGGCAGCCATGAGGAAGGCACAAAAATCACACTGCCATATCTTTATATCAATGGAGTATTTGATAAGTCAGAGACATTTATGAGAGAGCTTGCGACCCTTCCGAACTGGCTTGGAATCAAGCTTTATGTAGAAAAAGAGTTAATTGGAATTGAAGACTGTGAAATTTTAGAGTTTGCGAGAGTGCTCGATATGAAGGGAGCGTTCCTTGGAAAGAGAGTGCACTTAAGAGATTCAAAAGGAAGAGAAACTCTTATTGAAGGAATCCGTTTTGTCAGCAGAAATAATGTGCATCGCATGGGAATCAAACTGCATGTAACACCGCTTAACTATAGTGGAATCATTGAAGTGGAAAGTATCATTGATGGCAGTATCATTAATTTTTATGATGCACCGCGATTTAAAGTAAAACATACTTATATGACCGCAAATGAAAAATTGGCAACAGATGGATGTTATATCGAAGTGGCAACCAGAGAAAATCATTTGCATGTAGGCTGTGGCTGCCGAATCGAAGCGTATGTAGACGGTAAACCGGTGCTTGGAAATCGTATGACGAGTAGATTTGGCGAACAGTGTGTAGAATTTGGTGATATTCATGTCGAAGAAGGCAAAGAAGTAGAGATTGTAAAATATGTTTCTATGTATACCGAAAGAGAATGTCCGGCTTACGCACTGCATACAACCGTTGAAAAAGAAATCGAACAATTTATTGAAACCGGTTTTGAAGAAGAACTAAAATTGCATGAAGCTGTGTATGCGCAAATGTGGGAAAATGCGGATCTTAAGATTACAGGCGATGCGGAATTAAATCAGGCAATTCGGTTTAATATTTTCCATTTGATGAGTACCGGAAATGAACACGATGAGCATGTAAATGTCGGAGCAAAACTCTTAACCGGAGAAGAGTATGGTGGACACGCATTCTGGGATACCGAGCTGTTTATGCTTCCATTCTTTGCATGGGTGTTCCCGAAGACCGCACAAAACCTGGAGAATTACAGATATCATCTTTTAGATGCTGCACGCGCAAATGCGCACAAGAATGGTTATAAAGGAGCGCAGTATCCATGGGAGTCCGCAGATGACGGAACAGAACAGTGCCCGGATTGGACGATTGAACCGGATGGAACCTGCTATCGCTGTTATGTGGCAGTCTATGAGCATCATGTAACCGCCGCAGTGGCATATGGAATTTGCAATTATATAAAGATTACGCAGGATATGGAATTCCTTTATAGCAAAGGCGCAGAAATATTGACAGAGACCGCAAGATTCTGGGCAAGTCGTTGTGAATACAATCAAGCAAAGGATTGCTATGAAATTAATCAAGTAACAGGTCCGGATGAATGGCATGAGCCGGTGAATAACAATCTGTATACCAATTATCTTGCAAGATGGAATTTAAGATATGTGCTTTCACTTTTAACTGCAATGAAAGAAGAAAAGGCGGATGCTTATCGTGCGTTGGTTGAAAAAACAGGGCTTACAGAATGTGAGATGGAGACTTGGAGAGAAGTACAGGCGAAAATGTATCTCCCAAGAAAAGAAGGCACAAAGTTGCTAGAACAGTTTGAGGGATATTTTGAGTTGGATAATGTAACAATTGAAAAATACGATGAAAATGACTGGCCGGTGCGCCCGGAAGCACTTAAAACCAGGAAGGCAAGTGAGACTCAGATTACAAAGCAGGCAGACGTTGTAATGTTGCTGCATCTTCTGAGCGAGGAATTTGACGAAGAGACAATGAAAGAGAATTATACTTACTATGAAAAACGTGCGCTTCATGGTTCCTCTTTAAGCCCGAGTATTTTCTCGGTTATGGGGCTTAAAGTGGGTGATGACTCAAAAGCATATCGTTATCTGCGTCGTGCCGCTTTTATTGACTTGCTGAATATGCAGGGAAATACAAGAGAGGGAATTCATGCCGCAAACACCGGTGGTGTTTGGCAGACCGTTGTATTTGGATTTGCGGGAGTGTCCCAGCGAGAAGACGGTATGTTAAAAGTGCGTCCAAATATGCCAAAAGAATGGCAGAATTTAACCTTCCGTCTGCATTATAGAGGTGCATGGCTTGAAATCACAGTGATGGAGCAAATCAGGCAGAGATAAAACGCCTTGCCGGAGAAGCGGTAGAAGTTGAAGTGAATGGAGTTGTAAAAGAAATATAAAAACAGAAATTTTAGAAGAAACAGGAGGATGAGTGATGAAAAAATGGCTGGCAATCGGAGGACTTATACTGGTTACGGTCATATGGGGCGGAGGATTTGTAGCAAGTGATATGGCACTGGAGAGTATGAAGCCTTTCCAGATTATGATGGTAAGATTCCTGGTCGCATCTGTATTGATGGGAATGCTTGGTCTGGGAAATCGAAAAAAAGCAGAGCAGGCAACCAAACGTGCGGGTGCAATAAAAGCAGGCATATTAATGGGAATTGCGCTTTTTATGGGCTTTTCATTGCAGACAATTGGTCTGCAATATACAACACCTTCCAAGAATGCGTTTCTTACAGCGCTTAATGTAGTGATTGTGCCATTTATCGCATTTCTTATTTTAAAAAAGAAGATTGGAATAAAAGGAATCGTTGGGGCAATTCTGTCAGTTGTCGGAGTAGCGCTGCTTTCCTTAAATGGCAATCTTACGCTGAGTTTGGGAGACGGACTTACGCTTCTTTGTGCTGTAGGATTTGCATTTCAGATTTTCTTTACCAGTGAATTTGTGAAAAAATATCCGGCTTCGGTATTAAATATGGTTCAGATGATTACCGCATTTGTATTATCCGCAGCGAGTCTTGTGATTTTTGAAGAAATGGAGTTCCAAGTTACCACAAAAGGATGGCTAAGTGTCTTATATTTGGGTATAATAAGTACGACTGTTTGCTATTTATTGCAAACAGCATGTCAAAAATATGTGGATGAGACAAAAGCAGCAATTGTGCTTTCAATGGAGTCCGTCTTTGGAACGATTTTCTCTATCATTATTCTTCATGAAGTAATCACACTGCGTATGGTAATCGGATGCATCATTATCTTGATTGCAGTCATTATTTCGAACTTATCGGAAGCAGAAGGAGAAATGAAAAATGAAGAAATACAATGCGATAATCTTTGATTTAGACGGAGTAATCTGTCATACGGATCAGTATCATTATGAAGCGTGGAAAGCGGTTGCAGACGAACTGGGAATCTATTTTGATGAAGCAATCAATAATCGACTCAGAGGCGTAAGTCGTATGGAAGTTTCGAGATTATCCTGGAGCGTTATGAGAAAGAGATGAGCGAGGCTGACAAAGAACATTGGATTACAAAGAAAAACGAAATCTATAAAGCACTTCTGAAAAATATGAGTCCGGCGGATTTATCGCTTGAAGTAAAAGAGACTCTGGATGGCTTACGTGAAAGTGGTCATAAGCTTGCAATTGGATCATCAAGTAAGAACGCAAGATTCATTCTTGGACAATTGGGTCTTGGAGAATATTTTGATGCAATTTCGGACGGAAACAACATTTCGAAATCAAAACGGATCCGGAAGTGTTTGTAAAAGCAGCAGAATATATAGAAGAAGCACAAAAGCATTGTCTGGTCGTAGAAGATGCAGAGGCCGGGCTTAAGGCAGCAATTGCAGGAGGAATGGATTGCGCAGCAATCGGAGATGCAGTCGGATGTGGACTTGGAACGTATAATCTGGCTACATTTTCAGATTTATTAAAAGTTGTAGAAAACTAGAAAGAAGATGAACCAAATGAACGAAACATTTTTAACGAACCTTCTTAGCAGTATTTCCGTATCCGGCTATGAAGAACCGGTACAAGAAGTTGTAGAAGCAGAAATGAAAAACTACGCAGATGAAATCCGTCGTGATGAAATGCAGAACTTAACATGTGTTTTAAATCCGGACAGCGATGTAAGAATCATGCTTTCGGCACATGCAGATGAAATCGGGCTTATGATTTCCAATATCAGGGAAGACGGAAGATTGCAGGTGATTGACCGAGGCGGAATCGTGCCGGCGACCTATCCGGGACACCAGGTGAGAATTAAGACCAAAAACGGAGAAGTTTATGGGGTAGTTGAAGCATATCGCAGTCTCTTTAAAGATGAAAATCTCGGAACGAAACAGTTTTTGATCGATATTGGAGCAAAAGATAAAGCAGACGCTTTAAATTATGTAAGTCTAGGGGATCCAATCGTACCGGATACACCGATTCGTAAACTGGCAAACGGAAAATTTACTGCTCGTGCGTTAGATGACAGACTGGGTGTTTACATTATCATGGAAGCACTGAAACGAGCAAAAGAGTTGGGATGTAAAGTTGGAATTTACGCAGCTTCCACAACAGGAGAAGAGACAACCAAGACCGGAGCATATTGGACCAGTGCCAGAATTCAGCCGACCATGGCAATTGTAGTAGATGTTACATATACAAGTGATTGCAGTGGAATGGATCCGGCAGAGATGGGAACGGTATGCCTTGGAGAAGGCCCGGTGCTTTGTAACAGTCCGATCGTGGTAAAAGCACTCAATGAAAAGATGGAAGAGTGTGCAAAGAAAGCAGGCATTTCTGTGCAAAGAGAAGCGGCAAGCAGACTTTCCTACACCGATGGAGATCAAATTCATTTTTCTAATCAGGGTGTTCCGATGGTGTTAGTGTCGATTCCGCTGCGCTATATGCATATGCCGGCGGAAGTGGCAGATGAAAAAGATGTGGAAGGGTGCATTGAGTTGATTGCACAGTTTCTTGCGGGATATCAGGGGTAAGGTAGAAAAATGGAAATCAGTGAAGCAATCCAAAAATGTACGATACTTAACAATGCGAGTGAAACAATAAAAGAATCAGTGCAAAAGAACGGACAAATAGTGCTTCAGGAAAAAGGTGTTCCTATTTTTCGGGAGCGAGAACGAGTAGATACATTATACTTCATTGTGGAAGGCTATGTGGTGCTGTACCGTCATAATCACCGTGGAGACCGGAAAAATATCTTTATTTATACAGATGGTGCACTTTTAAATGAAGTAATTGTAGAAAAACCAATCGCGTCAATCAGTGCAGAGCCACTTTGCGATACCCTTATGTTAAAGATTCCAAGAAAATATTTTATGGACTATATGGAAGATGCAGCATTTTCAAGAGAAGTGGTCTATTCAAGCACAAAGAAAATTCGTAAAATGTATCATCAGCTGGCGAACACTTCAAATTCATTTAGGCTTGAAAAGCAGATTATAGCAAAGGTCTGGAAATTGGCTCGAGACTATGGGATAGAGACTCCATCGGGAATACAGATTCCATTTAAAGTAACGATTACATTTCTGGCAGACATGCTAGGGGCAAAAAGAGAATCTGTCTCAAGAGTGATGGGACATTTGAAAAAATCAAACTTAATTGAATATCAAGAAAAGCTGATTCTCGTTCCGGATATTGATAAGTTGTTGAAAAAAATTCATGAAAAAGAATAATAAAACGTGATGATTATCACGGAAAGAAAAAATCTTTGTTGATAAAATGATATTAACAAAGATTTTTTGTATAAAAAAATAGAAATAGTAAGAAGAAAGGAACGATTATGGGATATCAGTTAGCTAGAGAAGCATTTTCAGAAATATTTGAGTCCATAAAAAAGAAATATGATATCTGGGCTCCGGTACGAAAAGAAGGAGAGGGAACCTTCTCAGAAATCGATGTGATTCGATATGATAAGATAAAAGATTTGGATGAAATTGAATGGGAAAAGCGTTCAGATTATTCTTTTAAGGAATCGTTGCTTAAAATCAGAGAGACGATTTTTTATTTTACAGAAGATGAGACAATCGTACCGAAAGAGCAGGAAAAAGATTTGCTCATTTTTCTTCGTTCCTGTGAAATGCATGCATTAAAACGATTGGATGAAATGTATTTAAAGAGTGGAAAAGAAGATTTCTATTATGCGAGAATGCGTAAAAAAGCAAAATTTATCTTGATGGGATGTAAGGAAAGTTGTGAAACAGGGTTTTGTGTCAGCATGGGAACCAACAAAAGCGAGAACTATGATGCCTATTTAAAATTGAAAAACAACCGTGTCTGTCTTGATGTTTCAGATGAAGAGTTAAAGAAATATTTTAAAGGTATGCCGGAAGCAGAGGTGTTACCGGAATTTGTACAAGCAAATTTAGAAAAGGTAGAACTTCCAAAACATTTATCAAAAGAAAGTGCCAAGCTTCCAATCTGGGAAGAGTATGGAGCACGTTGCATCGGATGCGGACGTTGTAATTTTGTCTGTCCGACATGTACTTGTTTTACAATGCAGGATATTTTTTATAAAGATAATGAAAAGGCAGGAGAACGCCGAAGAGTGTGGGCATCCTGTCAGGTAGATAAATACGATACGATTGCGGGCGGGCATGAGTTCCGTACAAAAAAAGCAGATAAGGTACGTTTTAAAGTTTTACATAAAATTTATCATTATGAGAAGCGGTTTGGATATCCGATGTGCGTAGGCTGTGGCCGATGTGACAATGTCTGCCCAGAGTATATTTCCTATTCAAATCTGATTAACCGGTTGAGCAAGGAGGAAAAAAGAAATGAAGAATGAATACATTCCTAAGCTTTCCAAAATAAAAGAAGTGATAAAACATACGGATTTGGAATATACTTTTCGAATGGAGTATGATGGAGAAGTAAAACCGGGACAGTTTTTTGAACTTTCCATTCCGAAGTATGGAGAAGCTCCGATTTCTGTTAGTGGAATTGGAGATGGTCTGGTCGATTTTACCATCCGAAGAGTAGGAACTGTGACAAACGAGGTATTTGAAAATTATGTGGGAGATAAATTGTTTATCAGAGGACCTTATGGCAATGGGTTTGAACTGGAAAATTATAAGGGGAAGGAACTCGTAATTATTGGAGGCGGAACCGGAGTTTCTCCAGTGCGTGGGGTGATTCAGTATTTTTCAGCTCATCCAGAGGAGGCAGTCAGTACAACACTAATTGCTGGATTTAAAAGTCCGGAAGATGTGCTGTTTAAGAAAGATTTTGAAGAATGGAAAAAACACTTTATGTAATTCAGACCGTAGATACAGCACCGGAAGGATACGAAGGTTCGGTTGGAATGGTAACAAAATATATTCCGGATTTGAGATTTAAAAATCCTGAAAATGCGGTATTTATCTGCGTAGGACCGCCGGTCATGATTAAATTTACGATTATGGAGATTAAGAAACTTGGAATTAAAGATGAGCAGATCTGGACTTCTTATGAGAGAAAAATGTGTTGTGGAATCGGAAAATGCGGTCATTGTAGAATGAACGAAAAATATGTCTGTCTGGATGGACCGGTATTTAATTATACAGAAGCCAGGGAGTTGATAGATTAGGAGAAGCGAAATGAGTTTGGATATCAATACAAAAAAAGCGAAAAAGAATGCCTGGAGAATTACAAAAGAACGAGGAATCGGGGCATCCAGAATCCGTGTGCCAGGCGGATATTTAAATGCCGATGTGCTTGGAATGGTACAGGAGATTGCAAAGGAATATGGAAATGGATATGTGCATTTAACAACAAGACAGGGATTTGAGATAGAAGGAATCCATCTTGAAGATATGGAAGCAGTAAATCAGAAACTTCAGCCGATTATTGAGCTGGTAGAAACAAATCAAGCTGAAACGAATCGTGAAAAAGGATACGAAGCATCTGGGACCAGAAATATTCAGGCATGTATTGGGAATAATGTCTGTCCATTTGCTAATTATAATACAGCAGAACTAGCAAGAAAAATTGATAAAGAAATCTTTCCAAACGACCTGCATTTTAAAATTGCATGTACAGGCTGTTCCAATGATTGTGCAAAAGCAAGAATGCATGATTTTGGAATTATCGGAATGACAATGCCACAGTATGATGCAGCCCGCTGTGTCAGCTGCCAGGCGTGCATAAAAGGCTGTAACAGTTTGTCAGTGGGCGCACTTCGTATGGAAAATTATCGAATTGAAAGAGATACTCAAAAATGTATCGGCTGTGGGGTCTGTGTCACAAAATGTCCGACCAGAGCATGGACAAGAAGTAAGAAAAAATATTACAAATTATCCATTATGGGAAGAACCGGAAAGAAAAATCCAAGACTTGGACAGGATTTTCTTGTGTGGGCAGATGAAGAAAACATTATTAGGATTATTAAGAATACGTATAAATTTGTTGAAGAGTATATCTCTCCGGATGCACCTGCGAGAAAAGAGCATATTGGATATATTATTGATAGAGTTGGATTTGAAAAATTTAAGGAGTATGCTTTAAAAGGGGTAGAATTTCTGCCGGAGACGATAGTAAAAGAATGTGTTTACTGGGATGGGATTCATTATTGTTAAGGAAAGAAGTTAGCTTAAGCAAAATAAAAGGAAGGAATTAAAAAGTCGGTCAGTCTCAAGGTGAATTTGGCGATTTCTAAGAAATGTTGTAAAATCAAGGAAAATGAGTGATTTCTAAAAAGAGATTGACTGACTTTTTGTGAAAAAACTTGCAAAAAATGGGTGATTAGAGGATAATGAGAATTAGAAATGGCGGAAATACTGTTGTTGTATATTACCTATGAGGGATTGAAACTCATTTTTTGTTATTCCATCAGTCTTTTTATTCGAGTTCGCCAAAAGTACCTCAGAACTTAAGAATACCTAAACTAAAGATACATTTGCATTAATAAAATAATAGAAATGCATCTGTAAAAAAGGAACGAAATAGAAATACAACATCTAATCAAAACACATCTGCAACCTTTATTATTCAGAAAGCAGAGACGAGGTAAAAAAACAACATATGACAGAACTACAAAGAAGTTTATTTGAACTACAAGATTTAAAATATCGTGATTTTCAAAGCAAGTTGTTACCGAAGACAGAAAAAGAAAAAATCATTGGAGTTCGTACACCGATTCTTCGTAAATTTGCGAAAGAGTTTGCCCAAACAAAAGAAGCACAAAACTTTTTACAAGAACTTCCTTATCAGTATTACGAGGAAAATAATTTACATTTGATGCTTGTGACACAGATTTGCGACTACAAAAAATGTTTAAAAGAAGTGACACAATTTTTACCCTATATTGATAATTGGGCAACCTGTGATTTACCCTTACCAAAATGCTTTGAAAAACACAAAGCGGAATTGATTGTGGAAGTAAAAAATTGGATTGCTTCAAATGATACGTATACCATTCGGTATGGAATTGGAGTGCTATTACGGCTGTATTTAGATGAAGATTTTAAAGATGAATATCCGAAACTTGTCTCAGCTGTGATTTCGGACGAATATTATGTCAATATGATGATTGCTTGGTATTTTGCGACTGCGCTTGCAAAGCAATGGGAGGCTGTGATTGGATATCTAAAAGACCGGAAGTTGCCGGAATGGGTGCATAGGAAGACAATTCAAAAAGCGATGGAAAGCAATCGAATTACGGAAGAACAGAAAGCGGAATTGAGAGGATTGAGATGAAATGTAAGTTCTACTCTTACCTCTTAACGCTATAACAGACATGTAAAAGCATCTACAAAACCAAACCTCTAATATTCACCCATCAGAAACCGGCCCCGGCCGGTTTCTTTTTTTACAAGAATTTACCTTGTACAAATCTTACAAAAG
>ENA-OQCN01001114-OQCN01001114.1-human-gut-metagenome-genome-assembly--contig:-NODE-1114-length-13679-cov-3.710227_pt1 | contig 13679 bp, 12 predicted proteins | sample MGYA00242497_ERZ504576 | MGnify/ENA primary metagenome ERZ504576 (study PRJEB26092, sample SAMD00036296) | human gut metagenome | host: Homo sapiens | study: EMG produced TPA metagenomics assembly of...
AAATTTTATTCCATATCTGATGCATCTGTTACTTCGTCTGCAGTGATTCCTTTTTCTGCTTTCTAGTTTCTCATTTGCACCTTCTACATTCATTCTTGAAAGTACAAACATAATCAATACATCAAAGATTAACGGAAGCCAAAGATACATAAACTGCATCATATTAAGTGCGGACTGTGGCTGAGTTGCATTTGTTCCAACATATCCGCTGAACTCAAGCATCCATCCAACAACAGCTGTTCCAATACCTCCACCAATCTTTACACCAAGAGAAGTACAAGAGTACATCGTACCGTCAATTCTCTTTCCCTGTGTAAGATAAGTGTATTCCGAGCAGGATGCGATAACTGCATTCATATCTCCCTGCCATGGTCCCTGTCCTAATGCTGCAAGCGCTGTAAATGCCATCATAAGTGGAACACTGCCCATATATCCGGCAACAACAACGAGTGCTCTGCCGACAACTGCTAACATATAACCTCTCAAGTTCAGTTTGTACATACCTTTCCACTTACCAACTAAGGTTGGTGTGAAAATCAAAGCAATAATCAGTGGAATATTAACTGCCCATGCGAACTGTCCGAACAGGTTTTTATTTTTCAGTACCCATGTCATGTAATAAATACCAGCCCCGATCATGGCACTGTATAACTGCTGTAAGATGTAAGTTCCACAGATCATCATGTAATATTTGTTTTTAATAAGAAGTTTGAATGCCTGTACCATTCCGTACTTCTCATCCTCATTCTTTGTTTCTCCTTCGTTAAGTTCCTCTTCTGGAAGCTCCTTAACAGAAAGAGCAGAAATTGTATTTACGATAAGACCAATGATTGCATAAATAATTGCTACAGTTCTCCATGCAGCTGCATCTCCACCACACTTATCTACAAATCCAACCGTAATTGCCTGAATCAGAAGACTTGTTGAAAATGCAAAGATGAAACGGTAAGATCCCATCTGCACACGTTCTTTACTGTTCTTAGTAATAAGTGATGTAAGTGCTGAGTATGCAATATTGTTTGCTGTATAAAACACACCATTTAACAGTGTATAAGAGATAAAGAACCATGCATATTTAGCGGTTGTTCCCCAGCTGACCGGCACAGCAAAACAGCAGACCAGCGTAATGGCACAGCCGATATATCCATATAGCATCCAAGGCTTTGCTTTTCCCATTTTGCTGTGTGTTTTGTCGATCATTGATCCAAAGAATATGTCCGTAAAACCATCAAATAATTTTGATACAGCAATCAGAGTACCAACAACACCTGCAGCGAGTCCTACTGAGTCTGTCAGATAGACCATCATGAAGGAGGTCAGGAACGCATAGACTACATTACCTGCGATATCACCCGAACCATATCCAATTTTGTTATACCATTTCAAATACTTTTTTTCTTCCATAGAATTTCTTTGCTCCTCATATTCATTGCGCTTAGAATTTCAAGATGCCTAACAGTATGATGCCTAATTCTAAATTTTTCTTTTGCTCTGTTTTCGCCTGACTGTTCTGTATATCCGGACCTTGCAGAACAGCCAGTCTCTCTTTCCTTGTTTACGGGTTACATGAAACTTTATTATCCCTTTACATACGGAACCAGGGTGAACTGGAACCGGAATAATACATCATTAAATCGATACTGATCCAATACAACCGGACCACAACTGTTAGAACCTATTCCATTTAATGCATAATCAACACAAAGAACTACACTGTCTGATTCTGTCAATTCATAATTATGTGTTTTCTTCTCAAGTTCTTCCTGCGTATAATAAGAAGCATTTGAATGAAAATGTACTTCCTGAAAATGCCGCAATTCCATATCGGCTGTTGTTAAGTTCTACATATCCACAATCATAATGGCTTCCATTTTCCTGTGGACGGATATAATCTTCATGCAAATCACTTACGTTTGCCCGGTACAGACCATGGCTTGCTGCCTGATGTTTGTCACGATAGCTCTCCTGTGGTCCCATTCCAAAGTATCTGGCATCTGAAAGTTTTTTATCCAGGAACATTCTCACACCAAATCTCGGAAGATCCGGGAATTCTCCGTCTTTTGTTGCTTCTATATCTGCATCAATCTTTCCTGTAGCATCTATTTTCCATGTAATCGTCACATCAAGAATCTTCTGTACTGTCTCTGCCACAACGGAAGCATGGCTTACAATCTTCACACCATGTTTTCCCTGCACAACCTCTGTCGTATAAGCTCTTGTATAAGCCTTGTCATAGTGGGCTTTTTTCCATTCAGCTTTGATATACATATCATTATCTGTTGGTGCTCTCCAGATATTTAATTCCATCGGATGGTTCAAATATTCCCTTCCTGCAAATTTCATCTCTGTAAAGAGTGCAGTACGTCGGTCAATGGTGTAAGAAAATTCACGACCTTTGATGTGAATCTGTGTATCATCTTCATTCACCTGTAATTCAGAGTCCGTCGCTGTTTTTTCCAACCATTTTTCTGCCAACTGGCACTTGGCATCCTTCTGGCTTACTTCGATCTCATCAAATCCAAGGATGTGATTCTCTTCCAGCAATGGCATTTCTTTTTTCAGGTGGTAAATGAGTTTTAAATAGCATTTTCCATTTTCCGGGACATTGACCTTCAGGTTTGTTTTTCCTTCGCTATGTGGTGCCACAGATACTTCTGCAAGTTTTCCTTTACTAATCACAAGTCCATCCTGTGTCAGTTCATAGCTGATTTTTGCATAATCTTTCAAGTCATCAAAATCCATGTAGTTGTGAAGCACCAGCTCTCCACTTTCTTTATCATAGGAAACAACTCTTACCGGGCGGTATACATTCTTGTATTCCAGCAGTCCTATGTGTACCGTTCTGTCCGGATATACCAATCCATCCATACAGAAATTGCCGTCATGGATTTCTTCTCCATGATCTCCTCCATAGGCATAGATTGTCTTTCCATTCTCGCAGTGCCATGAGCAATCGCATGATCACACCATTCCCAAACAAAACCACCACACATTTTATCGTTGTCCTGAATCATCTGGAAATAATCTTCAAAATCCCCAGGTCCATTTCCCATGCTGTGGCAATACTCTACCAAAAGGAATGGTTTGCTTCCGTCCTTATCCAGATATTCCTGAATCTCGGAAAGTGCCGGGTACATACGACTGTACACATCCAAGTTGCTGTAATCATATGTTTCATCATAATTACGGTATCTTGCACTCTCATACTGTGTGATACGATCCGGATCAAATTTCTTTGTCCAAGCAAGTGCTTTTTCAAAGTTACAGCCATAAGCACTTTCATTTCCCATAGACCACATGACGATACAAAAACGGTTCTTGTCACGTTCCACCATGAGTTTTACACGATCAACGATGGCTGCTTCCCATGCCGGATCATCTGCAATCTTTTCGTTCCATCGTTTGAACCGGTTATAGTCTGTGTCTTCCTCTCGGTAAAGCATGAATGGTCCATGTGCCTCAATATCCGCTTCATCTATTACCATAAATCCATATTTATCGCACATTTCGTAGAAAAACGGTGCATTTGGATAATGGCTGGAACGGATTGCATTGAAGTTATGCTGCTTCATTAACGTAAGATCGGTTGTAATCTGTTCCACACTGATCGAGAATCCGGTAATCGGATCAGAATCATGACGATTGACACCTCGGAATTTAATCTTCTGCCCATTTAAATAGATCACCTGATCTTTGATCTCTATCTTTCGTAATGCGATATGATCTACAATTACCTCATTTTCTGTCTCAAGGATCAGTTGATACAAGTATGGATTTTCCGTATTCCAAAGCTCCGGATTTGCAATTTCCAACACTGCTGTCCCTTCTTCGGCAATACTTCCTACTGCTACAACAGCTCCGTTCTTATCTTTAATCGAAATCTTCACCTCTGCCGGGGAGTAGAACTTCATGTCAAGTTCCACCTTTGCAAGCATATCCTCAATCTTGGTTTTTACATGATAATCGCTGATTGCCTGCTCCGGGCGCTTCAGAATATACACATCCCGGAAAATACCACTCATACGGAATTTGTCCTGATCTTCCAGATACGAACCATCACACCACTTCATGACCAGAACTGCTATGCTATTCTCTCCGTCCTGAAGGAGGTCCGTAATATCAAACTCACTGGTCATATGTGAAACCTGGCTGTACCCTACATAAGAACCATTGATCCATACATAAAAGCAACTGTCTACGCCTTCAAAATTCAAGAAGGCTTTTGGTGCATTTTCATCTTTGTGATAAACAAAGGTATGTGCATATGCTCCACATGGAATATCCTGTGGTACATATGGCGGATCAAATGGAAATGGATAACGGATATTGGTATACTGGTGTGTGTCATATCCTGCCATCTGCCATACACTCGGAACCTGAATCTCATCAAAATTTTCTGTATCATAATCTTTCTCAAAGAAGGGTTCCTGAACATCATAGATACTGTTAAAATACTGGAACTTCCAAGTTCCGTTCAATAACTGCATTCGGTCTGACTCTTCCCTGTGCTCCACCAGGTTATCCATTCTTTTGGATGCCGGAATAAAATAGGCTCTGGCTGGCATTGTATTTTCATGCAGTACGCTTAAATCCTCATAATAACGTGGTACAATCATAAATAACTCTCCTTTAATACATATACATTTTTTTGCACTTTGTTTTTCCACAGCAAACCTTGTCTTTTACTTTTATGTTTACGCTTCTCTGTTTTGCTATATATATCTTATCCTAATCTGCAAAACATGTCTATGAATTGGATTAGACAAAATATGCACTAAATGATACAATAACAAAAAAGGAAAAGAGGTGCTACCATATGTATATGAATACCGGTTATTTAAACCACTCCCATATGGATTTCAAAGACAAAAGTCGCCCACTGGTTGTAGGAAGTTGCGGTACTTACCGCCTTTCCAGCCATCCAAAGTTACCAACCTACCGTCCAAGGGGACGCCTGGATTATCAGATTATCTATATCACTGCTGGTTGTGGGCATTTTCATTTTGACAATGTGGATAACGAAACGATTGTCCCCGCCGGTAATATTGTACTGTACAGACCGAAGGAACTTCAGAAATATGAATATTATGGAAAAGATAAGACAGAAGTATACTGGATTCATTTTACAGGCAACAATGTAAAAAATATCCTACGGCAATATGGATTCCCGGATAAAGAGCGTGTATTTCAGGTCGGAACCTCTATGGAATACGAACAGATTTTCAAGCGTATTATCATCGAGCTTCAGCGTTGCCAAGATAATTATGAGGAAATGCTTGTCCTTCTGCTCCGTCATCTTCTTATCATCTTTCATCGGGAACTGACCAGGGAACATATCTCGAAAAATGAATACCTGGATCACGAGATGGATAACGCAGTTACTTTTTTCAGTGAAAATTATAACCAGAATATTAGCATAGATGATTATGCTGCCTCACGTGGAATGAGTGTCAGCTGGTTTATCCGAAACTTCAAAAAATACACAGGTTCTACACCAATGCAGTTTATTGTGGGAATCCGAATTAACAATGCCCAGATGTTACTTGAAACAACAACCTATTCCATCAATGAAATTTCTAAAATCGTCGGGTATGGTAATCAGCTTTATTTCAGCCGGCTTTTCCACAAGCTGAAAGGATATTCCCCAAGAGAGTACCGAAAGATAAGAAACAAGTTCTAAAATCCACAATATCATAAATCCAGTTTCCCCTCCAAAAGAGGATGCCACGGAATCATCAAATCAACGATTCCATGGCATCCTCTTCTCTCTTTTTGCTATTCTTATTTTACAAACTCAACCGAATAATAATACATATACTCATTATCTGTATCTAGGTGTTCTCCTGTAATGTCCTATATCGGCAACGAATTCACTTTGATTTGTGTTGCTTTCCGCTGGAATTAAAGCGTCAGCCTTCTAGATGTCAAAATTTCGAGGCCCAATCACACTCTCTATTTTCTCGCTGTCTACGCTTAGCAACTGCCATTACTGGCAGGCACCCAGGACTCGATACTGGCGGTTGAAATCCACTTATTTAACTTTAGTTACGTAATAATATATTATGTAAATTAGGCTTGAAAAATCAGACAGCTATCGGTATCAAAAACCGACAGCTGTCTTTTTTAAAATTCTTTTTTTTCCATAATTCGACTACTAACAAAATAAGATATCAATGTCGCGAAAATCCCCAAAGCAAATAAAATAATAGTTACTACTTCATCATTACAGAATTTATGGCTGTTAAAATTCTGGGGTTTCCATCAATTAAATTTTTTATAAAATAAATTGTTGCAGCTATAATCCCAGCTAAAAGAGTTAAAATAATTCTGCTTTTTTCCATTCCATACTTTAACTGGAATGGAATCAAAATAGACAACATCAATAAAATGATTGGTAAGAAAATGAGAATAACCGGCAATTCATCAAGAAAAGAAAAGCGTTCTCCGCGTATCATCTTGGATACAAAGTAAAGAATAGCAGCAAACAGCCATGCAATAACCGCACCACCAATACAAAACAGATATTTCTCCTTAACATAGATTTTTGCTGTAATCGGAAGTGTCATTAGAAATTCATATCCATGGTCTAATTCATCGTAAGAATGGTACTTACCATAACAATTGCTGCGCAAAAAGACAGATATCCCAAAATAAAAGTACCATCTTGTGAAAAACCTAACACAACTGCAATTACAACAAATAGCAGTAACATCTGTTTTCTCTGCATGATTAACCGAATATCTTTTTCTAACAATCCTGCCATAATTAATATCCCCCTGTCGTCATAAGAATCAATGCATCAATCCTGCCATTTTCTACTGCTATCTGTGGATAATTTTCCAGGTAATAGTTTTTATCGTTTGTAAGGCAGGCATAGCCATAAGCTTCTTTTTGTATCTTTAAAATTGCTTCTTTATCAAGTGTTTCATACTGTTCTTTCGTTACTTTTAAAATCCCATATTGTTCTAAAATAACATCGATTTTTTCATGGAGCATCAATTTCCATTATGAACCAGATAAATATCGTCACAAAGTGTCTCTAAATCAGCTGAAATATGGGACGTAATTAAAATACTCCGATTCTCATCTTCTATCAGATAATCTCTTAATAAATCCAAAATTTCCGTTCTGGCTTCAATATCAAGTCCTGAGGTTGGCTCATCCAATATCAAAAGACGTGCTTTGTGGGTAATCGCAGTTAACACTTTTAATTTTGCTTTCATGCCTGTTGAAAATTCTTGGAGTTTTTTCTTTTTTGGTAAATTTAAAAGTTTACATTTTTGTTCAAATTTTTCTTTTTCAAAATGAATATAGGTCTTCTCTAAAATTTGTTCAATATCCGATATTGTAAGTTGTGTACTAAATCCAGATTCAGCCAAAGATACACCGATAGCTTGTTTTTTATCCGGTTCTAATTTTTTTATTGGAGTTCCAAAAACTTTAACTGTACCGGAGTCCGGTTTTATAAGTCCCAAAGTCAGTTTAATTGCTGTACTTTTTCCAGCTCCATTTTTTCCAATTAATCCTGTAATTTGTCCTTTGGGTATTTTCATAGATAAGTGAAAATGAAAATCATTATAATTCTTATCCACTTCCTGCATCTCTATCATAAGCCACTCTCCCTTCTTCTTATTTTTCATCTAACAACAGCTGAACAAGTTCTAAAATTTCATTTTGATTCATTCCAACCGAAACTGCTTTATCAATTGCTTTGTCAAATTCTTCTTCGACTGCACGTTTTCTTGCTTCAACTGCTAACTGTTTATCAGAGGCTGTAACAAAAGTGCCTTTTCCATGAATTGTTGTTACAAATCCTTCTTCTTCCAACTTATCGTAAGCTTTTTTTACAGTTAATGCGCTGATACGGAGTTCTCCAGCAAGTTTTCTTACAGATGGAAGTCCCTCACCTTCTACAAGGTTTGACTGAATAATTTCTGATTTAATCTGTTCCATTAACTGTTCATAAATCGGTACCATGGATGAATGATTCAGTATAATATGCATATTTATAAAATCTCTCCTTTACAATAAACAGTATATAACAGATAAATACTGTTGTCAACTGTTGTATACTGTTTATCTTAACTTTTAAGTAAAAATCTCATTTGTAAGCGAACACATATTCCGAATATTTGTTTGCATTATAACTATGAATATGATATGATAATACTAAGATGAGAAGGAAAAGAACCTTTATTTTAAGCAGAGTTTCGGGAGGATTTAAATAGATGACGTATGGTAAAATAAGCAAAAAACAATCTGAGATTTTAGAATATATGAAAAAAGAAATTTTAAACAGAGGATTCCCACCGTCTGTACGTGAAATTTGTCAGGCAGTTCATTTGAAATCAACATCTTCGGTTCATGCACATTTAGAAACGCTTGAAAAGAATGGGTACATAAAGCGTGATGCAACGAAGCCTCGTGCAATTGAGATTTTAGATAATAATTTTAATCAGGTACGAAAAGAAACGATTAACGTTCCTGTGATTGGAAAAGTTGCAGCAGGTCAGCCTCTTTTAGCTGTAGAAAATACAGAAGGATATTTTCCAGTACCAGCAGAGTTTTTACCGAATCAGCCAACTTTTATGCTTGTTGTTCAGGGGAACAGTATGGTAAATGCCGGAATTTTTGACGGAGATTATGTTATGGTTGCGCAGCAGGATACCGTTGAAAATGGAGAAAAGTAGTTGCTTTAATTGAAGATTCTGCAACTGTAAAAACGTTTTATAAAGAAGAAGAGCATATTCGTCTTCAACCAGAAAATGATTATATGGATCCGATTCTGGTAAATCCAGACAAAGAGACTTTTCAGATTCTGGGAAAAGTGATAGGAGTATTTCGTTTTATGAAATAAAGAAACTCCTGCTGCCCTATTTGTGTTATTCTTATCTTATTGGGCAGGCATTTTCATTTTTTACGACATCAAAAGTTGTCAGCTTTTTTGGGGCGAGCATGTTGCTTCATTCTGACAGCTTGATGTAATGTATATTTTGGAATTCTTCTCATTTTATTTTGATGCGAATGCCAGAAAAAGCTTTTCTAAACTCTCCTCTATCTGTGCGACGTCAACTAAAAACACAGAAACTCTGACACCATCCCCACTATCAAATAAAATGGGCTCAGTATTTCTCATTTCTTCATTCATTGGATATAACAGCCATACTTCTGATGCTTGATATTTCTTTGCATAGGCGTACATCTGATACATATCAGCCTGAGAAATACCATAATTCGCTTTTTTATTGTTTATCAGACTTTTCCATTTTGTATCTAAAATGATAATTGATTCGTCAGGTCTTGTGATAACTAAATCGGGTCTAAGAGCAAATTTTTGATATTTTTCCCCATTCAATGTATCAAATAAATAATAGCCTTTATCTTGAATGGATACATCCCATCCGGCTTGATTCAATCGTTTCTTTAAATTCTTTGCAACATAAGCTTCAAATACTTTTTCCATTGGAAATAATAACGCACGAGCCGATTCCGTTCCGGAAAACATACTAAAACTTTTATTTTTTAGAAAGACCTTTGACCATTTCAAAAGCACTTCATAACATTTGGTTGTTCTATCTATCACGACTTTTGAAAAATCTTTTTCATAATTTTTTGATGGTTCTACAAGTTCAAATGATACCAATAACTGACGTATCTCTTTTGAATTTTGTGCACTGCCCGTGAGTTGTTGCAATTTTAATAGAGTTGACTTTATCAGCCTGTTTTGGGGACAATTTGCCTGATATTCATCAAATACAACGTAAAACCGTTCTTTATGAACAATGTTTTGTTTGAGATGTTCATTTACCAAAAGTTTTCCCTTATAAACATTAAGATTTTCTTCTTGATTGAGATATGATGATTTTATTCCGTTTTTCACAAGCCTTCGGACTTCTTGAATATATAAGTTGATAAATATTTCATATAAATTCATGTTTTCTGGATTTAAATTGGCATTTGCAGCTGTTTTACCAGAAAAATCCTTCATACTGCGAAGCATTTTTAAGAATACTTTCTTTGTTTCATCTTTTTCTTCTTTTAAAAATGCAATTTTAGGAAGAATCTGTATCTGAACATTCTTTTTTAGCTGAATCAGCCCAACGTAGTTTTTGAATGTGATTGTCTGACCGAGTGCTTTCTTATATCCAATGGTTATGAAGTTTAAAATATCTGAGTTTTCTTCTTTTTGCTCAAACTCATGAATAAATTCAAGAAACTCATGAAATGTCTTTTTATCAAGGCATTGGTATTGCTTATCAAACCTTTTTAAGTTTTGATTTTTCTCATTTGCTTCAATGATTTTTCAAATTCTCGTACTTCCAGAACCTGCATCATACATTCTCCAATTTCTTATCACCCATAATTTCAATATAACTGTTAATATTAAAAAACGCAGAATCTTGAATCTGATAAGAATACTCAGGAATATCAAAATCGGATGTATCGCCTCTAAAAATAGTAGTTGCAGTTGTTCTTGTTTCAAGAATAAATTTGTGTGCATCCTGCGTTTTTCCATTGTCTCCAAGTACAAGCATAATTTTGCTGTAATCTTCATAAAAATATTCCTGAAGCAGGGGAATGATAGATTTCTTAAAGATATCAGCCAGTTTTGTTATCGTCGTTTCATCTTTTAAACCAAGAAAAAAAGCATGTCCAATCGTGTGTTCTCGGTCAAATAAAAATTCAATGCGTTTGTTCATACATTCCAGCATAAGTGCCACATCAAGTTCTACTCCTTCTACACGAATTTTATCTGCGCCCATTTTTCTAAGGACTGTAACATCAGGCATCCTCTCAATAAACTGAAATCGGCGGCGAAGTGCAGTATCCATAAGTGAAATCGAACGGTCGGCAGTATTCATTGTTCCAATCAGATACACATTATTTGGCACGCCAAATGACTTGTTGGAATATGGCAGAATAACTTCCATTGCTTCTTTTGCTCCTTTTCGTTTTACCGGTTCAATCAAAGTAATCAGTTCACCAAAAATTTTGGAGATATTTCCACGATTAATTTCATCCATAATAAATACATAAGGTCGTGTTTCTTCTTTTAACTCAATGTCAGAATCTGCTGGAATTTTGCTTAATAAATCTCCCACATGAATCCTTACTAATTCGTATACTGATTTTCTGTCGAGTCTGACACCACCATTTAAATCAATGATTTCGATATCTTTACCTTTACAAATCCAGTTTACCATACGTTTTCTTGGATATCTCTCAATAGAAGTATCAAATTCTGCATTGCTGGTTATCACTCCAATTCCATCTACCGCACTTGCTGTGGAACGTGCCACCACAATATCACCGATTTCCATTTCCTGATGAAAATTAAGTAAGATTCGACGTTCTTTATCATTTAAATTTCCGGTATCTTCGGTGATGATTTCCGGACTTCCATCCCAGCCGATTCGAATCGTTCCCTCCTCAAAACATTTTTTCTTTAACTCTGGATATTCCGTTCCACCGAGAATGACATTCCAGACACGAGCTTCATTTCTAATTTTTGTTTTCTTTGTCTCTGCCTTTTTTTGTTCTGCCCTCCCACAAAATGCTTTAAATATCCCATCTTTTATCGTATATTCCACATCATTGGAATCGTGATTTAGATTCGGACGGATTCCTTCGATAAATTCTTCATAACCATACGATTGATGAAAGGTAGTAAAGGCAATCCTTTTTTCTTTCGCCTTTAATTCCTGATAGCGTTTTAGTACCTGTTCGTAAGGAAGTGCTTCTATTTCATCTAAATTTTTTTCTTCGCAGATTGCAACGGCATAAAGTATGGTATAGTATGTTTTTCCTGTTCCTGGAGGACCATACAGAATCAGATTTTTATCAAATTCCATAGCGTTGTTTCTCCTTTGTTCTTATACTTTGGCTTTTATCTTTTAAGAGATGTAACTCTACTAGTACAGCGTAAATTAAGTAGCTGCTAACTAGATAAAGTATAACAAAAAAGCCTTGAGAAAGTAAAATAGATTTCTCAGGGCTTTTGATTAATTTTTATTTTAAATCTTCTACTTCAACAACAGTACCATCTCTCCAGATTCTTTCTAAATCATAAAATAAACGGTTTTCTTCATCGAAGATATGAATCACGATATCTCTGTAATCCATCAGAATCCAGTTTGCATTCTGATATCCTTCAATTTGTTTCGGTTCATATCCGGCTCTTCCGAGTGTTTCATCCACGTTGTCGGCCATCGCCTGAACCTGATTATGGTTTGTTCCGCTTGCGATAATGAAATAATCTGCAAGGGTAGATACGTTTTCAATGTTGATAACTTTAATTTCAAGTGCTTTTTTATCGTCTAATGCATCACAGGCTAATTTTGCAAGTTCTTTGCTTGTCATAAAGCGCTCTCCTTTTTTTCTTGTTGCTTTGTTTCATGTAACTGTCTATAAAATTCAAATGCATCTTTCGTTTCAGGATCGAGTGTTTTAGGATTTTTTCCAAGATACTCTAAGGTATCCCGCAAAATCTCATACATACATTCATCAATATCATAAAAAGCAGTTTGGCGGATTTTGGCAAGATTTGGAGCTTTCTCTCTGTTTGGCTCAATATAATCCGCAATGTAAATAATTTTTTCCAGCATCGTCATATCTGCTTTTCCGGTTGTATGCCAGCGAATAGAAGAAAGAATCTCTTCCTCTTCTACCTGATATTTTTCTTTTGCAAGAAACGCTCCTAATTTAGCATGTAAAAGAAAAGGAGCCTGAGCTTCAATTTCTGAAATTTCTATCTTATTTTTCTCGCAAAGTTTTATTTTTTTTTCGTCCGGTATACACTTTGCACAGTCATGTAGCAGTCCTGCAACTCTGGCTTTTTCTAAATCACAGCCATAAGCCATTGCCAGTGCGGCTGCTGTATACATAACTCCTTTTGTATGTTCATAACGCTCTTTTTCTTGATGCTTTTTCACTTTTTTTGCAAATGCTTTTAAATCATATTGCATGTTCATCACATTCCTCGTAGATATGGTTTTGTTTGATGTACTCAATTACGCTGTCAGGAATATAATAGCGGATATTTCTTTTACCTGCGACCCAGGAACGCAGTAAAGCGGAAGAAATGTCAATATTTAAGGTTTTCAGCTTTTTAAAACTACCATTGTATTTTTTTGTCAGATAAGAAATCGTCTCATCTAACGCTTCCTCTTTGGTATGATTTCTGGTTGCAACTACAATAATGCCGGCCTGACAGATTCGTGCAGGTTCTTTCCATTCATCAAAATCAAAAAGAGAATCTGCACCTAAAATAAAATAATATTCCGTATTTGGATGTTTTTTATTTAAGCGTTCCAAAGTACGATAGGTATAAGTAAAACCATCTTCGTTCATTTCCTCTAAAGAAAGAGAAAAATGAGGATTGGAAGCAATCGCACGTTTTACCATTTCGCATCTTTGGTCATCCGTTGCACGGTGTGCTCGGTTTCGTTTATGAGGTGGATTTCCAGATGGCATAAACAGCACTTCATCTAATTGAAACTGCTCATAAGCGGTCTCTCCTAATATCAGATGACCGATATGAATCGGGTCAAATGTTCCACCCATAATGCCGATTCGTTTTTTTTGTTTATCCATAATTTGCCTCTTATCTAATCTGATTCTGGCAGATACAAAACCAAAACCGTGTTCTGTTTTAATTATTTTGGAAGTACGATTTTTTT
>ENA-OQCN01001115-OQCN01001115.1-human-gut-metagenome-genome-assembly--contig:-NODE-1115-length-13679-cov-2.036821_pt1 | contig 13679 bp, 15 predicted proteins | sample MGYA00242497_ERZ504576 | MGnify/ENA primary metagenome ERZ504576 (study PRJEB26092, sample SAMD00036296) | human gut metagenome | host: Homo sapiens | study: EMG produced TPA metagenomics assembly of...
GGAATCCGAGACAACAGCGATACTCCTAGCGCTGGAAGACCAGGTCGGAACGGTTTGTTTGAAACGGATGCCCGCAGTGATATGTTCTGTCCGCGGAACAGTGATGCGGCTGTTTGGGATGAGAGTGATAGTTGGTTTAACAACGGTAACTTGACAGTGCTGTTCTGTCTGATCTGCTTTGATCGTAATCGTTGCACTGCCGGGTTTGAGTGCGGTGATCAGACCGGTAGAAGAGACCAGTGCGACACTTTTTTTATTGCTGCGGTAAGTTGGGACACTGTGGTTTGATGTCCTGGCTGTCAATTGGAATGTCTGCTGCTTTTCCAGTGAAAGTGCCGTTTTGTTGAGGGAGATTGTCGTTGGAACGACTTGAATCTGACAATAGGTTTCGGATTTACCGGATTTCACTTTGATCTTGCAGGTGCCGGCTTTTTTGGCAGTGATCACTCCATATACATTGACGGAAGCGATGGAGGAGGCCGAACTGGTAAAGGAAGGGTAGCTTAGGTCAGAGGTGACTGCAGACAAGACCATTTCCTGACCGATCTTTAACGAAGAACGATAACTGGATAAAATGATAAACGGAGATGCAGCACCGGAGTGGCGGACCATAGCAGGGGCGAATAACCCTGTAAGCAGTGCGGCGATCAATACCATAATAAAGAAAGTGCGGTTGACAGATGTGTGTTTGAAAAATTGTTGTTTCATTTCCATAAATACCTCATTTCTGCGCATGAAAACATATCTGATCGGGAGTAGAACGATAGCTGCGCCGGTTGCTGTGTACGATAGGAACAAAAGAATGTGAGGGAAACACTCTTGACAGTTAAAAGATAACATACTAATTTGCATTTGTCAACACATATGGTAATAAAAACATTTCACAAACAGACTCATTTGTGCTATGATTGTGAAGTAAAATTGTGAAATTACAGGCACAACAGTAAAAGGAGGATAATGCAGTGGACAAAATTAAGATGACAACCCCTTTGGTAGAGATGGATGGAGATGAAATGACCCGTATTTTATGGCAGATGATCAAGGATGAACTGCTGCTTCCATTTATCGATCTCAAGACAGAATATTACGATCTTGGTTTGGAGTACCGTAATCAGACAAATGATCAGGTTACGATCGACTCTGCAGAGGCAACGAAGAAGTATGGTGTTGCAGTAAAGTGCGCAACGATCACACCAAATGCTGCTCGTATGACAGAGTATGACTTGAAGGAAATGTGGAAATCACCAAACGGTACGATCCGTGCTGCATTAGACGGCACCGTATTCCGTGCACCGATTCAGGTAAAAGGCATTGAGCCGTGCGTTAAGAATTGGGAGAAGCCGATCACGTTGGCAAGACATGCATACGGTGATGTATATAAAAATACCGAGATGAAGTTCCGGGACCTGGAAAAGTGGAACTGGTCTATACCGCAGAAGACGGAACCCAGACAAAAGAACTGGTCTTTGATTTCAAAGGACCTGGCGTGGCACAGGGCATGCACAACCTGGACAACTCCATTGAGAGCTTTGCAAGAAGCTGCTTTAACTATGCACTGGATACGAAACAGGATCTGTGGTTTGCAACCAAAGATACCATTTCCAAAAAATACGACCACACATTCAAAGATATTTTCCAGGAAATCTTTGATGCGGACTACAAAGAAAAATTCGAGGAAGCAGGCATTACTTATTTCTATACCTGATCGATGATGCCGTAGCCCGTGTGATGAAATCAGAAGGCGGCTTCATCTGGGCATGTAAAAACTATGACGGCGATGTAATGAGCGATATGGTGTCCTCCGCGTTCGGTTCTCTGGCGATGATGACCTCTGTACTGGTATCTCCGGACGGCTACTACGAATACGAAGCTGCACACGGAACCGTACAGCGTCACTACTACAAACACCTGAAAGGGGAAGAGACCTCCACAAACTCCGTGGCAACCATCTTTGCATGGAGCGGTGCCCTGAGAAAACGTGGAGAACTGGATGGCAACAAAGAACTGATGGATTTTGCAGATCGTCTGGAAGAAGCGACCATCCGCACCATCGAAGAAGGAAAGATGACAAAAGACCTGGCTCTGATCACAACCATGGAAAATCCGACCGTATTAAACAGTGAAGGATTTATCAAAGCAATCGCTGAGAATCTGTAAGAGCAGGAAAAATAGAGAGAAACAAGGAGGAATTCCCATGGGAGCAGAAGAATTTCTGAACATAGAAGAAGAACATAAACGAGAGTTTAGCGAACTGTTACAGTACTGTCTGGCATCCGGCCGGATCGATCAGAACCTGTATCAGGAATATGATGTAAAAAGAGGTTTGCGTGACTCCAGCGGAAAAGGTGCACTGACCGGTCTGACAGAGATCTCGGACGTTGTCGGTTATACGTATGAAGACGGAAGAAAGATCCCGGCAGACGGACAGTTATTTTCCAGGGATATAACGTAGGCGGATATGGTGGCGAGCTGGAGAAAAGAAAAAAAGGCTTCGAGGAAGTCATCTATACACTGCTGTTCGGACGTATCCCGAACGCAAGACAGTCAGCGATGTTTAATGATCTGCTGTCGGATATGATGAATCTGAACAACCGTTTTATCCGTGATGTTGTCATGAAAGCATCCAACGAAAATATCATGAATGCCATGCAGCGATGTGTGCTGACTCTGTACACCTACGATGATAATCCGGATAACACCAGCGTGGAAAATGCCCTGCGCCAGTCCATGCAGCTGATCGCAAAAATGCCGCTGATCGCTGTATATTCGTATCATTCCTACCGGCATTTCCGTCAGGATGAAAACCTGTTGATCAAAAACCCGAAGAAAGAGTACAGCTTTTCCGAGAACATCCTGTATATGCTCCGCGAAGACGGTCAGTTTACCGAACTGGAAGCGAAGGTTCTCGATATCGCGCTGGTACTTCATGCAGAGCATGGTGGTGGTAACAACTCCACATTTACCAATCATGTGGTAACATCTTCCGGAACGGATACCTATTCTGCTGTAGCGGCATCTATCGGTTCCCTGAAAGGACCAAAACACGGTGGTGCCAATCTGAAAGTTCAGGACATGTTTGAAAATATCATGGAAAACTGCCCGGACTGGGAAAATGAAGAATCTCTGAGAGATTATCTGAATGACATTCTGGATAAGAAGGTCTTTGACCATGCAGGCCTGATCTATGGTATGGGACATGCGGTATATACACTGAGCGACCCGCGTGAAGTGATCCTGAAACGTTATGCAAAATTCCTGGCAGAAGAAAAAGGAAAGAACAGAGAATTTGCCCTGTATGAGAAAGTGGAAGAGATTGCAGGTGAACTGATCATGCACAAGAGAAAACTATTCAAACCGGTATGTGCAAATGTCGATTTTTACAGTGGATTCGTTTACACGATGCTTGGCATCCCGAGAGAGCTGTTCACCCCGATCTTTGCGATCTCCCGTATGGCAGGATGGTCCGCACACCGTCTGGAGGAACTGGTCAACGCCGGTAAGATCATCCGTCCGGCATACCGTTATGTGGGACACCACAGACCGTATCTGGAAGTGGAAGACCGCGAGGAACAGAACCCGTTCACCGAGGAATACCAGAGAAAATATAAGATTAAGAGCATTAAAAATGCATAAATAAAAGCAAAAATCCGTCTGACAGAGAAAATCTGTCGGGCGGATTTTGGTATATACGCGGGTAATGAGCAAAGTCCGGGCTTGCACAAGACCTTGACGACTGCCGCAATAGTGAACGGGGAGGGCAACGAGCCAGAAGGGTGGTGAATCAGATCAGTCCGTAATGAGCCATTGCTTTCATCAGTCCGTCATTTTCCACAGTATCTGTGACATACTCCGTATACGGATCGAGCACAGGGTCGTGATGTCCCAGAGCCACGGTGTGTTTACCATAAGTAAACATGGCAAGGTCATTACTGCTGTCGCCGAAGACATAAGCATCATCCAGTCCCAGTCCGAAGTGTTTCAGGATAAAATCAATGGCAGTTCCTTTGGAATATCCTTTCGGCACAACTTCATAGATACCGCCCAGCCGGTCGATCAGATCCATATCTTTTGCCAGTGCAGGGAACAGGGTGTCGGTATCGGTCTGCTCATCGGTGTAGATGACGAATTTGTCAAAGTCGCAAAGTCCGCTCTCGATATAGTGTTCTTTGGTCAGTCCCAGTGTGGCGAGAATAACGGCAGGTTCCCTCCAGCTTTGCAAACCGGGTAATATGGGAAGAACGGTAGCAGTCCTCTTTTCCCTCGAGAAGCAGTCCTGCATTTGCTGCTTTCACCTGTCGGATGATCTCCGCCTGACGCTCCTTCGGGATCTGCGTGGAGGTGAGCACCTCATCGCTGTATACAATATAGCTTCCGCAGCCACACAGATAACCGCTGAACGGCAGCCGACAGATCATCGGCGGCAGACAGCAGATGGTCCGTCCGGTGTTGATAAATAAAAGATGTCCGAGATCATGGGCTTTTTGCAGGGCAGCAGAGGCAGATTCGGGGATCTTACCGGTGACTTCACTTAAGATGGTTCCGTCGATATCAAAAAATAATGCTTTCTTATTTGTACTCATGTTGATTCTCCGTATAAATGTTTTCTGTAACTGTTTGGTAATCCGATTTTTATTACAAGTGCAGTTTATTATACTGCCTGAGAATCCAAAATGTAAAGAGATAAGATGAACAAAAGCAATGAGAAGAATGGTAGAGGAAAACGCATTTTGACAGTTAAAAAGAAAGTTGATGAGAAAAAATAGAATCTGGGGATTTCAGAGGGGGCAAAGTATGTTAAAATAGAACTATTCAGCGGGAAAATAGGAAGGAATCCGCAGAAAAATGATTAAAACAGGTGTAACTGTATGGTGAGTGGAAAGAGTGAAGCTATGAAGCAGTTACAAAAAGATAAATTTTCAGGAGGGAGAAAATGACAAAAAAACAGAGAACCCTGGAGATTATAGAGCGGTTGAAGAAAGAATATCCCGATGCGGCGTGCACCCTGGATTATGACCAGGCGTGGAAACTGCTGGTGAGCGTGCGGCTGGCAGCGCAGTGTACCGATGCCAGGGTGAATGTGGTCGTGGAGGGACTGTTTGAAAAATATCCCAGTGTGGAAGCACTGGCGGCAGCAGATGTGGAAGATATCGAGGCGATTGTCCGTCCCTGCGGACTGGGAAAAAGCAAGGCGCGTGACATCAGTGCCTGTATGAAGATGCTGCGGGATGAATATGACGGGAAAGTACCGGATGATTTCAATGCGCTGTTAAAACTTCCGGGTGTGGGAAGAAAGAGTGCGAACCTCATTATGGGGGATGTCTTTGGAAAACCGGCGATCGTGACCGACACCCACTGCATTCGCCTGACCAACAGGATGGGTCTGGTGGACGGAATCAAGGAACCGAAGAAAGTAGAGATGGAACTGTGGAAGCTGGTTCCACCGGAAGAGGGAAGCGATTTCTGCCATCGGCTGGTGATGCATGGAAGAGAGATCTGCACGGCAAGAACCAAACCGTACTGTGATCGCTGTTGCCTGAACGATATCTGCAAAAAGATGGGTGTAGAGTAGAAAATCTATATGCTAGCTAGTAGTTGTCATAGATTAATAAGGAAATTTTCAGTCGCATAGGAGACAGGAGGATGGAAGAATGAAAATCGGGATCATATCGGACACTCATGGAAAATTACATCCACCGGTTCTGGAGCTGATCGCTTCCTGCGATGTGGTCCTGCATGTCGGAGATGTGGATAACAGTCAGACACTGGACCAGCTCTGGATGCATCTGAAACCAAATGCCCCTTTTTATCTGGTGCGTGGAAATAACGACCGGGGATGGGCGGAGCGCATCGCGAAAACACAACGGTTTTGTCAGGCTGGTGTTTCCTTTTTCATGGTGCATGACAGAAAAGATGTTTCCTGGGACCTGGACGGTGTACAGGTGGTTGTCTTCGGGCACAGTCATAAGTTTACCGTGGAAGAAGTCGACGGAAGACTCTGGCTGAATCCGGGAAGTTGCGGCAGACCGCGGTTCGGCGCACCTTTGACATTGGCAGTGCTTACGATAGAAGACGGAGTGGAAAACCAGGAGTGGACGGTGGAAAAAATCACGATTTCCAACCGGTATGTGGAAAACAGGAGTATAGTATGGAAAAAAACACAACCAAAACAGAAGTAAGAGAAAAAATACAGGAACTTTTAAAAACACTGAAAGCGGAGCAGGAAAAAAAGCCGCTGCGTCTGGTGGAGCAGCTGGGATATCTGATGTATGTCCGCCTGTTTATCGAATCACAGAAGAGGGTCAGCCTGCAGGAGAGCTTTCCGTTTGCCGGATTCCCAATGGAATGGATACCGGGAGAGGAAGAAGTGGAGGATGGTCAGCGCAGCTGGCAGCTGCAGTATCAGGTACAGTACTGTTCTTCCATGGTGGAGCAGGGACATTTTATGGAAACTGCAAGACTGGAAGAAAACAGTCTGTGGATGAAAGAATTATGTAAACTCATTGACTGGACAGCTGACCACTGTGACTGGGAAGAAGGGATGCCACATCTGTTCGGCGCGCTGCTTGAAGAGATGCTTCGTCAGATGTATGCCTGGGGAACTACAGGACTGTTTCTGATGCCGGAGAACCTTACGGAAGCACTGATCCGGCTGGCAGATGGTCGTAATATCGAAAAAGTCTGGAATCCGGCGACAAGAACCGGCGGTTTTCTTGCAGCAGCCACAGACAGTATCCACAGTGGCAGTTATACGGATGTGAAGAAGAGAAAAGTCAGTGGCAGATTGCCCGGATGCTGCAGTTTTATCATGGCGGCGGTATGGAGGGAATCCGTCGGGAAGATCCGCTGGAAGCCGACCGCATCGATAAAACCGGGGAGCGCACACCGGAAGGGGAAGTGCCGACCTACGAGGAATACGATTTGATCGTGACCAATCCACCGGTAGGGGAATTGCCGATCGAAGACCAGGACCGGTACTGGATCAGTACCAGAAAAGCACAGCTGCAGTGCATGCAGATGTTGATGAATCATGTGAAAAAGCAGGGCATGGTGATCGCGGTAGTCAACGAGGGAACCCTGTTTATGTACGATGCAGAACAGAAAGTCCGCCAGTATCTGTTAAATGACTACCAGATCCAGGGAGTCATTTCCCTTCCGGCGGGAGCATTTTTACCCTATACAGGAAGTAAGGCTTCGGTTCTGATCTTTACAAGAGAAGAAGAGATTGACAAAGAGCAGCCGGTATGGTTCTATGAGATCCAGAATCTCGGATACAGCCTGGATCGTCGCCAGGAAAGTACCGGGGTGGATGACATTCCGGCAATGCTGACATCATGGGAGAACCGGAAAGAACTGGCAGATCAGTGGAAGCATCAGTTGAAGGAAGCTGCTGCGCATAACCAGTGGGAAAATCCGGTTCCGGCACATTGGAAGAAAAATCCTGCTGGTTTGCAAGTCTGGATACGATCGCCAAAAATGACAATAATCTGTCTGCGGGAAGATACAAACCATGGAAAGAGCAGGAAACGGTTGTGACCGAATCCCCGGCACAGCTTTTGAAAGAACTGGCAGATCTGGAAACCGATACGATGAAGAAAGTACAGGAACTGATGGAGATGGCGGGGGACTATGAGTAAGAAGAAAAATATGTACAAACTGGAATCTCTCGCCCGGCTGATCTCCGGAAGAACGCCGGAGCGGGAGCAGAAGGAATACTATGCAGAGACCGGAACACCATGGGTCAAGATTGAAAATCTGGATCAGGGTTATATCCGGGAGACAGCGGAATACCTGTCCGAACAGGGAAAAGAAAAGGTTAATCTGGTACCGGAAAACAGTGTGTTATTTTCCATCGTCGGTACAGTCGGAAAAGTGGGAATCGCCGGCCGGGAACTTGCCACGAATCAGCAGATCGTATCCCTGATTTTTGATGAGACCCGGGTGCTGCCACTGTACGGATATTATGCACTCCGGTATCATGCGGAAGAGATCCGCAAACTGTCCAATCAGACCACGATGGCGCTGATCAGCAGAAAAACCCTGGGACAGTACAGAATCTATGTGCCGGACAGTCTGGAAAAACAGCAGGAGATTGTGGATAAGCTGCGGCGTTTTGAAGAGATCAAGCTGAAAAAAGAAGAGATGCAAAGCCGGATGGAACAGTATGAACAGGTATTATTTCAGAGAATCTTTGCCTCTCAGCTGCGATACGGAGAAAAGGCGAGACTTCGCAACTATCTGAAAGAACCGGTAGGAACCGGTATTCCGAAAAATGAAGAGCCAAACGGAGAATTCCCCTGTGTGCGTCTGGAGAATTTTCGGAAGACTTATCTGACAGGACTTCATGCAGGAGAAAAGGCGGAGGTAAATGCTGGTGCAGACTGGGCGATCGAAGAGAAATACCGTGTCTGCCCGGGAGATATCCTTCTTCGAAATGGAAAGCTGATTCTGGTAGATCGGGTGGAAGATCCACTGTATCTGGATCGTAGTGTGCTGCGTATTGTGCCGGATCAGGGGCAGATTCTGCCGGAAGCCTTGTATGCTTATCTGAGTCAGTCTTGTATGAGTGAAGTTCTCTACGGAGCCAGAAAAGAGGGCGATAATCGAAAACGTCCGATTCGTGCCGCCGAGGTGGAAAAGTTGATTCTGCCGCAGTTGTCCATGAAAAAACAGGAAGATTACAGCAGATGTCTGAAGAAAATCCGTGAGATCGAGAGAAATCTGGACCGGGAAATTGCACTGGCAGAGGCAGCATTTTCCGGTATGGGATGGCTGTTGCTGAGGAAAGAACCGGAGGAAGAGGCTAAGACAGATGCAATAAGCATTGAAGATGTGGAAATTGTTACGAAAGCGGAGACAGAAGAATCCACAGGGAAAGATCTGGAAACTATGGCAGATGCGAAAACTTCGGAAGGTGCAGCCGGTGAAGCGGAGCAGACAGAAGCCGGGTTACAGGAAGAAAAGTCGAAAGTGGTTTCGGGAAAAACAGGGAAGAGGATGCAAAGAAGGCCGGTGGAACTGTCCGAAGAACAGAAGCAGACGGCACATCTGATTCTTGGTGTGCTCTGCTGCTGGGCACCGAGAGATGAACGAACCGGTGCATACTGTAAGAAACGGCAGGAGATTTTCCGGATCGCGCAGCCCTATTTTCAGCCGGCAGCGGTTTCTTTTACCGATAAAAAGGGACAGCGGGAATACCTGCTTGAGAAGGATTTCCTGACCTATCGAAATGAGGAATTGAGCAAACGATACGCTACACCGATGTACTTTTTACAGGAACTTTTACAGGAAAGCGAAAACGATAATCCGCAGGACGCCCATCTGGCCTTCCAGGGAGAAGACGGGATCGCTACGGATGAACTTTGGGATTCAGCACAGATCCGGCAGATGGCAGTGTGTGGCTGGGAGATACTAATGGAGTATTCCGGACTGGGTGCATGCGGATGGCTGGTGCGTGGAGAGAATGGGAAGTAACTATGCAACAGACAGTCGGGGTACAAAACAGTTGCAACCGAGAAAAGGAGACAGAACATATGAAACCGAAGATTCGCATGGTCGGACTGGATCTGGACGGAACGGTATTTAATAACAATAAAGAGATTACCACGCATACCAGAAGTGTGCTGAAAGAGGCGATCCATCAGGGTTGCATCGTGCTTCCGGCCACCGGAAGACCGGAAATCGGACTTCCGGGTGCATTTTTGGAGATTCCCGGTGTGGAATACGCACTGACTTCCAACGGAGCCCGCATTATCCGTATTCCTTCCGGGGAGACGGTATATGAAGAACTGATTCCCTGGGAGGTCGCATTGCAGGTGATCGAAGTGATGAAACAGTGGGCAGGAGAATCATGCAACTGGGAAACATATTTTGCCGGTAATATTTATGTAGAGGAAGAAACGTATCATTTTGTGAAACATGAATCGATGGAGTCCTGCGATGGAGCGGTACATCCGAAGTACCCGGACACGCCGGAAGTATCTGACAGAGAAGATCCGGGAGGAAAAGATCGGAATGGAAAGTTGCATCTGATCTTTGCTGATACAAGAGAACGGGACTGCAGAGAGAAGGAACTGCAACAGATGTTTCCGAATCTGAGCATCTGCCATGCGACACCGTTTAATATTGAAATTATTTCCGGCAGGGCTGGAAAAGGGAACGCGCTGGTGGCACTGGGAAAGATCCTCGGTATCAAAAGGGAAGAAATCATGGCATGCGGCGATGCGCCAAATGACTGGAACATGCTTGAGATGGCCGGACTTCCGGTCGTGATGGCGAATGCAGATGAAGAGACGAAGAAAAAGGCAGCGTTTATCACAAAGTCGAATGAGGAAGACGGCGTTGCTTATGCTGTTGAACAGTTTGTGTTAAAAATGAATGATAGATTTGCCTGAATAACGGAAAACAGATTGGCTGCGGTATCAGGTATGGCAACGGGAAGAAAAAGGAAAAGCGAAGGAAAATGAGAAGAAACAGCAGATACGGAAAATGAAAGGAGTTTATGCATGACTTTGAAACAACAACTTGGAAAGTTGAGATGGAAGAACTTTCTCTTCCTCACGATTGCAGGTATGGTGAATGCCTTCGGAGTCACGATGTTTATTGCCCCGGTGGATCTGTATGACAGCGGAATCTCCGGAACATCGATCCTGCTGTCACAGCTGACACCGGAATGGCTGTCACTGTCCTTCTTTTTGATGGTATTGAATATTCCTCTGTTTTTATACGGACTCAGAAAACAGGGTGTGGTATTTACCATCTATGCGATTTACACGGTGGTGGTCTATTCTTTCGGGGCATGGCTGATCACAGATGTACTGCCGGTGGATGTAAGTATCGTATCGCCACTTGCCGGATCGGATCTGCTTCTCTGCGCTATTTTTGGCGGGCTGATCTCCGGTATCGGAAGTGGTATGGCGATTCGATTTGGAGGAGCGATGGACGGCATCGAAGTTCTCGCCGTCATCTTTGCAAAACGGCTGGGAATCACGGTGGGTACGTTTGTGATGGCATATAATCTGGTACTGTATATTATCTGCGGATTTGTGATTCACAGCTGGATCCTTCCACTGTACTCGATCGTAACATACGGGGCAGCGCTGAAGACAGTGGACTTTATTGTGGAAGGTCTGGATCGATCCAAAGCGGCTACAATCGTCACGGTGCATCCGGATGAGGTCTGCGCGGCACTCTCCGAAGCCTTTGAGTGTGGGATGACGATCACCGAGGCGAAGGATATTATTCGGATTCCCCGAAGACAGTGGTGTACATCGTGGTAAACCGTTTTCAGGTTGGGAAGATGAAAGAACTGGTTCATGAAAATGATCGCTCCGCTTATATCTCGATTGCAGAAATTGCGGATGTGTACGGAGCAAATACGGATAAATCTGAAACGACAAAAATATCATTGAGGATTGTGATAGTACGAAGTACGGAACAATCCGGTATCAAAGGGGTCAAAATACCTTTTGACCCAAACATCATATCATTATTATAAGCAGAAAGTGAAAAAAATATGGATGGAAACATTCTTTTGTGGATACAGGATCACTTCCGCTGGGAAGGCATGAACTGGTTCTGGAAAGGAATCACATCCCTGGGAAACGGTGGATGGTTCTGGATCGTATTATGTATCCTGATGGTTGTACTTGCCAAAATCTCCGGAGAAAAATGTTCAATAAAAAATGAAAACTGTTCCCGGGCAGTAATCGGAAGAGCAGGCTGGTATGGTCTGTTGTCGATGGGAGCCGGTGCACTGATCACCAATGTGTGTCTGAAAAATCTGGTAGCACGTCCTCGCCCCTATGAAGTGGTAGAGGGACTGGTGCCGCTGATCGGCAAACCGACGGATTATTCATTCCCGTCGGGACATACCTGTGCATCGTTTGCCTGTGCGCTGGTGTTGTACCGGATTCTACCGAAAAAATACGGTGTACCTGCAGTGATCCTGGCATCACTGATCGCATTTTCACGCCTGTATGTGGGTGTGCATTATCCGACCGATGTACTTGGAGGCCTGTTTGTCGGAATCTTTTCTTCCTGTCTGGTTCTGTGGATCGGAAAGAAGAGGACGAAGAAATAAGAAAATCTTAAAAGAAACGTAATTGTCTGCCCGTGTGGTGTTCTTTATAATAAGAGAGAAAAGAACGCCATCCGGGCAGAAAGAGGTTTAGAGGGGAATGGGAAAGAAAATATTGAAATTGTTACTGTATCTGATGGCAATGGTCGGAGTGCTCATCTGGATGGACAGTACAGAAGGTCTGACGGAAGAAGGGGCATTGATTATTGTTGGCATTGCATTATTGGCGTATTTTGTGATGAAACTGATCGGCTTTTTGGCAAAGAGACGCAGAATAAGAAGAGAAAGAGCGCGGAAAGCCAGAAGAAAACGTGAGTTGCGGGAAGTAAACAATCACAGAGGAAAACAGGAAACGGGTCGAAAAGCGGAAAATAATCGATCAGGAAAATGGAAAAGCAATGTAGAAACATATGTGCCGGATGTGGAACAATGGAAAGAAAATGTTTCGGGAAGCGGGTGGCAGAGAGAGAGAAGTCAGATAACATCCGTTGCTGCGACAGCGGCAGCACAGGAAAACTACCGGAAACAGCAAAAAATACATAATCAAAGCGGTCATAAATTTCATATGACACGGAAAAAAATAGTCTGGACCGTCGGTTTGTTGGCCACATTCTGCATCGTTGTGCTGGCAGGGAAAACCTGGATCCGGCAGCACGAGCAGATTCCGGAGAGTCTTCTTAACATGGAAGAAAAATATCCGGAGGCTACAGATTTTGTAAAAAATTATCCGAAGCGAAGACACTATCAGACGATAGATATTTCATCCGAAGTGGAAGCTGCCAGAGAAAACAGTGAGATACCGTATTTTTTGCAGTGGGATGAACGCTGGGGGTATGAAACCTACGGCAGCGATTTCCTTGCTGTCACCGGCTGCGGTCCAACCTGCCTGTCCATGATCACCTGTGGTCTGACCGGCTCCGAAACATGGAATCCCCTGACCGTAGCTCAGTTTTCAGAAAAAGAGGGTTATTACGTACCGGGTGAAGGAACCTCCTGGTCTCTGATGACCGAAGGTGCCAACAACCTGGGCCTCACAGCAGAAAACATCCCGGTAACACAAGAAAACATCCTTGCCGCCCTGCGGTCAGGCATCCCCCTGATCTGTTCCATGTATCCGGGTGATTTTACCTACACAGGTCACTTTATCGTTCTGACCGGTATCGATGAAAACGGTGCAATTACCGTCAACGACCCAAACAGCCCCGCCAACACCAAAAAACACTGGTCCATGACCGAAATATTACCACAGATCCGGCAAAGCTGGGGATACCGTACCTGAACATACGGTATCCCTTTTTTGTATATAAATAGTGGAAGACGTATTATACAGTCTGTTTTAAAAGATTTTAGAAACATAAGGACAAAATTTAGCAACTAGCACATCATTCGTAAATAACTGTATACTACGTGAATGATACAGCTATTTCGAAAATGATGTACTAATATAATTTAAAAGTAAACAGCCAATACCAGCGAAAGAGGCGGCACCGGTTGGGTGTCTGCAGCACTTTGTGGGCGGTTAGGGGAAGCTTTGAGATCCGGCACCTACGCAGACTTTTCGCGAGGGTCAGCTGACCCTCGTGAATTGTAGTCGGAGTTGGTG
>ENA-OQCN01001116-OQCN01001116.1-human-gut-metagenome-genome-assembly--contig:-NODE-1116-length-13675-cov-2.146368_pt1 | contig 13675 bp, 13 predicted proteins | sample MGYA00242497_ERZ504576 | MGnify/ENA primary metagenome ERZ504576 (study PRJEB26092, sample SAMD00036296) | human gut metagenome | host: Homo sapiens | study: EMG produced TPA metagenomics assembly of...
AACAAAAAGCATAAACAAAGTTTGTTTCCTTTCATGACATTTATAGTGTTTTTCTTTTATTGCATTTCAAATTTCTCACAAAATAAGATGAACGAACAAACCGGAGAATAGAAATTCATTCATTTTCCTGTTTATTCGTTCAACCAATAGTACATATATCCTAATCAGAGTAGCGACAAGGCTAGAAACTAGAGTGCGGCGGTTGGTTATACGCTACATTCTGCCAAGCTATCGCCAATCTGTACTGACGGTCATTCATCCATGTGGCACGTCTGTCCACAGCCGGTATGGTAGTAGAATAAATACGTAATTCCGTCTGGTCTTCGGAGGCCCAAATAACCTCTTCCCGCCAATCTCCTAAAATATCACCCGACAAACACGGATTACCTTTTGTTCCATTATTGGAAACAACTCCCTCGGCTTTCAATAATAAATCCGTACTTTCCGCATTCCAATTCCATTTACTGATGGAAACATGATCCAGTAGTTCCGCCAAAGGATCGGCGTCCCAATAAATGGTAAAATTGCAGGAATCAGGCTTTCTATTACAGATTATTTCTCCGGTGTCCCCTCTTCTCAAACCTCCTATATTGCACCAACACTCTGCTCCATCATAACGCGGATCGATATCGGCAGCTACTCCACGGCCGGCATCTTGTCCCAAGCCATCCTGCCAGATAATTTCTCCGGTCGCTCCATCAAACATAGCTACGGCAGGAGTACGCTTTACAATTTCATTATCGCCTTCATTTTCATGCACGCCAAAAACCTGCATACCTTGACGGGAAGGAATAAAACGTCCGGCATGCAAGGCATCCCCGTGACGCAAGCCCGTAGTAAACAGTCCTTTACCGTCATGGTCTACAGTCATAGCCCCCACACAGATTTCGTCACAACCATCACCATCAAAATCCGCTACGGTCACACTATGATTTCCCATACCCGAATAGGTCTCCCAACCGGTGCCGCGCTATCAAAAGTCCATGTATGTTTCAATGCCCCGTTTGTAAAAGTCCATGCAGCTACCACCGTCCGTCCGTACCATCCTCTTACCATGACAGGTGAAGGCGTTTTTCCATCCAGAAAAGCTACTCCGGCTGTAAAACGGTCTGAACGACCACCAGTATTGTCATTACCACAATTGCCACCTACACCTCCCCAACCATCCAAAGGATAACGGGTTGGAATATATTCTTTCGAATCCAGTTCTTTTCCGGTACGTCCTTCAAAAACCGTGAGATATTCCGGACCATTTACTATCTTACCATACGAAGGACTCTTTTTATCCCATGTCCTCCAGTCGACTTGGGCATCTCCTATCCGATGTCCCAGTCCATCGACAGTACCATCTCCCGTTTTACAACAAATTTCCGCACATCCATCTCCATCAAAATCAAAGACCAGAAAATTAGTCGTGGCTGCTCCGGAACGTACATTCGGCCCCAAATCAATACGCCACAACCTGGTTCCATCCATTTTATATGCATCCAAATAGGTATTACCGGTAAAGCCCCGCTGTGGCGGTCGCTTTGAATTAGAAGGAGACCATTTTAAAATAATCTCATACTCTCCATCACCATCCAGATCGCCCACGCTACAATCATTAGCTGTATAAGTAAATGGCTCACCTGCTATTTCTCCGTCTTCCGGTTTACAAATAGGAATACTTAAATAAGGATTCCGTTCCTCTCCCTTCAGACGAGTCCAGGTAGCAACTTCCCCGGTAGTTGCTTTTAAAGTCCAACGATTATCCACCGTGTAATCAACCGTGCGATCTAAAAAATCGGAAGTCCGATCTATTGGTTCTTTATTTAACTTTACCTCCGCACCTCCATTGGAACTACGGTATAAATCAAATTGTAATCCGGCTGCATCCTCCAAGGTCATGCGCCAGCTAAAATACATTCCTTCCTCTGTAGGAATTCCCAATCAATCCTCTTGAAAGCTTTTCTCCACTATAAGGTTGGGAGAAAGCGAATATGCTTCCGACAAGCAGAAGCATATTCATCATAACCCAATGTTTCATCTAACAATTTATAAAACCTTAATACAAGCGGGGAGTTTCCCCGCCTATCTACTTAAAAAAGAAACTCCTGTCTATCAATCTTTACCTCTAAAAAATATCCACATCTCTATTGCCACAAATTCTCTTTAAACTCAATTTCAACAATGCGTAACTCGTGATTGGTTTTATCGCCATTTTTTGCCTTAAACAAATCCAACTCACCCGCAGCAGGGGCAGCAACTTCTACAATTTGTCCGAAACCGTCACCTTCCTTGCTGGCACCTTTCAAACGAATGGTTATCTCATTTGTCAATACAGGTTTTACATTCAGGTGGATATATCCCAAACTCTTTTCAGTCTCACCCCTCCAAATCAGTTCATCACCTGCATATATTTCCAACGGATAGCTACGCAAACGCCAACCGGTAAGTTTCATGCAAATTTCATCCACACGGGCCGCACGTTCCAAACTATAAGTTATCCATGCACTGTTCAGTCTGCCATCATTCTTCCATTCACTCAATTCATTATCATCGAAACTTTTTATCGCTTCATCCTGGTTGGCTCCGGCAACCGCCGATAAGATATTCACATCGACTTTCGTATCTTTGTAAGAAGGAGTCAACGGAGTTTCTCCACGGGTCAGCCTGCCCTCCAGTTCATCTCCCGGAATATAGTTACTCAAGCCATTCTTCACTTCAACCGGTGCGGAAGAAAAACTGATTTCGGCAGATTGCAATCCATCAGCTTGGCTGTTATACGAACTGTTCCCGGAGTCGTAAAAGAGCGTATCAAAGCCCGGTTGATTCCACATTCTACAGGCAAATCTTTTGAAAGAATATAATTATCTTTGCCCTGTGCTATTCCACCACGCCATTCAGCCGGTCCCTCTACGTCAAAATGTATCAGATCATTAGCCAGCGGGCAACGTCTGCCATCTTTATCCATCACTTCCACTTGAAGCAATACCATATCAGCTCCATCCGCTTTCCAGCCTTTAGGACTTTGAATCACACTGAGTTTAATCTGTTCCGGCTTGCCTGCAGTCTGCAATTCAGCGCGACAACATTCTTTTCCATTCTTATCATACCCTACAGCTTCCAACTTGCCCGGAACAAATGCCACATCTTTGAAAGTATACAAGAAATGATAATCTCTTTGACCGTTTCCTAAAGATTTGCCATTCAGGAACAATTCCACTTTTTCTGCACTGGATACCACATAAACAGGTTTAACCACATCTTCTTTATAGTTCCAATGACCAACGATATGAATACGGGGATTCTCTATATCCACCCATCCGTCCCACATCACCTGATGTGCATAGAAAGGATCTTTAGGGATACGCATGGCATCTGTCACACCACTACGACGATAATTCTCCACACCACGATAATGTGTATTCGTATCCGAGAAGATGATTTTCACACCTCCTGAGCTGACACGGTCACCTGTACCCGGCGTCACGCCAATAATCAAACCAACGAATCACATTCTCAATAGTAAAGGAATCCTGATTGTGATTATAAGCACGGGCATCCACCTTTTTCTGGACCTTATTAGTCATTGCAGAACGGAATGAATTATTTCCTTCCCCATTTTTATGATATGGATAAGAATATTCATCCCAATATTTACGCAGACCTTCATCACGGCAGTATTCCATGGCCCACATCGGATGATGTTTGCTCTTATTGATATAAAGCATCTCGCCACCATATTCGGCTTCACGAATATCAAGCATTTCACGGGAACCGATGGCACGGCCTCCATGAGGGTCATACTTATCACGAATCGCTTTCATTTCTATCATGTGTTCACGACTGATTGATTCGTTTCCACATTCATAAAATAAAATACTCGGATTATTACGGTTGTAAATAATGGCATCACGCATCAATTCTGTACGTTGTTCCCATTGACGGCCTTCACGGTCCTTTTCTGCATCACCGGCCTGCATCGCCTGAATCAATCCGACACGGTCACACGATTCAATATCCTGCTTCCAAGGGGTGATATGCATCCAACGAACCAAATTGGCATTATCTTCCACCATCAGACCGTTGCTATAATCACTCAGCCATGCAGGAACACTCATACCGACTCCCGGCCATTCATTACTGGTACGCTGTGCAAAACCTTTCATCTGAATCACCCGGTCATTCAACCAAATCATTCCTTTGCCGAAACGAGTTTTACGGAAACCGGTACGGGTAGCCACTTCATCTACTTTTCTGCCATCCACCCATAAACTGGTTTTTACTGTGTACAAATATCCGTATCCCCAACTCCAGAAATGAAGTCCGTCTATTTCTGCCGAAGCTTCCAAAGTCGCAGTTTCACCCGGTTTTACTACCGTCTGAGTACCCTCAAAACTTTTTATGCTTTTCCCGTCACGATCACACACTTCAACCTTATAAGCGACTTTCTTATCCCGATTATATTCATTTTTTATTTCGGATTCGGCGTGAACTACGGCTTTACGAGATTTTACACGAATATCCTCCGCATAGATATAGACACCGGTCGTTTTCAAATTACTATACAAGGGAAGTGTCTGATAAAGTTTATCAGTAACATGAAGCCACACATTCTTAGGAATCCCTCCATAATTGGCATTAAAATTACGGTCACTCCATTGATACTTAGTATCAGTGGCACGTTCCTTATAATTCCAGTTATTATCAATGCGGACTGCCATTACATTCTCTTGTCCATATTTAATATAAGGAGTCAAATCGAAACCTACAGCCATCGCACCATTTTCATGCAAACCGATATATTCGCCATTGATATAAAAATCAGCTCCTTGACGGACCCCTTCAAATTCAACAAAGACTTTTTTGTTCTTGCTGCCGGCAGGCAGACGGAAATGTTTACGATACCACATCACAGTATCTGTCAGTTGTTCTATACTTAAACGAAAAACTTCATCTTCATTAAAAGGACGGGGTAATGTTACTTCTTCCAATCCGTATCCTGAAAACGTACCTCTTTGCTTCCGGTATATCGCCGACATAAAGTAACCATTCAGAATTAAAATTGTATTTATCACGGACAGCTGATGCTGCCGCAATCTGACTTATTCCTATAAAAGTCAATAAAAATAAAAGAATTTTGTTTCTCATAGCTATCTCAAATTGTTTGTTGCAAAACTAGCATAAAGTTCCCTCTCTTACCATAGAATAAGATACATTTATATAGAAATTCGTTCAAAACGAAATTCAGGGTATTCATGTTGCGCATATTTACATATTACATTAATACTCAATATATTACATAAACGCCCTGAAACATTTATTCTATAGGTTGCAACATCAGGACTATATAATTCATTGCTTCACCATAGCCGGAGTCAACGTTACAGGTCCCAATAGCCCTGAAGATTTTGGTTCCCAATCAGAAGCATCAAAGATACCATTTTTCACATTTTCCTTTTTTCTTGCAGACATATTTACATTATAGAAAATCTTCCAGTCCACTCCCTTCTTATCCATATAAGCAATTCGATTTGCCATAGAGTTGGCTACTCTGACAACTAACTCATCCTGTCCTTTGAATTTTTCAGCAGGGATATACAATTGATAAGGAGAGTCAATCACTGTACCGATATAATCTCCATTCAAATAGACAGATGCATTTTCCGCTACAAAGCCAAGATCCAATTTGATCACATCCGCTACAGGTACCTTGTCTATAGTAGTCGTGTAAACGGCTGTTCCAGAAAAAGCCTTATATTCATCCCCTGCGAAATCAGTCCATGACGCCAAGCTGTCCACTGTTATGGAAGCAGGAAGCTGAGGACCTCCTTGAACAAAAGAAACAGTCCAACTGTCGGAAACAGGATTTGGCTCACCTGCATTTTGATAATAAGCATAGGCATCTCCTGTAAAATTCTGACTGGAAGTTGATACAATGACAGTTTCACCCGGATTCAATTCCAGGTAAACATCTGTTTGCCCGTCATTGCGTTTCATAGCAGCCAAACCACTAGCACCAGTCATTGGATTAAAAATCGCCGCACTCCGAGCTTCTGTACAAAGTGGAATCCAATCCTCTATTTTACGGTCGCTACTATTTTTTATAAAGTAATATTTTCCCGTCGCACTATTTCTTCGGATACATTGCAGACCTGCCTGATACATTTTCTCAGCACCCACATTCGCCACATTCATCAGAGCATTAATATCATCTGACAAACAAATCTTCCCCTTACCTACACGAGCACATTTAACAGCACCTTCAGCATGAAAGTCCAGAGCATCCAGCATTTCTTTAAAATGAGCCTGTTTTTCTTCCGAAAGAATCATTCCGGCCATATCCTGAGGAATTCCCTTATAAAACACAACGGTAGCACCTTCATCAGCCAAAGCCATCAGTTTTCCATTGTTTCATAAGGAATATATTGCGCCGCCGAAACAAGGACGGTTTTATATGCAGCACCGGGCGTTACAATCATTTCTTTCTCAATATTAGTTTTAAGAAGTTGCTTGTCAGAAATCATATCCCACGCATAACCATTCTCTGTTAAAGTTACCGCACTTTCTCTGACCGAAGATTCCAACATATTACGATCCAATCCGCTAAAGTGTTGAAGACTTCTGTTCCCTTGCTCAGACATCACATCGGCTATGTTATAGTATAAAAGAACATCATTGTCAGGAGTGCCATCCTGTAAAAATGACTGCACGCGAGTAACATACTGATTCAAATATTTAAAATCCTCCCAAAACGGATTATTCGGATGAAAATGGACTGCCGCATAAAATAACCATCCCGGCCAGGGAGCCTCCTGCGGACTGAAACAAGTGCCATGATAAAAAATATGATTCACCCCACCCAGAAAGAAAAGGTCAAGCGCTTTCTTTACATCTCCCAGATTCGATTGAAAATGTTCATCCAGCCAAGTCGCACTTTCTGAAGATGAGAGTTTCTTTCCTTCCGTATGAGCTACAGACGGAGCTGCTTTTATACTGACCAAATCACGCCCCTCTATTTCGGGCACATCACTCACTGCATACAAATCCAGAATATTGGCAGGAGAACCATGAGCCTGATTCCTTATACCTTTCCTTGTTTTGCCGCCCAATGTTGCCAACGAATAGAATAATGATTTATCAATAAATCGTTTATGGTTTGTCTATAATCATACAACACCCTTGCATTCTTATCCGGTGTGTCCATACCTAACAATGCAGGTAAGTGCTGACGCAAGTCATATCCCCTATATTTTGGAATTCGTCAAAAAAAGCAGGAGTCCAATTTGACTCGCCTCTTGCATCGTCCACTTCATAAGAGTCATTAAAATAATACCTCAGATAACTGATATCCTGTCCTTTAAAAGCCTCATCGAATTTACTGAGATAATGATCAATGGCCGAAGCTGAAAAATGATCTATCACATCACCTTCACCACCAGGCCCTGCACGTTCTACCATTTTCCATGATGACCTTGGAACAGAGCGCAAATAGTCCAGTCACCTTGAGGAGCCGTCCAGTCCAATGTACCATCCGGCTTTATTTTTGAAGTCAAGTCGAGACATTCACCTTTATCACTATTAGCGGTCACTATAATCAAAGGCAGTTCCTTTTTATATCGTACCTGATCCAATGCCAATGTCTGTAAATCAGCATTCGCACTGACTGGTTCTTTCAAATCCTCCAGTTTTACCGGAGTATGCCCTGCCAATCTGACAAAGCCTTCTTCCTTATATCGGACAGGTTCACCTAATTGTTCGCCTTCTTTCAATTGATAAGTTTTATAACCCACCGTCTTGCACGCATCTTCGGGAGTAACCCAAGGTCCTCCAAACGGCCATCCCGAAGCATTAGCCAAATCAATTCCTAACCCCAACTGCTTTGCTTCCTGCAAAGTATACAGAAACAAATCAACCCATTCCGAAGAAAGAAAATCTTTAAAGCGGTCCTCATAACCATGTATTCCATAAATAGGAGTGATCTCTAATCCACCAGATTTGCCTCCTGGTACTTACGCATAACCGTATCCAAGTCAGTAGTCCTGACCGCATTGCCTTCCCACCACCATCGCGTCCAAGGCTTGGTTTCGTTAGTCACTTGCGGCCATTCAATCTTCTGATTCTGTGTACAAGCCAAACAGCCACAAACTGCAAAAAGTACATAACAGAACTTACTGCATTTCTTTAAAAATAAGGATTGCTTCATAAATCTTACTTGTTTAAAAATGGAAACGGGCATTTTCAACACGTTGACCACCTATCATATTCTTTAATTTCCTTGCCACATCAGGATATTGCTTTATCACATTAGTAGTTTCTGCCGGATCTGTATAAATGTTATACAATTCTTCATAAGTTTTAGACGAATCACTAACTTCCAGTCTCACCAACTTCCAACCATCAGGTGTCATAATAGATTGCTTTCCTCCAAATTCAAAGAACTCATAATAAATACAATCATGCTCCTTCTGAGTACCTTTTCCCGTAAGAGTAGGCAAATAAGATATACCATCAATATTTTGAGGAATATCCGCCTGCACCAATTCACCTATAGTAGGCAAAAAATCCCAAAATGCAGAAATATGATTGGTAACTACCCCTTGTGGAATAACTCCCGGCCATTGAATGACGAACGGAGTACGGATACCTCCTTCATATAAATCTCTTTTCTGGCCTCTGAACGGACCATTACTGTCAAAATAAGATGGATCGTGCCCTCCCTCCGAATGGACTCCATTATCGGAAGTAAAACAATGATCGTATGATCATACAAACCTTTCTCTTTCAACTCTTTAATAATCAAACCCACACTTTTATCCAAATAAGTAACCATCGCCGCATATGCCGCACGCGGAGTTTGCTGCGATTTATAACCGTCTCTGCTTCCTCCAAAAGGAGTTTCACAAAATTCCCCCTCATACTCCGTCATCGCTTCCCCCATTATATCAAGATCCGCATGGGGTATGGTCGGTGAAAAATAAAGGAAGAAAGGTTTCTGCGCATTTTCATCAATAAAATTCAAAGCCTTTTCCAACATCAAGTCATGCGAATAATATTTCCCATCCAGCATAATTTTCTGCTCATTCTCATGCAAGAACTCAGGGTAATAACTATGAGCAAAACGTTGCCCCAGATAACCGTAGAAATAATCAAAACCATGTTTGCCGGGCATACCTTCCGTACCCGGTCCTCCCATTCCCCATTTGCCTACACATCCGGTAACATAATTCTTTGTTTTAAAAATATCGGCTACGGTAACTTCACCGGCAGGAAGCGGAGTTTCATATAACAATCCATCCGAACCTGCCACTTTTGCATTTCCTCTGATTGCGGCATGTCCCATATGCTTTCCTGTAATCAGAGCACAACGGGACGGAGCACTGACCGTAGAACCGGAATAATGCTGCATAAACTTCATCCCGTTCTGAGCTATCCCATCAATATTCGGTGTCTTAATCTGACGCTGACCATAGCATCCCAAATCACCTATTCCCAAATCATCCGCCATAATATAAATAACATTGGGCGATTTCTCTGCCGTTGTAGTCTGGGCCATCGTAAGCCCTGAAGACAACAAAGCTGCGGAAAATAATATCTTACGTGTATTTTTCATATCCAACCTTACTTTATTTAAAGGATGAAATATCCACCATCATTAAATTTAATCTTTTTCCATTTGTAAAATGTCCGGATTGGAAAAGAACTTTCGTACCATCCGGACTAAAGCTGGGATGTGCATGATCCGGTTTCATCTTGGTATCCGAAACCAACCAATGACGTTCTCCGGTTTGCACATTAATCAGCCATACATTACCTCCAAAAGTATCTCCGGCAGCCCATTTATTATCACGGCTGGCATTACAATGCCAGAAACCTCTTCCTACCAATTGGCCGTCAATCGCTTGGCGGTCTTTTTCTAATTCCACCTGCCCTATCAACTCTACATCATCCGTACGCAAATTGATACGCACAATACCACTTGCCTGTTTGCGAAGACGCGGCTGAAATCCTAAGATATTGAAATATACAAAATCTTTGGTTGCAAAAGTTTCATGAGTCACCCAATCTAGCGGAGTTTCTTTATATAAAGGTTTAAAGACTGTTCCATCTGCCGTGCAAAACCACATACGCTGATGGGCATCGCCACCGGTTTCGTTACAAAAAACGATTTCACCCGGAGTAAAACGGCTGGCTTGTATATGTCCTGTTTTAAACTCCGTATCAATAACCTTAGTTACTTCTCCCGTACTGAGATTCATTTTACGAATTCCGCAAAGAGTTGGCTTTATCTTTACCGGCTGGTTACTTTCAGGCAAGAAAGCGTTTTTCATCATACGTTCCTTTTCCTCTTCCGTACCCTCACGCTCAACAGTTATGTAGGCATAATCATCATTACAATCCACAGCATATCCTCCCGGACGTCCCATCTCAGTGGGGAAAGTTCCTATGAAAGTTTCATAAGCGGATGGTTTACCTACTTTTCCTTGTTTTACATCGGCAAAGAATTTATTCAAGTCCATTACATACATGTTCCAGTTTTCTTTTTCTTTCCGGCTGACAAACATACGATTCGTTTTATTAGCCAAAAAGCACTGCCCAAGTTCGGTCCTTCCGTAGCTTGAATAATCTTACCGGTGGCCATTTCAATAAAGTAAATCTGTGTAGGAGTCCATTTACGTTTTTCTCCGTTAGGAAGCGTACTTTCCACCTCTTTGTCATTTCCACGGCTGGAAGACTGAACAATAAGTATTTGCCATCAGCCGTCCACATGGGATCAGTCTGATAAAGAAAACGGTCATTCTTCATCGTGTCGGTCAACATAGTGATAGTATTGCCGGTCGCACTATCTACATAAGTCCGCATTTCCGATGCAGTGCAGTTTCCAAACTGAGCCAATGCGGCTTTACTAAAAGCTAAAAATAATGTAATAGCTAAAAATGTCTTTCTCATAGCATGTCATTTTTTATCTGATACGACAAATTTATGCATGAGAGAAATTATATCAAATAGAATTTTATCCATTTATATGGTTAATTGTTCACTTTAAACCAACTATTCTCTATATATCCTAGATTTTTTCACTGATATACTGCTCCCATAAAAAAGTGGAAAAGTAATAATAACTCTTTCCACTTTTACTATAAATATTAAACACCTACAGCGGCATCTCAATAACCATAATTCTGGTAAGCTTTCTTAGCAGCTTCATCTAACAACACACCATTTTCATCTGTAAGCAAGTCAAGCATAGTCTGGGCAAAAGGCTTAAAAAGTAAAATACGGTTCAAACATTCCCATACCATTACCTGTCTGCCCAATACCATTAATCAAATTATCGGAATTATCCCACAACCCTTGTTAGGTGAAGCTAATTGATCATGATAGATTATACGATCAGCTTGCCACCCTGAATGATGCAAATTCTCATAATAAACCATCTCTTGATTCAACTCACGTGCCAATTCATTCAAAATGAAATTCACAAAACGGTCTTCAGTCGTAGTAGCTGTTTCCGGATACATTTCGGCTTTGGAATTTGCCGAACCACCATCCCAATAAGATTCATCAACCAACATCGTGGATGTCATATCTTTCTCCACTTCATACGGCCATTGCTGTTCTGCCTGTGTCAGTTTTTCATATCCAGGCTGCAAACGTGCAAGAACTTCTGCACGAGTTTCACCAGCCTTGAACGCTGCACGGGCACGTACTTTATTTATATCATCTATAGCCGCATTATAATTCCCCTTACGTCCATAAGCTTCAGCACGAAGCAAATAAGTTTCAGCCAAACGGAATAAAGGTACATCACGTCCAGACTCATAATGAGTATAGTTACTGCGATTAGGTTCATCATATTTCACAGTAGCAGGACAAACAGTAGAACCAAATTTATCTAAGCCACCATAACTCTTATCATTATAAGTATAACTTTTGCCACTAGCTTGATATGGAACACGATAGTAATATTTACTGCCATCTTTAATCCAACGGGCAATCAGGACAAAAGGCTGAGCCAATGCTTCTTTTATATCAATTGCTGTTTCTTTCGTATTTTCCACATAAGCGAAAGCCAAATCACCAGTACCCATTTTATGTTCTCCAGCTACGGCTTGACGACCTCTCCACGAAGCACGATTATAACCAGGAAGAATATGCTCATTAAAATAGTCAGCCATCTCTGCCGTCCATTCATAAGTAGCATTGCTGCTATTATTATAAGCATAATAATCTTTATTAGCAGCCGGACTGGAATTAGAATCTCCACCACGTAGTGCCGTCACATATTCCACATGGAAAGACTTTTGATAACGTGAATCGGCTTGCTTATTTACATAAAGATCAAAACCAAAATCATTTGTATAGCCTACACGTGATGCTGATTTTGTGGGATATTCCCAGCAGAATTCAGGAATTCCCCAAGATGCGTTAGCATAATCCCCACCAAAAAAGTAAGGCAAACGATTACCAAAACGGCCATTATCAGCACTACCTACAGGACCATATACACATGAAAGAATTAATTCACGGCTATTTTCATTAGAATAATCATTCAAAGGATGACTGAACAACTTGCCAAAATCTGACTCCAATTCATAATAACCATTATCAATAACTGCAGAAGCATAATAAATACATGAATCCAAATCAGCAGTTCCCTTACCTTTATATAACATACCAAGATATGACTTCGGATTGCTAGTATCAACATTACCATTACATCTACCCCATACTCTGCTGTTCCAAATTTTCAGCCTGCGCACGCTGTAAATATAACTTTGCCAAAAATGAGCAGCGGCTCCCTTAGTGGCCCGTCCAAAATCAGCACTCAGATTCTGTTCGCTAACATCAGGCAAATGATCATAAGCATAACGTAGATCACCTATCAACATACTATAAATACCAGGAACACTTTGACGCATATAGTTATAATTGGAAGGGAGTTCTGTTGTATATCCTTGGGGTACATAAATAGCACCATACATTGTACTCATAATATAAACAGAATAAGCGCGATTAAATAAAGCCTCGCTTAAAGACCTCGCTGCATACTCCGCATCAGTAGCAAACTTACCCAATGCCTTTCCTTCACGAATAGACAATATGGCACGGTTACAATTATTAATAATCGGATAAAATCCCAACAGTGATTTAGAATTCTCCCCACACAGAGAATTTGCCCAATTAGCAAACCGCCCAGTAGCATTCCACTCACTAGGCGAATACATGCCACGATTAGGAGTCTTATTTGTAAAGTTATCCACACCAGACATAAAAGTGGAAGGACCTTGTTCATACTGTTTAGTCACACGCAAAGCATCGTAAGTCCCTACAATCAATTGTTCCAATCCTTGCTCTGTTTCAAAATATCTTCTACTACGGCATCAATAAAACTACTTGCTTTCTTTCTTTCTACACTCAATATTTCATCGACTTGCTCAAAATCCACTGCTCGACTCACAACATCAAAATCCCCATAATTATCAATATGTCTTTGTGTTGTATTTGTCTGTTTCAAAATGCTCTCAAGCCGGCCACCAAATTCTTTAGGATAAACGCAAATAGGTTCCGTATGCAAATTCAAAGAGAAAGCCGTTGCATGGAAGGAATCAGTTAATACAATTTTTGCATTATCAATCAAACTGATGAAATCAAATACTTCTGGACACAAGAGTACAGCTACGTACGTCTG
>ENA-OQCN01001117-OQCN01001117.1-human-gut-metagenome-genome-assembly--contig:-NODE-1117-length-13674-cov-3.403484_pt1 | contig 13674 bp, 14 predicted proteins | sample MGYA00242497_ERZ504576 | MGnify/ENA primary metagenome ERZ504576 (study PRJEB26092, sample SAMD00036296) | human gut metagenome | host: Homo sapiens | study: EMG produced TPA metagenomics assembly of...
ACCACATTGGTGCATCCAGTCCGGCAAGGCTGAAGCTTCGCCCGGCTTTCCGCCTGCACAGCCACGCGGGCTGGTTCAGGAAGACGCCTGCGGCACCGTGCCGGCTGCCTGCCATTTTTCGGCGTGCGGATAAATGGCGTATGTGAATGGTGAACTTCCTGATCCGTGGTAGGATTCGGCTCAATGCCGGACTTGATCAGGGTCAGCCCAATCACAGAATCCTTGACGGAATGACCGTACTTGCAGTCGTTCAGCATACTGACGCCGTAATGTCCTTCGCTCAGGTCCATCCACTTCTGACCGCAGCTTTCAAAGCGTGCGCGATCCCAGCTGGTGTTGGCGTGCGTCTTGCGGGTCAGGTTGCCGTACTGGATTTCAAACGTAGCTTCGTCAGTATGGACATTTACCGGGAAGTGAACCTTCAGCAGGCTCTGGTGTTCGTGCCAGTCCACGGTTGTAACAAACTCAATCCGGCGCTGCTTTGCATAGAAATGGATATCCTGCACCAGGGTGGAGTTGCTGTAATTGCGTTCGATGTGCAGTGTGGCGCGCACGGGACCGTTCTCCGTCCATGTGAAGTCCTGCAGGTCGGTGACATCCCAGAACTTTTCGGTATAGAAAATATCGATATCCCAGTTGTCATAATAGATGGGCTTATCCTCATATACGCGGAAGAGGTTGCCTGCCTGACCGGGCTTGAGCACTTCGCGGCGGTTCTCTTTGTCAAAGATGCCGGTCATCTGACCGTGTTCATCAAAGGTGACAGTATAGAACGGGGTGTCAATCTTATGTCCATCGGTCGCAATTTCAAAAGGCGCAGCCGAAACCTGTGCCGGTACGACCGCAAACGTTTTGCTGCCCTTGGCAGGCAGGTTGTTCAGGAACGCCACGGCACCATCGGCTGTTTTTTGTACGGGATAGATATTGCCGGCTTCGTCCTGCAAAGCCTCTGCCTTGCAATCACCCAGTTCAACCACATCGCTGCGGACAAAGCCGGTAGTGTTGTACACGGTAACGCCTTCCCCGGCGGGGGTCAGTGCATCCAGGCGCTCCTCGCGCAGTGCCGTGATTTCGGCTTCCATCTCGGCATACTCTTTTTTGGTGACTTCGTATACTTCGTGGATGGAGGAACCGGGCAGAATATCATGGAACTGATTGATGAGGATTCCATGCCACAGCTTGTCGATTTCTGCCTCTGGGTATGCGACCTTGGCTTGTGCCAGCAGGCTGAGCAGTTCCAAGTCCATCATGTGCAGCTCAATCTTACGGTTGGAACGCTTGTTGCGCGCCATGGAGGTGTATGTGCCGCGGTGATACTCAAAGTAGAGTTCACCTTCATGTGGCAGGCGGCGGTTGTCCTTCACACGCTCAGCCAGCTCATCAAAGTAGGTGCGTGCAAATGCCTGACGCACTTTGGGCAGTCCCTCGATGCCCTTTTCCATACGGGTGGAGGTTTCCAGCATGGCGCGGGTCGGACCGCCGCCGCCGTCACCGTAACCGTAGGAAATCAGGATATCATTGTTGATGTCCTTCTGCTGGTAGCGGTGCCAGCCGCCGATCAGCGCATCGGGATGCAGGATGCCGTTGTAAGTCGTGAAGAAGTCATTCTCGCTCTGACCGACCCCCAGCGTTGTGACAAGGTGGGTCAGGATTTCGGTGCCGTCAATGCCGCGCCACTTGAAGGTGTCGTAAGGCATTTTGTTGAACTGGTTCCATGCCAGCTTTGTGGTCATGAAATAATCAATGCCGCACTTTGCCATGATCTGAGGCAGCGCGCCCGAATAGCCGAACACGTCCGGCAGCCAGAGAATGCGGTTGTCCACACCAAACTCTTCCTTGAAGAAACGCTTGCCGTACAGGAACTGGCGCACCAGACTTTCTCCGCTGGTCAGGTTGCAGTCTGCCTCAACCCACATACCGCCTTCGGGTTCCCAGCGTCCCTCCGCCACGCGCTGTTTGATCTGCTCATACAGCTCGGGGTAGCGCTGCTTCAGGAAGTAATACAGCTGCGGCTGGCTGGACATAAACTTGTAGTTGGGGTATTCGTCCATCAGTTTCAGCACAGTTGCAAAACTGCGGCACACTTTTTCCCGGGTCTGTGCAACAGTCCACCACCATGCCACGTCAATGTGCGTGTGGCCAATGCAGCTTGCAATGACTTCCTCATGACCGGCAAGGTCGGTATAAAGTGCTTTTGCCAGATACCGGCGGGCAGCAGCAATGCTTTGATAGAAGCTCTCGTTATAAGGTGTGCGCAGGTCGATCAGATTGACAGCCTCGTTCAGCACGTTTTCCAGATCGCGGCGGGCTTTGCCGTCCTCTTCCAACCGGGGAAAAGCCTCCAGCGGCACAACCATATCGTAGTAAAGACCCTCAATTTCGGGGTCGATTTCCCGCAGGTCTACAATCAGGTTGAATTCGGTATGCAGGATTCCGGTGTAGGACTGCAATTCCAGACGGTACTTTTGACCGCCCTTGGCGCAGCGGTCCAGCAGGATGTCGCGGTGGTTCATATCCACGCCCTGTGTCACCTTGCCGTCCACAAACAGCAGGAACTGCGGGTTTTTGGCATCGTCCCACTCATCAATCTGGGTGCAAACGTGCATCCACAGCGGTTTTCCGTCCATTTCCTGCGGCACAGCCACATCCGCGCGGAACCAGTAATGCTTGTCCGGTCCGTACCAATGCATGGTGCGGCTGTCAAAGGGTTCAAACGGTGCAGGGTCTGCATCGGCATCTTCCGGGCGCAGGAAGTTGCCCGGCTTTATGAGCCAGTCGCTCGTTTCAAACTTCTGTTTTACAGAAAGCTTTTTCAGCTCATTGCAGATACCTGTGACGCGCTTGTCAAGAAAATCAATGGTGCGCATAGGTCTTTCCTTTCCCTCATAACGAGGCTTCCAGCAATTCAAAGCTGGCTGTTTTTTGCATTTTTGTTTGCGTTAGTGGAACGTATCTACACCGAAATCGTGGTATCAGCAAATGTTATCCTGTGGCATCTCTTTGCCCCTTTAACATCAGAAAGAGTTCTTCTTGATATAGTCCAATACACGATCCACCGTGGTGAACGCCAGACCGGTCACGGTATCGGCACAGCCGTAGTACATCGCAATACGACCGGTCGCGGCATCCGTCAGGGTGGCGCAGGGGAAGGTTACATTCGGCACGTCGCCTACACACTCATACAGCTCGTGAGGAGCCAGCAGGTAATCCTTGCCGCGGTATTTTACCTTCCACGGCTCGTCAATATCCAGCAGCGCAGCACCAATGCGGTACACATAGCCGTTGCAGGTGTTGATGACACCGTGGTAAATCAGCAGCCAGCTTCATCGGTTTCAATGGGGATGGGACCGGGACCGATCTTCATGCTCTGCCATGCGGATTCATCGCCCTTGACAGCGCCCATCATGAAGCGGTGGCGTCCCCAGTATACCATATCCTCGCTCTGGCTGACAAAGATATCGCCGAAGGGGGTATGCCCGGTGTCGCTCGGGCGGCTCATCATCATATAGCGGCCCTGAATCTTACGCGGGAAAAGTACACCGTTACGGTTGTAAGGCAAGAACGCATTCTCCATCTGATGGAACGTCTTGAAATCATCCGTCCATGCAATGCCGATGGTGGGTCCGTGGTAGCCGTTGCACCAGGTCACATAGTATTTGCCGTCCATATAGCATACACGGGGGTCATAGCGGTATTCACGGGTTGTGACTTCCGGGTCGTCCCCTACCAGATGAATCGGGGTATCCTCAATATCCCAGTGCAGACCGTCCTTGCTGAAGCCTGCGAAAATATCCATGCTGATGGACAGGCTGTCGCAGCGGAATACGCCGGCAAAGCCATCCTTGAAAGGCACAACGGCGCTGTTGAACACGCTGTTGGAACGGGCGTTGCCGTCACGACCGATGATGGGGTTTGCATCATAGCGCCAGAAAGGGGTGCGGGTGTTTGCAGGCGGTTCCTGCCACGGAATATTGGGCAGTGCGCTGCCGATGATTTTAGCCATACTTGATTCTCCTTGTGTACTTAAAATAAATCGGGAGCGGGAACTCAGCGTTCCGCTCCCGAAGGTTTCCCTGCCTGCAGGGATAGTATTTGGATTTTTTAAAGATTACTTATTGGTAGCCATGAAAGCGTCAACCTGGCTCTGTGCCTCAGCAACGATCTTGTCAAAGCCGGCAGCGCGCAGTTCTTGCATCATCTGGGGAACCATAACTTCGGGATCAGCCGTACCGGTCAGCAGCTCGCCCTTGTAACGCTCTGCAATCTGGATGCAGTTTGCCAGTTCATCAGCGATGGGGGTGGTGTCGAGAGTGAAACCAAGCAGGACAGAAGGCTCAGCCTTTTCGTTCAGCTCTTTAACTTCGTCGAACTGGTTGAAATCGAAATCGTCGGTCGGGGTGATAGCGAAGAAGCTGCCCTGGGTGTAACCTGCCATAGACCAATCCGCGTTGTTCTTATGGACGAAGGTTTTGCTGTCATCGGTGTAATCCCAGTTGTCGCCCTGAACGCCGTAGTAGAACAGGTCACGGACGTAGGTGTCGGTGTTTACCAGCTGCAGGAATTGCAGTGCTTTTTCGGGATAGGCGCAGTTAGCGGAGATGCAGTTCAGAGAGCCGCGGACAGTTTCATTGGAAACGATGGTCGGACCCCACTTCTGGGCAACGCACTCAACGCCGAGCTGCGGACCCCAGGAAGTGATTGCCGCACCGGACCAGCCTGTGCAATGGAGCAAGCCTTGTAGTTTGCATCTTCGGGACGGGTTGCAGCGTCAGAGTTGATGATACCTTCGTTGTACCACTCATGGAAGGTTTTCAGAATCTGCTTGACGTCATCCTGCTCAACAGTAGCAACAACCTTACCCTCGCTGTCATCATAGCGCACACCCAGGGGATACAGACCGGCGCCAAGCTGGTCATACATATAGGACTGGTAGCCGCCGCCGTTTTTGTTCAGAGGGAAGGAAGCCTCGCCGTCAGTGTCCTTGATAGCCTTCAGGGGCGCAGTCAGTTCATCCAGGTCGTGATGCCCAGCTCCTTGGTATAGTCATAGCCGGCAGCCTCGACCTTTGCCTTATCCCAGACAACGTACTCGCTCTGAGAAGAATCCTTGTAGGTAGGCACACCATAAACACGTCCGCCCACTTCGCAGGCTTTCCAATAATCTTCCGGAACGGAAGCGTACAGTTCAGGAGCCGCTTCCTTGACCATATCGGTGATATCCAGGAAAGCACCGGTATTGACGTCGTTGTTATAGGTGTTGACGTTGGTGAACAGGATGTCGTATTCACCGCTGGTGTTCACAATAACATTGCGGCGGGTGTCCCAGTCGCCCCAGGAGATAACCTCCATGTCGATGTTGACGCCGATCTTATCTTCCAGATACGGGTTAATCTGTGCCAGCCATGCATCGTAGTTAGAAGGCATGCCAGAACCAACGGCCACCCATTTCAGGGTGACGACGTCCTTGGAGGGAGCAGCCGTAGGAGCAGCCGTAGAGGTGCTGCTGCCATCGGTGCCGGTGGAGGCAGAAGAGGAACTGCCGCCGCAGGCTGCCATGCTGAGGGCCATGGAACCGGCCATGCCCAGCGCAAGCACTTTGTTGAACTTTTTCATCTGTTTTTCTCCTTTGCTTGTGTAAAGTTGTGTATCTTCATTCCCCTTATAGGGGAACAGAACCAAATGTGGTGGGAAAATTGAATGGGCTTATTTGTTAGCATCGATGTTCTTATACAGTGTTTTTCTTTTTCAGAGTCTTTCTCTTAGCCTTAACCGCACCAACGTCAGACCGGAAATAAAGTACTTCTGGAAGAACGGATACGCGCACGCAATGGGAATGACGATAATGATTGCGATTGCCATACGAACGGATTCGGACGGCATCGAGTTACGGTACTGCTGCAGACTCAGACCTGCGCTGGGGTTATTGGCGATGTACTCCAGGTTCTTCATCATGTTGTTCAGCAGTGCCTGCAAGGATACCAGCTTGGAATCCGAAATATACAGGGCGGACTGGAACCAGTCATTCCAGTAGCCGAAGGTCAAAAACAGCGCAATTGTGGCAAAAACAGGCTTGGAGATGGGCACCACGATACGCCAGAAAATTTTCATCTGGGATGCGCCGTCAATCTTTGCCGACTCAATGATGGAATCCGGTACCGTCGTTCGGAAGAAGGTCTTGCAGATAATAACATTGAAGCTACTCATGGCCAGCGGCAGAACCAAGCACCAAATTGTATTATTCAAGTGCAGCATATTGGCAACAACCACATAGTTTGCAACCATACCGCCATTGAAAATCATCGGGATGAATACCATCCAAGTGAAGAAGCCTTTGAGTTTATAGTTCGGGCGGGAAAGCACATAGCCAATCATTGTGGTCAGCAGCACACCCAGCACCGTACCCATAACCGTGACCACCACGGAAATTATGAGTGAATTAAAAATCGTTCCGCGTTCATTCCAAAGGAACGTGTACGCCGCCGTGGAATATGTATCCGGGAAAAGCCTGTACCCGTACTTTGTGATAGAATCCGTGGAGGAAACGGAAATCATAAAGACGTAGAACACCGGAAACAGACAGACGAAGGAAAGCAGTACAAACAGAATGTTAAAGCAGGCATTCGTTGTCGGCTTAATCTGGTTTAAGCGGAACGCCGCACGAGCTTCCTCTTTTTCCAGCTTTTTTTCTTCGGCCTTTATCTTATGCTTTTCTGCCAGAGTCATTTGTGTGTTCTCCCTTCATCAAATAATCGCGCTTTCTTCATCAATCTTGGAAACGATGAAGTTGGCAACCAGAACGGTCGCGCAGCAGCATGCAGCCTGGAACAAACCTGCGGCAGCAGTTCTGCCGATTGTCACATTGCTCTGCAAAGCCTGGTAGACATAGGTGTCAAATGTGCTGGCAACGTTGTACAGTGAGTTGGGAACACCCTGCGTAACCTGATAGAACAAGCCGAAATCGGAATAGAAGATGTGGCCGACATTCAGAATGAACATCATAACGATGATGGGTTTCAGTGCCGGCAGTGTAATATATTTGGTCTGCTGCCACTTGGTCGCGCCGTCCAGCGTTGCCGCCTCGTACAGCGTACTGTCAATGCCGGTAATACTTGCAAGGTAGACAACCATATTATAGCCCATGGATTTCCAGACCTGCATGAAAGTCAAAATCAGCGGCCACCATTTTGGCTGAGAATACCACATGATTTTATCGCCGCCAAGAGCCTGAATAATGGTGTTCATCAGACCTTTGTCAGGGTTCAGAAAAGCGTAGACAAAGTAGCTGACAACAACCCACGAAAGGAAGTGCGGGAAGAACATCATCGTCTGGTATGCTTTAGAAGCAATGCGGCTGTAAATCTGATTGATAAGCACAGCCAATGTAACCGGAATTACAATGTTCAATACGATAAATAAGATGTTATATAACAGCGTATTGCGCAGCAGCATGGCAAAGGTGTTGCTGGTAAGGAAAAATTTGAAGTTGTCAAACCCTGCCCAGTCGCTGTGGAACAAGCTGTAAAGGAAGCTCTTTCCCGGAGTGATCTTGAAGTTTTTGAATGCGATAATCAGACCGAACATGGGCAGGTAGCAAAAGACTGCGTACCAGATGGCCGCCGGAAGTCCCAGCAATGTCAGCTCCGTGTCATCACGCGTCCAACGTTTGCGGCGTGGCTTCGTTGAAGTTGAAACTGCCGGCTTATCCTTTTTCATAGAATGTGCCCCTTTCTTTTGGCGAGCCAAGTGTTAACAGCCGCCAGCATTTCGTGCTAACTAAGCGTTAACTCCATAGTCAGCATTCGTTGCCATTTGTTAGTCAAATATCAACATTTACTTTTGTACCTGTCAATCGTCATTTTGCACAAATCGCGCACCGTTTCATTGTATTCGTGCATATCAACGGTTTTCGCATTGTTTTTTTGTGCAAGATAGCCAACATTTTCAACATCAAACATTAGCAAAAGTTAACTTTTCGTGTTGCTTTTCTCTTATGATTGTGCTATACTTACTATAAACTCAAAAAACGGAGGCTTTCTTTCATGAGCAAACCAACCATGCAGGATATTGCTGATGCTCTTTCTGTTTCCAGAATCACCGTATGGAAAGCGCTAAGCAACCGTCCCGGCGTTTCGGATTCTATGCGTGCCCAAATCCATCAAAAAGCCACCGAGATAGGCTATTTCCACACTCCCTCTCAGGATACCACTGCGACCGTCTCTGCTCAACTGCCTCCCCACACACGCACCGTAGCGGTAGCCGTGTGCCGACCGGAGTCCTCTCTTTTCTGGATGCAGATTATCCATCAGATTGCCAAAGATCTTTCCGAGCATAATGTCAACCTCATGTACACATATCTTCCCACAAATTACAAAGCGGGCTATGTGTTGCCGGAGCCTTTGACAAACGGTACAGTAGATGGTGTCATTGTACTGAACACGTACTCTGCGCCCTTGCTGCGGCTGTTATCCTCTTTACCTATACCAAAGGTTTTTCTGGACACGGTTCCTTCTGTCCCCTATAACCAGTTACATGGGGACCTGCTCATTATTGAGGGTCGCGACCTTATCCGGCAGATTACAAGCAATCTGCTCCGTCATGGATGCCGAAAGCTCAGTTTCATAGGCGATGTAGAATATGCCCAGACAAACAAAGAACGCTACGAGGGATTTCTGGATGCGCTGCATGAGCATGGGATCATTCCAAACCCCAGTCTTTACCTTACCGGGTCATTGGGTCTTCGTACCCATTATGAGGAAATCAGTCACTTTCTGGACTTTTTGCCAACCATGCCGGACGGTATCGTCTGTGCCAGCGACTATATCGCTCATTTCATCCAGCGTTATCTTGAAGAAAAAGGGATAGACTGAAGGACGTATCGTACTGACGGGCTTTGACAACAACAGCGAATATTTGAACGTTGCCGACCGTATTACAACAGTCGATGTAAAGCCGAAAACCATCGGTTCTCGCTTGGCCGCCAAGATTCTTTTTGTGATAGAACACCCGAAAGCGCGCCCGAAGTCAGTTATGTTTCTTCCGAAGTGCTCTACCGCGGTGCGCTGGCATCCGCTCCGGAATCTTCAAAGCCTGACGAGTCTTTTTTATAAAGCAATCAGCTACATGGTTTTTTCACCAAATAAATAGCAGGACATCCGCGGTTTTGAGGTGATCCCAAAAAGTCAGGGTCATATTTTGAAGTAAAAATTGTTCAAGCCGCCGAAAGGGTTTGTTGTCTGTGAATTGCAGGCGGCAAGCCCTTTTGTTTTGCCCTGATTCTGCGGTTGTTGTAGTAATCCAGATATTCGACGAGTTCCTATTTGAAGTGCTCCATGGACTGAAATTTTTCCAGATATATAAGCAGATTGATATATGGCATAAGCCGCCTCATCCTACCGGCTGGCAGCTCTTGTCAGCCCCTGCATAGTCCGCAGAGAAGTATCCTGTGTAATATATAAAGTAATCTTCTTGTTTGCGCAAAGCTCTTCCAACGGGTGCAGAAATAATGCCGCGCTTGCCATAATCTGTCCCCCCATGCAGAGCGTGTCCGGACAGAATGCTTCGATCTGCGGCTGCAATGCATCGCACAGCTGTTCACCAAAGCACCGGAAACAGGCTTTGGCCCGTTCGTCCCCGGCGGCGATGCGTTCAGCAAGCGCACGACTATCCAGCGGCACACCCAGCATCTCGCCGGACAGCTTTTCCAGCCCCCGCCGGGAAATATAGTCGTCTACGCAGCTGTCCCGAAACGGTGCATTATAAAAATATCCGTTTGGCGGCACACCGGGTGTACCTTCTTCAGCCAGAAATCCGTTCACTCCAAATGCACTGCCGCAGCCGGTTCCCACTGCTACAAACAGAGCTCGCCCGGCTTGCGTCGCCTGACCAAAGGTCATTTCCCCCAACGCAAAGGCCGCTGCATCATTGATAAATTGAATCCTTTGCTCCGGCAAGCCGCTGATTTCGGAGAATGCTCGGCGCAGATTGCAGCCGTACAGTGCATCGTATTTGTCCAGTCCTTGTAAAAGGCAGATGCCGTTTTTATAGTCAAACGGTCCCGGAAACGCAAGATCAATTTCAATGGGAACAGCATTTTCCGGGCAGATACTGCTAAAAATCCAACCAAAGTTTTCAAGCAACGTTTGCCTGTCCGCGCCGGCCATTGCCGGGAAATGGCGGACAGGCGCCAGAAAATTTCCTCTTTTATCCAGAGGCGCAGCTTGATTTCCGTACCGCCCACATCCAGACACAGATACACTTCCTGCATTTTATCTCCCCCGGTTGATTTCAATATTAAAACTGCTCCGGCTTGCCGGATAATAACTTTCGCTGTATTCCACCGCAATACCGTTCTGGCTATAGCCGGTCGAGGCAATATAGACTGTCGGTTCAAAAGGCGACAGTTTAAGCTCTGCCGCGACCTCTGCCGGGGGCATACGCACATCCAGTCGCTGAGAGGTTCGCATGACGGTCAGCCCACGGCTGTCCAGCATTTCGTAAAAGGATGCATCCGTAAAGTTTTGTTCTTCCATTTCCGGGAAAAGGCGTACCGGCACATACACCGTCGTGTACACAAGTGGGGCAGCGTTATACATGCCTTCCAGCCAGCGTAGCCGAACCATCCGGGTCACGCGTTCCCCTTCGGCAAGACCCAGTGCTTTGGCGGCAAGCTTGCCCGGTTTTTCTTTTTGCAGTGCCAGCACACTGGTGTGCAGGTGGTTGTGCCGTTCCCGGCTTTCTTCCTGATAGCCGATCACGAACCGCGTGGATTCGTGCTGTATTTTTGGTTCTGTCACATAGGTGCCGCTTCCCTTGACCCTTGTCAGGCGTCCTTCCTGTTCAAGCAGGTTCAGCGCCTGACGCACCGTGGGGCGGCTTACCCCCATAGAAACAGACAGCTCGTTTTCTGTGGGAATGCGGGTGTTCGGCGGGTATTCCCCATTCTGTATCCGATCCCTTAACTGCTGTACAATCTGAAGATATCGCGGCTGCGACATACTATATCCGACCTCCCTGCTGATGTGCTGTTTCCGGCGTTCTGCGCGCAAAAACATTGTCACAGCGCAGATTTATACCACACAGAACTTCTGAATCAAGTATACCATGCAGACGGCAACTTGTAAAGATGTAATTACTAATTTTAATTTTATTCAGAAATGTATTGACATTTATACCGCTTCCGTGTATGTTGATTATATCGTACAAAATATCCGAAAGCAGGTGCCTTTTATGCCGAATCCCTCTACTTACCCTTACCGGCGCTTCCCCACCATACAGGTCGCGCCGCCGACCATGCTGCACAGGAACCGATGCCGTAAAACAGGAACTGCACGCCCTGTGTGCAGGCAGCAGCAAAACCGTTGTGACGGTTGAATGCTACCCCGGTACCGATCAAGCGGAGATCCTTGCACTGTTCCCGCATGCCGAGCTTGTCATCCATGCAGATGATCTGGCAATCCTGCCCGCTGAGCTGGATGCAAAAATCGAACACGAACTGACGGACGACCCTGTGTTCGGCATCATGACCACCTGGCAGATGAAAGATTTTTACCCGGAAGAGGCACTGTGTGCTGCTCGCAATAAAATTGACGCTGTAACGGCTGGTCTGGTACTTATTTACGGTGCCGGCGCCTCTCTTGTGGAACGTGCAGACATCACCATCTATGCGGACATTACGCGGTGGGAAATTCAGCTCCGTTTCCGCAAAGGGCAGGACAACTGGCATACAGCCATGCATGACCTGCCGCAGCGCGCAAAATATAAGCGCGGCTATTTTGCCGAATGGCGCTGGGGCGACCGGATCAAAGACAAACTGCTGCCGGTTTTTGACTATTATCTCGATACCACATCAGCCGGTGACCCTGCCATTGTGCCGGGCGCTGCTTACCGCGAAGCACTGTCCAAAGCTGCGGCGCAGCCGTTCCGCATGGTGCCTTACTTTGACCCGGGCGTCTGGGGCGGCGACTGGATGAAAACGCATTTTGACCTGCCCGAAAACGGCAGCAACTATGCTTGGAGCTTTGACGGCGTTCCGGAGGAAAACAGCTGCTGCTGGATTTCGGTTCCTGTGTTGTGGAACGCCGGCGCTCAACCTTGTCTATGTGCACCCGCGTGAGCTTCTGGGTGACCGTGTTCATGCACGCTTCGGCAAGGAATTTCCCATTCGTTTTGATATGCTGGACACCATGCACGGCAGAACCTTTCGCTTCAGGTTCACCCCCTGACCGAATACATCCAGAGCCATTTCCATATGCACTATACACAGGATGAGAGCTACTATCTTCTGGATGCTGCCGGCGAAGCCCCTTGCGTCTATCTGGCATTAAAACCGGTACAAAGCCGGAAGAAATGATCGACGCCCTGCAGACGGCCCAGAACGGCGGCAAGCCTTTCCCGGCAGAAAAATTTGTCAACAAGATTCCCGTCAAGAAGCATGACCATGTGCTGATTCCGGCCGGCACTGTGCATTGTTCCGGTGCAGATACCATGGTGTTGGAGATTAGCGCAACACCGTACATTTTCACATTCAAACTCTGGGACTGGGGTCGCGTCGACCTTGACGGCAAGCCGCGTCCCATCCACCTTGAACACGGTGCGGCCAACATCCAGTGGTATCGCAATACCGAATGGGTTCATAAAAATCTAATCAATGCCGTCGCAGAAGTTTATTCCGACGAAAACGGAACCGTTGTGCGCACCGGCTTGCATGAACGGGAGTTTCTGGACACATTCCGCTTTACAACATCTTCTGCCCTGCCGGTACATCGCAACGGCAGTGTGCATATGCTGAACCTGGTTGATGGTACGCGGGCGGTTCTGCGCAGCAAAAGCGATGCGTTCCCGCCTCTGGAGCTGCACTATGCCGAAACCTGCATTGTTCCTCAGGCAGCCGGCGATTATGAAATTTACAGCCCGGACGGCAGCGAGGTCAAGGTCATTCTTGCCTGTGTTCGCAACTGAGTTATCCTATATGCTGCTGGCTGCCAATCAGGACAGCGGCTGCATCACCTGCTTCCGCAGGGATGAAAAGACGGGACGTCTGGAACCGGAAAAAGCGGGAATCTCCTGCCCTGTACCGGTATGCATTGTGGCACATCCGGTGTAGAATCGCCGACATTTTATCAATCTCAAAAGTCTGTGGCTTTGTATAATCACCGTCTCCCTGCGTAGAAGTGCTTTCTCGCAGCATGGTTCGGCTTTTCTCCTTGGCCTCCGCCCACGCCTTTTTCAGCGCAGCTTTCGGGATTTCCCCGGTTGCATTGCTTCTCGGCATATGCGCGGTTGGCTTTTCTTTAATATCTTTCATGGCATCACCCCACGTCATAAATTATTCAAATTGAATTTCAAAATCGTTCAAACAGCTTTTAAATTCTACACACAAGTCGCCGCTATAATAAGTCTTGTAATCAAAACAAACGCGGGAAGCATCCCGCACACCACTGCGCCTTAGACCATGCCAGAGCAATCGCTCGGTCAAGGCCAGACAACAAATTGGGCTAAAGGGCCATTACATATAAAAAACAATGCTGTATCTTCCGATTCTGGACGATACAGCATTTTCTTTGCAATTATGAAAGGATATCGCTATAATAAGCTATAACCTTGAAACATGAGGTTTCGCCCATGAAATTTATATATCAGCACCTCTGAAAATGTTTGTTGCTTGCTATAATTCTTT
>ENA-OQCN01001118-OQCN01001118.1-human-gut-metagenome-genome-assembly--contig:-NODE-1118-length-13669-cov-4.539285_pt1 | contig 13669 bp, 17 predicted proteins | sample MGYA00242497_ERZ504576 | MGnify/ENA primary metagenome ERZ504576 (study PRJEB26092, sample SAMD00036296) | human gut metagenome | host: Homo sapiens | study: EMG produced TPA metagenomics assembly of...
GCAAGCCCCTTTTGGGGCAACGCCGGAATAAGGAAGCACTGAAATAGCCCCTGGAAGGGGCTGCTGTAAATGTGGTGCAGTTGGCAGACTGTCAGTGCGCCTTCCGGGCGCAAGCAGGGAATAGTCCTTATAGGGACAGAGCAAGCCACCCGCTAAGCGGGTGGTCTTGACTGAAAACGGAGGGATCAGACCATGAAAAAAATGATTGATAACATCAGAAAATATCTGCCGGCGGTGCTCCTTCTTGTGCTTCTCCTTTTCTGTATCCGTTATAGAGAGGATCTGTCTGTGGAAAGGATCTTAAGCTATACACCGGAGGAACCTGTTAAGGCTGCATTACTTATGCTTGGGCTTTATGCAGTGAAAAGTGTCTCTTTTATATTTCCAATTGCGATCCTGCAGCTTGCTGTAGGGCATCTGTTTTCTACAGCAACAGCACTTCTGGTGAACTTTCTGGGAAGAGCAGTCACACTGGCACTTCCATATTGGATGGGACGCTTCTCAGGTGCATCCATGGTGGAAAGTCTTACAGCTAAATATCCGAAACTGAAAACAGTAGTAGATTACCAGAACGGAAATTCCCTGTATATTTCATTTTTTATGCGGACATTGAACTTTTTACCGGGAGATGCTGTGAGTTTGTTTCTCGGAGCTGAAAAGATCCCATTTGGAACCTATATGGCAGGTGGCGTGCTTGGAACGCTGCGGGAGTTATTCTCGCTACAATATTTGGAGCAAATATCAAAAATCCGAAGTCTCCGGCATTCTGGCTCTCCGCAGTGCTTCTTGTGATGATCAGTGTATTTTCGATCCTGATACACAGGTATATTTCCCGGAAGAAAAAATGACAGTGCTTTCGCTTCCTTCTTTTACTGAGCGAAAAAATGTAGTATAATGCAGACAGCAAAGAAAAGAGGGGAAGGAACATGGGGATAGATCATAACAAAAGATTAAAGGAGCATTTATATTATTACAGTGCAAGAATCAGCCGGGATATCTCAAATCTGATCAAGTGGCTGGTTCTTGCTGTTGTTACAGGATGTATCGTAGGGGCAGCCAGTACACTGTTTTCTTTTACACTGAAGGCAGTAACCGGTTACAGGAAGGCTCATGAATGGATTTTTCTTTTATTGCCGTTATCCGGACTTATTATTGTATTTTTGTATGAGAAGCTTGGAAAAGAGGACGGAGGGACTAATCAGGTTCTTTCTACTGTGCGTTCCAGAGACGATGTGCCGATCCTTTCTGCACCACTGATCTTTATCACAACGGCACTGACTCATCTTACTGGTGGTTCTGCGGGACGTGAGGGGGCAGCGATCCAGCTTGGAGGAAGTATTGCAACCAGCTTGGAAGATGGATCCATCTGGACGAGGAGGACCGTCATGTAATTGTCATGTGCGGCATGAGCGCAGCATTTTCAGCATTGTTTGGAACGCCGATGGCAGCGGCAGTTTTTGCGCTGGAAGTGGTCAGCGTAGGTGTGATGTATTATGCGGCACTGATGCCATGTATGATCGCATCGCTGGTTGCCTCAGGATTTGCGGCAGGAATGGGCGTTACGCCGGAGAGCTTTCATGTGACGGATATTCCGGCACTGACTGTGGAAACTGGCCTGAAAATGGGAGTGATCGCTCTGGGCTGTGCAGTTGTCAGCATTATATTTTGTATTGCGCTGAATGGTGCAGCGGGACTTTATGGCAGATGGTTTAAGAATAAATATGTCAGGGTTGCAGTGGGGGCCTGCCTGGTCATTGTTGTCACCTTTATTCTGAGGACAAATGAATATATGGGAGCAGGTGCAGAGCTTATAGAGAGAGCGGTGGAAGACGGACAGGCGGATACGTTTGTTTTTTTCTGGAAAATGGTGCTTACTGCACTGACTATGCGCGCAGGATTCCGTGGGGGAGAGATTGTACCTTCTTTCTGCATCGGAGCTACCTTTGGTTGTGTGATGGGAAATCTTATGGGAATTTCTCCGTCAATCTGTGCAGCCTGCGGAATGGTAGCAGTTTTCTGCGGTGTGACTAACTGTCCGATCACTTCGATCCTGATCGCTTTTGAAATGTTTGGATTTAAAGGAGTATCCTTCTATCTGATCGCAGTATCTATCAGCTATGCAGCATCGGGATATTATGGCCTTTATAAGGATCAGACCATTGTGTACTCCAAATATAAAGCAAAATATGTGAACCGGCATACCAGGTTCTGATATAGGGCGAAATTTGAAGAGGCGTGTGTATACAGGTGTAATATCTTATGGAAAACCGCATGGATATAGCAGGAAAATAATCTGGACATTCACAGAAATCTGATGTAATATATTAAACGTTAGTATTTACAGAAAGGCAGATTTTGAGGTATGGAAGAGAAGATTCTTGATTTTATCATGGAGTATGCACAGGAGAATGAGGGAGTTCCGTTTCAGGTGATCGAGGAGAATTTTAATATCGTTATGGATGACAAGCTGAAAGATATCATCAGTGATGCGATCTGGGACAGAGATAATGTTTCTGACGTGATCATGGAAAATGACCGTTATGTGATCACCTGTTTTGAAGATTAATACAGGGATGTCTGTGACCGTTACGGTAATGGAATTAAGAAATCTGATATGAGGAGAATGCATATAAGGCATTCTCCTTTTTTCATCAATCTGTTAAAAAAATCCAAAAGAATTGAAGTTCCCCAAAAAGAATGATATCCTAAAGAAAAACAGATGGGGGGTTGAAATGAACAGCAAATATGAGATCAACACAAAAGAAAACCGGAAATTCCTGAAAGCATCCTGTGAGGATCTTTTGAATTTTGGACATCGGTTTCCTTCACCGAATGGAGGTTCCTATTATCTGGGGGACGACGGAACACCATGGAAGGACAGAAACCGGGAAACCTGGATCACCTGTCGTATGGCTCATGTATACAGTCTGGGTCTGATGCTTGGCCATGAGGGAAGCGGAGAACTTGCGGATGCGGCATTGAAAGGTCTGAGGGAGAGCTTCACGATGAAAAAACGGTGGCTGGTATGCAGGTGTGACACAGGAGGGTGGCATTGTTCCCAATAAACAGTGTTATGCACATGCCTTTGTGATCCTGGCTGCATCTTCCGCACTGACAGCCGGAAGACCTGGGGCGAAAGAGCTCCTTGAAGAGGCATTGGCTGTTTATGACCGACATTTCTGGAATGAAGAGGAAGGGCTGGCATGTGATACCTGGAATACGGAATTTACTGTGTTGGATGATTACCGTGGATTAAATGCCAATATGCATACGGTAGAAGCTTTTCTGGCAGCAGGAGATGTCACCGGAGATAAAAAATATCACATTCGTGCAGGCAGGATCATTGATCATGTGATCCAGTGGGCGGAAGATAACTCCTGGAGGATCCCGGAACATTTTACGAAAGAATGGGTGGCAGATCTTGACTGTAACCGTGACCGTCCGGATGATCCGTTTAAGCCATACGGTGCAACACCGGGACATGGAATCGAGTGGGCAAGACTGATCACACAGTGGGCGCTTGCAAACTGTGGGGAAGAGAAAGAAAAACTGGAAAAATATCTCCAGGCAGCAGAGAAACTTTACACAACAGCAATAAAAGATGGCTGGAATGCAGATGGTGCACCGGGAATTGTATACACGACAGACTGGAATGGCAAACCGGTGGTACATGACCGTATGCACTGGACCCTTGCGGAAGCGATCAATACCTCCGCAGTTCTTTACCATGTGACCGGTAAGGATAAATATGCGAAAGATTATGCTGAGTTTATGAAGTATCTGGATGAAGTGGTCTTGGATCATGAAAAAGGTTCCTGGTTCCATCAGCTGGATGAAAAGAATCATCTGAAAGGAACAGTATGGCCGGGGAAATCCGATCTGTATCATGCACTGCAGTCAACACTGATCCCGTATCATAAGGCAGATATGTCTATTGCTCCGGCAGTGAAGAAAAATCTGGAAATATAACTGAATAACTATAAGGCAGATATTCGGTTATAAATAAGCAGTGAATGCAGATTAAGAATATCTGTTTTATTAACTGTTTACAAAATAAAAACCTTCCTGTATCTGAAGAGTTTTCTCATAACAGATAATTACAGATTAAAGAAATATATCTGCATTATCTTGGAGATGCATCAGACACAGGAAGGTTTTTTATTGAATAGTTATTACTCCGTAACCTCCTTCAGATCTGAAATATCCGGAGAAGCCATCAGAGAATAGTTGGTGTAATAAACAACAAAACCAGGTTTTGCACCGGCAGGTTTCTTGACATGTTTTTTCTGGATGTAATCAATCTCTACCTTGGGAGCAGAGTGTCCTTTGGAATACCAGGCTGCCAGGCGACCTGCTTCTTCGAAGGTACGGTCCGGAAGATCGCCGTCTTTGGTGCGGACGATCACATGGGAGCCGGCCATTTTTTTTGCATGGAACCACCAGTCATTTCCGGTTGCGAACTTAAAGGTCAGTTCATCATTCTGGAAATTGTTTTTTCCGACATAGATATCAAAACCATCACTGGATATATAGTGAAGCGGCCTGGATTTCGGCTGGGCTTTCTGGCCTTTTTTGTTTGTATAGTGACGTTTGATATAGCCGTATTCAGTCAGCTCTTCCTTGATCTGGGAAAGGTCACTTTCAGATCTGGCGATATCCAGAGCATTGGAGATAGATTCCAGATGAGAAATCTCACTTTCCGTATCTGCGAGCTGTTCTGTGACGGCTTCCTCTGTACGCTTCAGCTTCCCGTATTTATCAAAATATTTCTTGGAATTCTGCGCCGGTGTCAGTGTCGGATCAAGAGGAATAGTGATCTCCTCGTTGGTATAATAGTTCAGTGCCTTAAAAGATCTGCAGCCTTCCTCAAGCCCGTATCCGTAGGTGTTGATCAGTTCACCGTAAACCTTGAATTTATCTTTTTTGGCAGTATCATTCAGCTGTTTTTTCTGGATGTTATATTTTTTACGGTTACGTTCCAGAGCAGTCTGTACCACACGCCGAAGATCGGAAGATTTCTGGTGGATGCGTGTCAGCAGACTCTTGGTTGCATAATAAGTTTCCAGCATGGTGGAAACGCTGTCAAAAGTTTCACTGTGGTATTCACTGCCAAACTGCTGATATGGAAAAACTCCATATTCCACGGGTTCCTCGCCGCGGTAAATAATATTCGGTGTGAATTCTCTGCTCTGTACCTGTTCCATCAGTCTGAGGAATGTGTGATAAAGATGGGTACATGCGGTTTCATCCAGAGATTGCGCTGCATCACTTCCGTCAATAGAAGCACGGTAGCAGATTTCCTCAGCCATTACCGGGCTCATACCAGTAAGAGACGTGTAGAGAGCCTTGGAAATGTTCTGAGGTTTTTTGCAGATATGCTGTGTAAATTCCTCCTCGGAAACAGTGAGCGGGTTCTCTTTATCCCGGGTATTGGGAATGAAATATTCTCTTCCGGGAAGAACTTCACGGACAGAACTCATATGGGAAGAGACATGCTTGATGCTGTCCAGGATCATTCCCTTTTCGTCACAGAAAATGATGTTGCTGTGCTTGCCCATCAGTTCCATGATCAGGCGCTTTCTGCAGGGATCACCCAGCTCATTAAGATGCTCCAGCTCAAATTCCACCACACGCTCCATTCCCGGCTGCTTCACATCCAGGATACGTGCACTTCCGATGTGCTTTCTGAGAAGCATGCAGAAGTTTGGTGCAGTTAAAGGACTGATACGATTTTTATCTGTAAAATAGATCAGAGGAAGTGATGCACTTGCACTTAAAAGAAGTCTGCGCTGTCCATGTGCACCTTTCCCGGTGATCAGAAGTTCGTCATTTTCAGGCTGTGCGATCTTGTTGATGCGTCCGCCTTTAAAATTATCATCGATTTCTGCTACGAGAGCAGAAACTGTAATTCCGTCAAATGCCATGATTTTTACCTCCATTTCATCATCAATCATTATAACAGTAAAAAAAGAGTTTGACTAGGGTTTTGGAATGAACTATAATAAATCTGTATGCAATCAGTTATTGTTCACCGGTAATATTCCGCGAGGTGTTTTTTGTGAGCGAAGGTCACAGAACCCGAGACATACCGCGCGAATTTATGTGATTAGCATAAATTCTGTGCATCGCGAAGCGTGTTACTGAAAACGGAGTGAGCAGTAACTGCAATCATTGGCTGTATTTATCAGCGGCCGATAAAACTGAAAGGCAGTATTGGAGGACAACATGATAAAAAGTATGACCGGCTTTGGCAGAGCGGAAGCAGTATCCAAGGAGAGAAAGGTTTCTGTTGAGCTGAAATCCGTCAATCACAGATATCTGGATCTGAACATCAAAATGTCGAAAAGACTCAGCTATTTTGAGGGAGAGATCCGAAATGTGATGAAGACCTATATTCGCCGCGGCAAGGTAGATGTATTCATCACCTACGAAGATTATACAATGGGCGGAATGGCTCTGAAATATAATTCAGAGCTTGCAAAAGAATATCTGGGATATTTAAACCAGATGAGTGAGGAACTGGGAATCGAGAATGATATCCGCGTTTCCACGCTTTCCAGATATCCGGATGTATTTACCATGGAAGAACAAGCACCGGATGAAGAAGCGCTGTGGAGTTTTCTGGAAGGTCCTCTTCACGAGGCATGCCGGAAATTTGTGGAGACCCGTGAGCGTGAAGGCGTGAATCTGAAATGTGATCTTCTGGAGAAGCTTAAAGGCCTTGAAGCGAAAGTCGATGTCGTAGAGAAACGATCCCCCGAGGTTGTGAAAGCCTACCGGGAGAAACTGGAAGCCAAGATGCACGAACTTCTTGAGGATAGCCAGATTGATGATTCCAGGATTGCCGCAGAGGTGATACTTTTTTCAGATAAGATCTGCAATGACGAGGAGACGGTACGTCTTCGAAGCCATATCCACGGAATGAGAAAGATCCTGGATGAGAACGAAGGCGTAGGACGTAAGATGGATTTTATGGCACAGGAAATGAACCGCGAGGCGAACACTATCCTGTCCAAGTCCAATGATCTTACCGTGTCCAACGCGGCCATAGATCTGAAGACCGAGATCGAGAAGATCCGTGAGCAGATCCAGAATATTGAATAACCACTCGGACATAAGAACCGGCAGAAAAGGAGAGCGGAAATGGCGAAACTGATCAATGTAGGTTTTGGAAATGTTGTAAATTCAGGCAGGATCGTGGCGGTGGTAAGTCCGGATGCCGCACCTGTGAAGCGCATGATCCAGAGCGTTAAGGGAACACGTACCTCATTGATGCCACACAGGGAAGAAAAACCAAGGCAGTGATCATTACATCAGATGATCATATTGTTCTTTCCGCTCTGCAGCCGGAGACTATTGCGAAGAGATTTTCGGAAGCGTATGGAGAGGAAGAAAGGGAGGAAGGAAATGAGTAAAGGGATTTTAGTTGTTGTTTCGGGTTTTTCCGGTTCCGGAAAAGGCACCGTCATGAAACGGCTGATGGAGAAATATGACAATTATGCATTATCCGTTTCTGTCACTACCAGAAATCCAAGACCAGGCGAGAAGGATGGGGAAGCTTACTTCTTCCGCACAAAAGAAGAATTTGAGCAGATGATCAGTGAAGACGGCCTGATCGAGTACGCACAGTATGTAGAAAATTATTACGGTACTCCGCGTAAATACGTGGAAGAACAGCTTGCATCCGGCAAGGATGTGATCCTGGAGATTGAGATTCAGGGAGCTATGAAGATCCGTGAGAAATTCCCGGATACATTGCTTGTATTCGTCTGCCCGCCATCTATGGAAGAGCTGAAGAAGCGTCTTGTTGGAAGAGGAACCGAGACTCTGGATGTGATCAACGGACGTCTTAGAAGAGCTGTTGAGGAATCCAAAGGAATGGATAAATATGATTACCTTCTGATCAATGATGATCTGGAGGAATGTGTTGATACACTTCATGAGACCATCCGGTGCGAGCGTATGCGCGCATCCAGGAACCATGATTTTGTATCCAGGATTCAGAAAGAAGCAGAAGCTTTTTTATAAATATCAATTAACAAGTTAAATACGGCCCTGCCGTTACAGAAGGGAGAAAAGATATGATACATCCATCTTATTCAGAATTAATTGAGGCTATCAACACAAACAACGAGGACGATGATGAGGCTCTCGTGCTGAACAGCCGTTATTCTCTTGTCCTTGCAGCAAGCAAACGTGCCCGTCAGCTGATTGCCGGAGCAGAGCCGCTTGTACCTGACGCAGCAGGTAAGAAACCTCTTTCCGTTGCGATTGACGAGCTTTACAAAGGTAAAGTTAAGATCCTTCCGGGACAGGAAGAAGAGGAAGAGATTGAAGCTCTGGAAGCAGAGAAAGAGGCTCTTGAGGCAGCTGAGGGCGAGACCGCAGAGGGCGCTGAGACTGCTGAAGCAGTTCAGACAGAAGCGGAGTAATTTTATGAAAATATTATTCATCTCTCTTGGCTGTGATAAGAACCTGGCGGACTCCGAGGAAATGCTGGGACTTCTTACAGCCGGAGGTCATGAGATCACAGATGATGAAACAAAGGCAGATGCTATCGTGATCAATACCTGTTGTTTTATCAAGGATGCCAAGGAAGAGAGTGTGGAAACCATTCTTGAAATGGCAGAGTACAAAAAAACAGGAAGTTGCCATGCACTGATCGTTACCGGCTGCATGGCACAGCGATACCAGAAAGAGATCATCGAAGAGGTTCCGGAGGTAGATGCTGTTCTTGGAACCACATCCTACGGCGACATCGTAAAGGCTCTGGAAGAGGCAGCAGCTGGTAATCATTTTGAGGAATACCGTGATATCGATTATCTTCCGGATACAGGAAGCAAACGTGTTCTTACAACCGGAGGTCATTTCGGATATCTGAAGATCGCAGAAGGATGTGACAAGCACTGTACTTACTGTATTATCCCGAAGCTTCGCGGAAAATTCCGAAGTGTTCCCATGGAGCGTCTGATCGCCCAGGCAGAGGATATGGCAGAGCAGGGTGTGAAGGAGCTGATCCTGGTAGCCCAGGAGACCACCGTTTATGGTAAAGACCTCTATGGAAAAAAATCTCTTCATATTCTTTTACAGAAACTCTGTGAGATCAAAGGTATCCGCTGGATTCGTGTTCTCTACTGTTATCCGGAAGAAATCTATGATGAGCTGATCGAAACTATCCGCGATGAGAAGAAAATCTGTCATTATCTGGATATTCCGATCCAGCATGCTTCGGATCGTATTCTTAAGAGAATGGGTCGTCGCACATCCAAACAGGAGCTGATCGACATTGTCGGAAAGCTTCGCAAAGAAATCCCGGATATCGTACTGCGTACAACGCTGATCACCGGATTTCCGGGCGAGACAGAGGAGGACCATGAAGAACTGAAAGAGTTCGTAGATGCGATGGAATTTGACCGTCTTGGTGTTTTCACTTATTCACCGGAAGAAGATACTCCGGCAGCGGAGATGACAGATCAGATTCCGGAGGAAGTGAAGGAAGAACGAAGAGACGAGCTGATGGAACTTCAGCAGGAGATCTCTTATGACAGGGGGCAGGACCGCATCGGTCAGGAGCTTCTTGTGATGATTGAGGGTAAAGTTGCAGATGAAAGTGCCTATATCGGACGTACCTACGGGGATGCACCGAAGGTTGACGGTTACATTTTCGTTCAGACAGGCGAACTGCTTATGACAGGTGATTTTGCAAAGGTACGTGTAACGGGCGCGCTTGAGTATGATTTGATAGGAGTGCTTGGCGATGAATACACCAAATAAACTAACAGTTGCAAGAATGATACTTGTACCGTTTCTCGTAATTTTTATGTTGACAGGATGGGGCAGAGAAGCCAACCGCTGGATCTGTCTTGCGATTTTTGTTGCAGCAAGTGTGACAGACTGGTTCGACGGCCATCTTGCCAGAAAATATAACCTGATTACTAATTTTGGAAAATTTATGGATCCTCTGGCAGATAAGCTTCTTGTATGCTCTGCCATGATCTGCATGATCGAGCTTGACAGACTTCCGGCCTGGGTTGTGATCATTATTATCGGACGTGAGTTTATCATCAGTGGATTCCGTCTGATCGCAGCTGAGAACGGAGTTGTCATTGCCGCAAATTACTGGGGAAAATTTAAAACAGTTTCCCAGATGATCATGATCATACTTCTGATCGTGGATTTTGGAGGATTTTTTGCAATACTGACAGAAGTGTTTATCTGGCTGTCTGTTGCACTGACTGTTATATCTCTGCTGACTTATATCATGCAGAACCGAAAAGTTCTTTCCATGCAGGAGTAGGGATTCAGGTATACGAAAGGAGTTTCTTTTTATGATCACAGAACTGGTATCCGTAGGAACAGAGATCCTTCTGGGAAATATCGTAAATACAACAGTGCTATCTTTCTGAGAAATGTGCACTGCTTGGGTTAAGTGTTTATTATCAGGATGTAGTAGGTGATAATGAGGGACGTATGCGGGATGTGATCAAGACCGCACTGGATCGTTCCGACGTTGTGATCCTTACAGGAGGGCTTGGGCCGACTGAAGATGATATCACCAAAGAAGTGACTGCTGATCTGATGGAAATGCCGCTTGAAGAAGATCCCCACTCAAGAAAACTGATTGATAAATATCTGAAGGAATATGAGAAAAACAATCCTCAGAGACGTATCACAAAGAATAATTACAAACAGGCTATGGTTCCCAAAGGAGCAATTGTTCTTGACAATCATAATGGAACTGCACCAGGACTGATCCTGGAGAAGAAAGGAAAGATAGCGATTCTTCTTCCGGGCCCTCCGAATGAGATGAAGCCCATGTTCGAGGAATACATCGTTCCGTATCTTCAGAAGAATCAGCCAGAGATCATAGTGTCCCAGATGGTGAAGATCAGCGGTATCGGGGAAAGTCAGGTAGCAGAGGAGATCCAGGATCTGATTGAAAGCCAGACCAATCCAACCATTGCACCTTATGCCAAAACCGGTGAAGTACATCTTCGTGTAACAGCGAGTGCAGAGAATGAAAAAGCCTGCAAAAAACTGATCAAACCTGTTGTAAAAGAACTGAAGAAACGCTTCGGTGAGAATGTTTTTGCAACAGATGAGAGCAAGACACTGGAAGAGGCAGTGATCGATCTTCTGAAAGAAAAAGACCTTAAGCTTTCCCTGGCAGAATCTCTGACCGGCGGTATGATCGCCCAGCGTATTGTTAATGTATCCGGTGCGTCTGAGGTATTTGGTTATGGCTTTGTGACTTACAGTAACAAGGCTAAGCATAAGTGTCTTGGAGTGAAGAAGAGCACTCTGAAGGAGCATGGGGCAGTTTCGGCTAAATGTGCCAGAGAAATGGCAAAGGGTGCCTGCAAAGCATCCGGAGCAGATATCAGTATTTCCGTAACAGGTCTTGCAGGACCAGGAGGCGGAACAGAAGAAACTCCGGTTGGAACTGTATTTATGGGCTGTTGCTATGAGGCAAGGCCATCGCAAAAGAGTTCCACTTCACAGGAAACCGTATGCGGATCCGCGAGCAGACCACTGCACATGCACTGGCGATGATCCGTGACTGTATCATTATGGGATCCCGAAGAAATAAAAAGTACTCCTGGAGATGGACATGTATCCATTCCGGGAGTTTTTTTGTTGCAGGAAGAAAAGAGTGAGGAATTTATGATGAAAAAGGATCCAAAGATCAGCTGGTTTGCTGCAATTCTGGCAGTTTTGGCAGCAATGCTGTGCAGGCAGGTGGATACAGGAAATCTGTTTTTGGATAAACTGTCAGTAATAGTCAGGTCTTTTATTTATATCGGACTTTTTACAGGATGGGGTTTTTACCTGAAAAGACGTATCATCCACAAACGGGCACTTTTCTATCTTGAGCTTACTGCTGGCTGTATGGTGTTCTGGTTTTTGATACGAACTTTGAAATACTCTGTTTTTTATGATATCGTACTTATGCGGTGGTGTTGGTATCTTTATTACGTTCCTTTCATTCTGATACCGGGTTTAAGCTTTTCAACTGCCCGGTTTTTTGGCAAAGTAGGAGAAGAAAAAATCAGGACACAGGATAAATTTTTCTGGGGAACAGCAATTGTTTTGATCGGCCTGGTACTGACTAATGATCTTCATCAGCTTATTTTTACGTTTCCGGCAGGCAAACCTTTTTCAGATGCGGATAATTCCTATGGCATTCTGTTTCCTCTGATCATGTTCTGGATCGGGGGCTGCATGCTTTTAACGATTTTTATTTTGATTCGCAGATGCCGTATCCCAGAAAGAAAAATGCTGTATCTGCCGTTAGTACCGGTTGGATGTATTTTTCTGTGGTGTATTCTTAATATGATCCGTGCGCCTTTTCTTAAAGTTTTTGCAGGTGATATGACAGCATTTATCTGTCTGTTTACAGCAATAACTTTTGAGTGCTGTGTACAATGCGGATTGATACAGACCAATGTCAGGTATCCGGAACTTTTTTGACCGGTGTACAGGCATATCCATGGAGCTGATAAATAAAGAAAACAAAATCTGCTATGTTTCCGGTGATGGATTTCCCGATTTTCCTGAAGAGATACTTCCTACAACTGGTCAGACTGTGTATCTGAAAAATGGAAATAAGCTGAATTCCATGCCGGTAAATGGAGGTTATGTATACTGGACAGAAGATTCAGCCCGTCTGCACCAGCTGAAAAAAGAGCTTCTTGAAGTTCAGGAAGAACTTTATGAGAGAAATAAACTTTTGCATGCAGAATATAAAAAAGAATCCGAACGAAAACGTATCGAGGAAAAAAACAGATTGTATGATCTGATGCAGTTTCAGACTGCGGATCAGATGCAGAAACTGTCTATGTATATGAAACAGATAGGAAATGTGAAAAATGCAGAAGAATATGAAAGTCTGATGGAAAATATCATTGTAACAGGAACATATCTGAAACGCAGAAATAATCTGGTTTTGACGGCAGATGAAAACGGGAAGATACCGGAGCTTGAAATATATCTTGCTTTGAAAGAGTTCTGTTCCAGTATTCCTTCGAACCGTCTTCAGGGACAGTTTTATATACATACACAGACTAGTTGGCTTCCGCTTTGGAAAGCAGTAAAATATCTTGATGTTTTGGAATATATGATAAGCTGTTATGAAAGAAAACTGAGCTGGTTTTTTATACGGATCGTGGAGAGAGAGAATCAGGTCCGCGCCACTATTTCTATTAGAATTCCGGAAAAGCCAGAGCAGTTACTGAAAAAATATCCGGATATTTATGCGGAACAGGAGGAAGAAGGCGAATGGTTTCTGAGATTGCAGTAATACTTTTCTTTATCAGTATGATCCTGGAGATTGCATATGTTTTTTCACAGATCACAAATGAAGAACCAGTCTGGAAATGGGCAGAAGATGTGGCAGTATTATTTCTGATGATTTTGCTGGTTTCCGGGTTCCTGATCCAGGAAAATAAAAAAGAATGGCTGATCATAGGATTTTATCTGTTAGGGTTTTTGGCTATGATTTATGCAATTTGGGGACTTTACAGGCAAAAAAGAAACGTAGCCAGATACTGAATGAAAACTCTATCCGTCAGGCAATGGATCAGCTTCCGTGTGGTGTTTGTTTTCGGATGAAAACGGGAGAATTCTTTTGTGTAATCTGCAAATGCATGAACTTTGTCAGATGGCAGCA
>ENA-OQCN01001119-OQCN01001119.1-human-gut-metagenome-genome-assembly--contig:-NODE-1119-length-13667-cov-3.608050_pt1 | contig 13667 bp, 12 predicted proteins | sample MGYA00242497_ERZ504576 | MGnify/ENA primary metagenome ERZ504576 (study PRJEB26092, sample SAMD00036296) | human gut metagenome | host: Homo sapiens | study: EMG produced TPA metagenomics assembly of...
CGAGATGTTTGGTACCTATCCGGCTAATGAAAAAAGGTGGAATGTCGGGACTATTAGAGATGTAGTAACAGAGGTACGGTATGGATCCAGCCGAAAAGCAGCAGAAGGAATGCAAGGTCAGTATTTATATTTACGTATGAATAATATTACGTATAGTGGCGAACTAGTGTTAAATGATATTAAAACCATTGATGTACCAGAAAAGAGCTTCTCAAGTGTTCAGTACAGCGTGGAGATGTTTCTTTTTTAATCGTACAAAATAGTAAAGAACTAGTAGGAAAAAACATGTGTTTATAACCGAGATGAAATGATGGTGCTTGCTGGATTTATTATAAGAGTTCGCGTGAATGAAAAAATATTACCGGAGATATTATCGAGTTTTTAAATACAGATTTTTCAAAAAAGATGTTATATGGGATGTGTAAATCAGCTATTGGTCAGGCAAACATTAATGCGCAAGAGTTTCAGAACATAGAAATTTATATTCCAGATATGAAATCACAAGAACAGTTTGTTGAATTTAAAAAGCAGATTGACAAATCAAAAGTTGCAGAATAAGATACAAAATTTTTATAGGCAAATACAGTCTAACATATTAAAATGATTACAGGGAATTTTGCAATGAAGAATTTGCAGGAGAATTTTATGAAAATATAAAATTAAAAGATACAGTAAACAAGAAGGTACTACCCGGGCAGCCCGTTTCTTGTTTATGTATCTTTAAACTATTTTGATCATAAACGATGAAACCTAATTTGTCAAGCGGGAGGGAATTGTCTTGGATAATAAAATAATCTATCATGGAAGTAATATGAAAGTTGAGATACCCAAAATCATGATAAATGGCTACTACAAAGATTTTGGTTACGGTTTTTACTGCACAAATCTGAAAAAACAAGCCATACGATGGGCTATGACGAAAAAAGGTGATTCCGTTATCAATACGTATTCCTATCAGAGAAATGAGAATCTCCAGATTAAAACATTTGAAGAAATGACAGAAGAGTGGCTGCAATTTGTAGTAGACTGCAGAAGAGGAATAGAACACAATTATGATATCGTAGAAGGTCCAATGGCAGATGATCAGATTTGGAACTATGTGGAGGATTATGTAAGCGGAGAAATATCAAAAGAAGCCTTCTGGGCATTGGTGAAATTTCGGTATCCGACACACCAGATTGTATTCTGTACGGAAACAGCATTGAAAACAATTCATTATGAAGGAAGTGAGAAGGTATGACAAACAAATTTTTCCCGGATGAATTTATTGAGAAGAATGATCTCTATTTCATGTGCTACATGATCGAGCGTGTTGCAAGAAAGCTTCATCAGCACAACAATTATGTTGTAAATGCAATCGGAAAGGACGAGCTTTATCGTCTGATCAGTCTTGCTAATGTACTTCACTGTGAAAATCCAGAGGCATTAGAAGACCGATGGATCGAAGAGTATCAGCTCCAAAATGGTGAATTTGACATCACCAATGTAAATAAAGATTTAGTAGATCATATTCCAAGCGCAACTCAGATCGGAAAAGTATATCAGCGTCTGATTCTTGATACTGCTGATAAAGACGAAGACTATGTAGACGGACTCATCCGAGTTTATAATAATGAGATCTGCAGCATTATCGATAATTACGAATGCAGTGCATATTACGAACCATCTTATGTAATAGCAAGAGCCTATTTTAACGGAGGATTTTAAGAAATCAAAGGGAGGTGCGCATGGTTACGAATTTTGATTATTTGAAAAAAGAACCTAAATTTTCCGCCTTTGCCGACGTTGCCGTGTCCGCAGAAAAGATTATTTTACTCGACCCGGAGGCCAGTATTTTGAACAGCCGACGGGCGATGGAGTTTGCAGTGAAATGGATGTATTCTGTGGATAATGCGCTCGAGATGCCGTACCAGGACAACCTGCAGAGTCTGATGAACAGTGAGGATTATCGCCAGACAATCGGCCCGGATTTGTGGAAGCGGATGGACTATATTCGGCGGAGCGGAAATAATGCGGCACACAGCAGCAGAAAACTGGGACGGGATGAAGCGATGCTTTGCCTGGAAAATCTTTTTATTTATCTCGATTATATTGCATACTGCTATTCCGATCAGTATCAGCGGAGAGTCTTCGACAAAACATTGATCACAGCGCGGATAGAGAAAGCGAAAAAGTCGAAAGAAGATGCGAAAGCAGCAAAAGAAGCTCTGGAGAAAGAACTGGAGAAAGCGGCGCAGCAGGAGCTTGACCTGAAAAAACTAAGTGCAGAAAATGCTTCTCTGCGGGAAGAATTGTCCGCGCGCCGTCAGGAACAGCAGCAGACGTATGTTCCCAAACCGCTGGAACTGTCCGAGTATCAGACGCGAAAACTTTATATCGATTCCATGCTGACAGAAGCAGGCTGGGTGGAAGGCAGAGACTGGATCAATGAGGTGGAAATTCCGGGAATGCCGAATAAATCAGAGGTTGGCTTTGCTGATTATGTCCTTTATGATGATATGCACCGACCGCTCGCGGTAATTGAAGCAAAGCGCACCTGTGTAGATGTTTCCAAGGGAAGACAGCAGGCAAAATTGTATGCGGATCTGCTGGAAAAAACATACAAAAGACGTCCCGTTGTCTTTCTTACAAATGGATTTGACACGCGTATTATTGATGGCCAGTATCCGGAGCGAAAATGTTCTGTGATTTATTCGAAGAGAGATCTGGAAAAGTGGTTTAATTTGCGGTCTATGCGCACAAGTCTGAAGCATATTACCGTGGACAAAAATATTGCGGGACGCTATTACCAGGAAGCTGCCATAAAAGCAGTGTGCCGCAGCTTTGATGAAAAGAACCGCAGGAAAGCACTGCTTGTCATGGCGACCGGTTCTGGCAAGACGCGAACGGTGATTGCACTGTGCGATGTATTATTAAAGGCAGGCTGGGTAAAAAATGTTCTTTTCCTGGCAGACCGAAATTCACTTGTTATGCAGGCAAAACGAAGTTTTGTGAACCTGCTGCCGAATCTGTCCTGTACCAATTTGGTTGAAGAAAAGGATAACTACAATGCGCACTGTGTTTTCTCTACGTACCAGACAATGATCAATTGTATTGATACAGTTCATGACAGCGAGGGAAAACTGTTTACCTGCGGCCATTTTGATCTGGTGATCTGTGATGAGGCGCATCGATCAATTTACAATAAGTATCGGGATATTTTTAATTATTTCGATGCGCCGCTGGTAGGACTCACTGCAACGCCCAAAGATGAAATTGATAAAAATACGTATGAAGTCTTTGAACTGGAAAACGGCGTTCCGACGTATGGATATGATCTGGCGCAGGCGGTAAAAGACGGTTATCTTGTAGATTATGTTTCGGTGGAATCGCGATTGAAATTCATCGAACAGGGAATTGTGTATGATGAATTGTCGGAGGAAGACAAAGAAACGTATGAGGCAACATTCGAAGACGAGAACGGAAATCTGCCGGAATCAATCAGTACATCCGCGTTAAATACCTGGATTTTTAATGAAGATACCATAAAACAGGTATTGCATATTCTGATGACGAATGGCATCAAGATTGATTATGGGCAGAAGCTTGGAAAAACAATTATTTTCGCGAAAAAGCACAAGCATGCAGAAGAAATACTCAGAGTTTTTCGAAAGGAATATCCGCAGTATCCAGATGACTATGCAAAAGTGATCGATAATAAAATTGAGTATGCGCAAAGTGCAATTGATGAATTTTCAGATGCGAAAAAAATGCCTCAAATTGCAATCTCTGTGGATATGCTGGATACCGGTATTGATGTGCCGGAGGTGCTGAACCTGGTGTTTTTCAAAAAGGTGATGAGTAAGGCGAAATTCTGGCAGATGATTGGACGTGGAACACGACTCTGCCCGGGCTTGCTGGATGGCGAGGATAAGCAGAAGTTTTATATTTTTGACTTTTGTGGAAACTTTGAGTTTTTCCGAATGAATAAAGGGAAAGCAACTGCAAATATGATTGCTTTGCAGGGAGCAATATTTAATTTGAAATTTGATATTGCCTACAAACTGCAGGATATTTCCTATCAGGTGGACAGACTGATTGCGTACCGTGATGCGCTGGTAAAACAGATGACAGAAAAGGTGCGGGAGCTGCCGAGAGATAATTTTGCGGTAAGGCAGCATCTGAAATATGTAGATTTGTACTCGGATGAAAAAAACTATAATGCTCTTACCTATGAAGATACGTTGCTTGTGCGTGAAGAAGTGGCACCGTTAATTCTTCCGGATAAAGATGAGGCAAGTGCAGTTCGTTTTGATGCATTGATGTATGGAATTGAACTGGCATATTTGATTGGAAAAAAATATACACGGGCCCGCAGTGATCTTATGAAAAGAGTAGCTGGTATTGCAAACGTTGCGAATGTTCCGGAAATTCAGCACAGTCAGATCTGATTGGGCAAATTCTGCATACAGATTATATTGCGAATGCGGGAATCAATGAATTCGAAGAAATCCGGGAAAGATTACGGGATTTGATGAAATATATTCTAAAAACGAAATTGCTTTATAATACCAATTTTGATGATGACTTATTATCCATCGACTGGCGCGAGTCTGAACTGGAAAATGATGAGCTGAAAAATTATAAAGCAAAAGCGGAGTATTATATCCGGCAGCATCAGGACACGATTGCAATTGCGAAACTGAGAACAAATCAGCCGCTGACAGAAATGGATGTTGCCAGCCTGGAAAAAATTCTCTGGAATGAGATTGGTACGAAGCAGGATTACGAGCAGGAATTTGGAACGAAACCTTTGGGAGAATTTGTCCGGGAAATTGTCGGACTCGATATGAATGCAGCCAAAGAAGCGTTTTCAGAGTATCTGACGAATGCCGATCTTGACAGCAGACAAATTTATTTTGTGAATCAGATTATCGAATATATTGTTCATAATGGAATGATGAAAGACCTTTCCGTGCTTCAGGAAGCTCCGTTTACAGATCGGGGAAGTGTTGCGGAAGTCTTTACAGATCTGGCAGTCTGGATGGCATTCGGAAAGTAATCAATCAGATTAACGAAAATGCGGTAGCGTAAATTCTAAAAAAACATAAACACCGGCAGATTTCTTGACATAGAAATTTGCGGTGTTATTATTTAACGCGCGTAAATAAATAACACTGTTAAGCATTTGCGGCAAAAGGAGGGGGAAAACATGAAAGATGCATTTGAAAAACTGTTTCGTGCGGTGCACCAGTTTAAAAAACTGAACGTATCAGACCTGATTCCGGGACTCAGCAGTTCCGAATTTCCGTTATGGGTGCGATTTTTGCAAATGGGAGAAAACGGAAAAATTACAAGCTCAGAGCTGGCGGCGAAGACCAAAACACTTCCGCCGGCTGTGTCGCGCACACTGCGCGGGCTGGAAGAAAAAGGATATGTAGAGCGGAGCGTTGACAAAAAAGACCGCAGAAATACGTATATCAGTCTGACAGAGAAGGGCTGGAAAAAGGGGGAAGAGGTACGGGACAGAATGCAGGACTTTGGCTGCTCTGTGATGTCACAGTTAAAGGAAGAGGATATAGATCAGCTGGTTGATTATCTGGATCGTATCTATGAGATCGCAGAAAAAGAAATTGACACCCGAAAACGACAGAATTAGTGTGCCGGCAAGCTGGTACACAAAAAAAGACAGAAAGGGGAAAAATGAGTAAGATTTTCAAGAATATGCTCCCGTACTGGAAATCGATTCTTGTGATTCTTATGCTTTTGTTTGTCCAGGCGTGGTGCGACCTGTCGCTCCCGTCGTATACATCCGACATCATCGATGTGGGCATTCAGAACAGCGGCGTCGAGCACGTTACGCCGAAACGGATCACCGAGGAAGAATTTCAGACGGCCGAGTTTATCATGACGGATGATGAGGTGGATTTATGGGAAAGCCTCTATACGAAAAAGGACGGCTATTATGAACGGAACAAAGCTTCTGAAAAAGAACTTGATGAAACAGACGATACACTGACCGTTGCACTGCTGATGAATTACCAGATGGGTGCGATGGAGGAGGATACCTTTAAACAACTCATGGCACAGCAGACCGGTCAGGATGCGTCGGTGTTTGAAAACATGACGATTGAGCAGATCGGCGAGATGATGCATGTGGAGCTGAAGAGCTTCCAGCAGGAAAAAGAGGATGACGATGGAAACAAAGTCGAAGTCACCTGTGTGGATGTCCGTCCAATCTTTGCAGCGATGCTCGAGAGCGGACAGATGGATAAAGACACCGTGCTCTCGATGCGCGACAGCATGGAAAAAACGCTTGATACGATGGGAAGCTCCCTGGTAAAATCGATGGGCATTGCGTATGCAGTTTCCGCAGACAAAGCGGCGGGCCTCGATCTAGACCAGATTCAGAAAACGTATCTTCTGACCGCAGGCCTCAAGATGGTCGGCATGGCACTCCTGATGGGTGTGGTAACTGTTCTCGTCGGACTGTTTGCCTCCCGCGTCGGCGCGGAATCGGCCGCGATCTGCGCGAAAAAGTATTCAAACGGGTTGTCGGATTCTCCAATGTGGAGATGGATCAGTTCTCCACCGCATCGCTGATTACCCGAAGCACGAACGATATCCAGCAGATCCAGATGGTCTCCGTCATGGTACTGCGAATGGTTGCCTACGCACCGATCCTTGGCATCGGCGGTGTGCTGAAAGTCATGAAAACGGGAGCCGGTATGGAATGGATCATTGTTCTTGCGATCATCGTCATTCTCGGCTACGTGATGCTGCTTGTCTCCCTTGCGATGCCGAAATTCAAGCTGATGCAGAAACTGGTCGACAACATCAACCTCGTATCGCGTGAAATCCTGACCGGACTCTCTGTCATCCGTGCGTTCGGAAGAGAGGACAAAGAGGAAGAGCGCTTCGACGGTGCGAATAAGGAACTGACCAAAACAACCCTGTTCACCAACCGCGTCATGACCTTTATGATGCCTGGTATGATGATGATTATGAACGTGCTGACCGTCGGAATCGTATGGGTCGGTGCACATAAAATCGATGCCGGCACGATGCAGGTCGGTGCAATGACTGCATTTATTACCTACGCCATGATGATCGTCATGTCTTTCCTGATGCTGACAATGATGTCAATCATGCTGCCGCGTGCCGCTGTTGCCGCCGGCCGTATCGATGAAGTCATTCAGACAGAATCCTCCATTCAGGATGTCAAAAATCCGGAGCAGCTGGAGGTTCATAACGGAGTTGTCCGCTTCGATCACGTCAACTTCCGTTATCCGGGCGCGAGGAGGATGTGCTGCATGACATCGACTTTGTTGCCGAGCCTGGCAAGACGACGGCGATCATCGGAAGCACCGGCTGCGGTAAATCGACGCTGGTCAACCTGATCCCACGTCTCTATGATGTGACGGGCGGAAAGATTACGCTCGATGGAAAAGATATTCGAAACATTACGATGAAGGATCTGCGCGATGAGATCGGTTTCGTGCCGCAGAAAGGTGTGCTGTTCTCGGGAACGATCGCATCCAACCTGCGCTTCGGAAAAGACGATGCGACGGATGCGGAGATCGAAAAGGCAGCCGCAATTGCGCAGGCAACCGAGTTTATCGAGGCAAAAGATGACAAATACGAAACCGCGATTGCACAGGGCGGAACGAACGTATCCGGCGGACAGAAACAGCGTCTGGCGATTGCGCGTGCGATTGCAAAAGACCCGAAAATCTTTATTTTCGACGACAGTTTTTCTGCACTTGACCTGAAAACGGATGCGGCGCTTCGAAAAGCACTGGCGGAGAATGTCAAAGACAGCACCGTGATCATCGTGGCACAGCGGATCAGCACGATTCTCCATGCGGAGCAGATTCTGGTGCTCGATGACGGAAAGGTAGTCGGAAAAGGTACGCATGAGGAACTGCTGAAGAACTGTAAGGTTTATCAGGAGATTGCAAAATCCCAGCTTTCGGCAAAGGAGCTTGGAATAGAAAGTGAGGTGGCTGACCATGAGTGACAAGAGAAATCAGCAGCCGCGCAAAAGAGGACCGATGGGAGGCATGGGCCGCGGTATGCAGCCGGGCGAGAAGCCGAAAAATCTGAAAAAATCGATCAAACAGCTTGCACAGTACATCGGAAAATATAAAATTGCGATTTTTGTCGTTATGCTCTGTGCCGCATGTTCGACCGTGTTCAACGTTGCGGGACCAAAAATCCTCGGAAAAGCAACAACGGCATTGTCCGAGGGACTGATGGAAAAAATCAGAGGGACAGGCAGCATTGACTTTACGAAAATCGGAAAAATTCTGCTGTTTACCCTTGGCCTGTATCTGATGAGTGCCCTGTTCAGTTTCATCCAGGGCTGGATCATGACCGGTGTTACCCAGAAGGTATGTTATCGGCTTCGAAAGGAAATTTCGGAGAAAATCAACCGCATGCCGATGAAATATTTTGAGAGCCGTACCTATGGCGAAGTGCTCTCACGTATTACCAACGATGTCGACACACTGGGTCAGGGACTGAACCAGAGTATTACTACAATTATCACGTCTGTGGCAACGCTGGTCGGCGTTCTGATCATGATGCTGAGTATCTCTCCGCTGATGACGCTGATCGCACTTGTGATCCTGCCGATTTCCATGGGCTGATCGGACTGGTGACGAAGAAATCCCAGAAATTCTTCCGTGACCAGCAGGAATATCTGGGTCATATTAATGGACAGGTTGAGGAGGTTTACGGCGGCCATCTTGTAATTAAGGCATTTAACCGTGAAAAGGATACCATTGCAGAGTTCGAGAAAACCAACAGCATTCTCTATGATTCCGCATGGAAATCGCAGTTCTTATCCGGTATGATGCAGCCAATTATGATGTTTGTCGGGAATTTGGGCTACGCCTGTGTGGCGCTGACCGGAGGCCTGCTGGCAATTCGAAACGTGGTTACAATCGGTGACATCCAGGCATTCATCCAGTATGTAAAAAACTTTACCCAGCCAATCCAGCAGATTGCGCAGGTGATCAACATGGTACAGTCGATGTCGGCGGCATCCGAGCGTGTCTTTGAATTCCTGAACGAAGAGGAAGAGGATCAGACCACGGAAAATCCGGCTGATATTGGGACGGTAACAGGAGCGGTAACCTTTGATCATGTACAGTTCGGATACAATCCGGATCAGATCATCATTCATGATTTCTGCGCGCAGGTAAAACCGGGTCAGAAAATTGCCATTGTCGGCCCGACTGGAGCAGGAAAAACGACAATGGTTAAGCTGCTGATGCGTTATTATGATGTAAACAGCGGAGCCATTCTTCTGGATGACCACAATATCAGGGATTTCAACCGCAGAGAGCTTCGCGATGCCTTTGGTATGGTGCTGCAGGATACGTGGCTGTTCAAGGGCAGTATCATGGAAAATATCCGCTACGGCCGGCTCGATGCCACGGATGAGGAGGTTATTGCAGCGGCGAAGGCTGCGCGGGCACACCATTTCATTCAGACCCTGCCGGGCGGCTACCAGATGGAGCTGAATGAGGATGCAAGCAATGTATCCCAGGGACAGAAACAGCTTCTGACGATCGCAAGAGCAATTCTTGCAGACAATAAGATCCTGATTCTCGATGAGGCGACCTCATCCGTTGATACCAGAACAGAGATCGAGATCCAGAAAGCAATGGATAACCTGATGAAGGGTAGAACAAGCTTTGTCATTGCCCATCGGCTGTCCACGATTCGTGATGCGGATCTGATTCTTGTCATGAAGGACGGAGATATCATCGAGCAGGGCAACCATGAAGAACTGCTTGCGAAGAATGGGTTCTATGCAAACCTTTACAATTCGCAGTTTGAGGATATAGTTGCGTAACAGCCTTTGCGGGCGATATAAATTTATTGTAACAACACCTGAGTTGGCAAAACGGTTCAGGTGTTGTTTTTTTTCGAGGGAAAATCTCGTTACATTTTCCCGTCAGGCAAAAAAGCTCTCAGAGCAGAATGATCTGATGTTTGTCCCAGATCATTCATGTTATCCCAGGTTACTTGAGAGAAAAGAAAAAATTTGGTATGCTATTGAGAAGTAGAATCTTCGATAAGAAGCACGGGGGAAAATAATGAATTTAATTTTATGTGATGATGATAAAGTGTTTTTAAATAAACTGGAAATCAGAATTCGAGGTTTATGTCAGAAACATAAGATTGCAGTGAAAATGGAGTGCTACGTATCTGCGAAGGAGATGCTGGAAGGAATCAAAAATCTTGATGAGATTTCTGTTTTTTTTATTGATATCGATATGCCGGAAGTGAATGGATTTGAGGTTGCATCGTATCTGAAAAAGTGGAACAGAGAATGTTGTATTGTGTTTGTATCGAATAAGGATGATCTGGTGTTTCAGTCATTGGTGTATCATCCATTCTTTTTTATCCGCAAGGCACATCTGGATGAGGAACTGGAGCCGCAGTTGCTGGAACTGCAGAAAAAGGCAGGAAAGAAAGTTCCCCAAATAGAACTGCAGACAGGGCGTCAGAGTGTAAAAATTGCATTGCGTGATATCTGGTTTGTGGAGAGCGAGAAGAACTATCTGCTTTTCTATCGGGAAAAAGATACGAGGGATGAGGCGATTCGTGTAAGAATGAAAATGTCAGAAGCGGAGAAAAAACTAGAAGCGCATAAATTTGTAAGGACACATAAAGGATATTTGGTTAACATGAACTATGTATATCGGTTGCGCGAAAAAGAACTTCTGCTATTGAACGGGAAAAGCATTCCTGTCAGCAGAAATTATCTGAATCAGGTTCGAATGAAAATTATGGGAGTGGTGATGGAATGAGTGCAACATTTTGGAAGGTTTTTGAACTTGCAATTTCTGTTTGGGAAAACATACTTTTGTTGGAATTCTGCATGGATTTTATGCAGCAGAAACCCAAAGGGAAAAAAGGTAAAATTTTGTGGGGAATTGCAGTGCTATTTGGGCTAATCTTTCCTGCGTTGGAAAAGTATCCTGCGTTATATGACAGGTGGGAAATGTGGATCACATTGATTTGGCTTTTTGTCTATTTGATGGTGGGTACACAGGGAAGTGTTCTGAGAAAGGTTACTGCAGCGGTAGTTGCGAGAGCAGTATTGATGATGGTAAACACAGCGATCCTTTTCGGCGGCAGTTTTATCCTTCAAGAAAGTGTTGCATCGTTTATTCAAGATCAGGATACAGTAAGAATTGCGATCATGCTATTATCAAAAATTTCTTATTTTTTTGTTGGTAAATTACTAAATAGTCTTTTGTTTGAACGAGAGAATCTGATAAGCTGGCAATGGATTGTCATGGGATGCAACCTTGTTTTCTCAATTATTGCGGGAAATACTATTATTTTGGTAGTAAGAGATCTGCCAAGTGTGCAGATGCAGGAACAGAAATGGATTTTGCTGTGCGTATGCTGTATCTGGCTGATGTGCCTGATTATGTACTTTATAGTACAGCAAATGAGCAAGGATAATCAAACAAAGCTAGAATATGAACTGATGAAAGAAAAAGAGAAATATTCAAAGGAAAGTATGGAAATTATTAAGAGAAGTAATGAAGAATTACGAGAATTTAAACATGATTTGAAAAATTATCTTTTACCTCTGCAAGAGGCAATGGAGACCATGCCGCAGTCGGAAATGGTAAAGGTATGGGAAAAAATTAATCAGAAAATTGAAGATGTGCAGACACTAATTCAGACAGGAAACAGTTATGTGGATTCTATGATTAATACAAAAATTACTCTTGCGAGAAGTGAAAAAGTAGATGTGAAGTGTACGATTCTGAGCAAAATGGAAGGAATTGATGATTTGGAATTTTGCTCTGTGTTTGGAAATCTCATGGATAATGCGATTGAAGCAGAGCGGAAAGTTACAGAGAAGAAAGAAATTATAATTTTTGTAGAGGAAAAAATGGGATATCTTCGGTTGGAGATTCAAAACAAAATAGAAAAATCTGTTTTAAATGAAAATTCAAGTTTGAATACGACGAAGAAAGATACAAGCAGCCACGGGATTGGGCACAAAAGTGTAAAACGGACGATGCAAAAGGTAGGTGGCGCGTTAAAGTATTATGAGACAGGAGATTTGTTTTGCGCAGAGGCAGTATTTCCGATAAAATAAGATAAAACGTAATAAAAAAGACTTTATTTGTATGAAGGAAGCAAAAAGAATGCGGATTTCAAAGAACAAAGTTTTATTTTTTGCTATCTGTACTGATTATCCCAGATAGAGCATGATATCCCAGATCCGTTGACGATGGAGAAAAATTTCGCTATGCTTCGAGTAACAGAAGAGAAAGAACGAAATTTTGAAAAGAGGGGATATATGGGAAAGAAAGTATTGGGAATTATGGTAATATTACTGTTCTTTACAGGTTGTCAGAATATGGGAAATGAGTCAGAAAATTTGCAGCAGGTAGAAAAACAGGAAAATGGAGAAGAACGGAATAGTTCTATCAGCAATGATGAAACGGAAACAAATGTGACACCTGAAAATGATCAGGAATTAAGCAATGGTGAGCACATCCGTTTTCAGCTTGGCAGTCAGGCCAAAATTGATGCGATTGTTGACATGCCGGACAAAAAATGGAATGAGTTTGAAAAATGTGTGATAGAAGTGGATGGATTTCAAGGAGAAAGTGTGTTCAATAAAATACTTGGGAAAATTCCGGAAAGTGGATTGGAAACAAGAAAAGGAGACACAGGAGAGCCGGACGTTTGTTATTCGTATGAGGGAATACTTGGCGAACAATTAAAAAATCAAAATGGAACGGTGTCTGTCAGCAATATATTAGGAGTGGAAACGGAAGAAGGAAAAAAAGTTTATTATAATTTGCCTGTTGAATATATTACATCAGCCTATGGTGAAGGGATTTTGGTCAGAGACAATGAGCAGGAAATTTCATTGGAAGACGAAGAAAAGCTGATAGAGGAAGGAAAAGAGTTTGTTAGATGGATTGGAGACTGGGAAAAAGTTGAATTGACCAGTAAATACAGTTTTTCGTATGAACAGATGGAAAAACAGCAGGAATTAATGGAACAGGCAATCGAGAATGGAGAATTGCTAAAGCCTCAGAAGATTCAGAAATATGAGTGGTCAAAAGCAGATGATTGTTTCCTGTTGTTTTTTCAGGGTTATCTGAATGGGGTTCCTGTATTATGCAATGAAATTAACCGGCAGGATGATCTTTATATTCCGTCATCTAAAATACAGGCTGTTATAACGGAGGGCGGAATTCAATATCTTCAAGCAGTTAATCACTATGCTATTCGGGAAAAGGAACCGGTATCTCTTGCGGAAAAAGATATTATTTTGGAAACGCTGAGAAATAAGTATGATTTGGCAATTGCAGAGCCGATTACGCTGAATCAGATGAAACTGATTTATTACCCGATGACAACGGGAAGAAATGAAACAGGGCATTGGATGTGCGATATGATTCCTGCGTGGCAGTTTCGATTTATAGAAGATGAGATCGAACAGTATGTTTACATCAATGCACTGGATGGACGGGAAATTGCAGGGTGAGTTTGTCTGAGCTTTATGATTTACTCAAAGAATAAATTATTTTTGTGAAAGATAGTGGGCTCCGGGGCTAAGCGGGGTCACATCTTTTATAGAGGCGAAGAGAAGTTTCGAGAGAGGGAATGTACCAACCGGTAAAACCATC
>ENA-OQCN01001121-OQCN01001121.1-human-gut-metagenome-genome-assembly--contig:-NODE-1121-length-13656-cov-2.836352_pt1 | contig 13656 bp, 15 predicted proteins | sample MGYA00242497_ERZ504576 | MGnify/ENA primary metagenome ERZ504576 (study PRJEB26092, sample SAMD00036296) | human gut metagenome | host: Homo sapiens | study: EMG produced TPA metagenomics assembly of...
TTGTCAAAGTAAAATTACATGGCTTTTTCAATTAATTCTACACATTTATCAATGCCCAAAACACCACTGTCTAAACACAATTGATAGTTTTTAGCATCCGCCCATTTACGATCTGTGTAATATTTATAGTAAGCAATACGACGTTTATCCTTATCTTTGATTCGTTTGTCTGGCGCAAATTCATTTTGTCCATAAACCGATACAACACGATTCTTTCGATATTCAAAGTCTGCATGAATAAATACATTCAATACGTCTTTACGATCACGAAGAATATAATCTGAGCATCTCCCTACAATGACACAATTTCCTTTATCGGCTAATTCACAAATTACATTTCTTTGTGCAATATATAATTCGTCCGATAAGTTATATCCATAATTATTCCAAATAAAACCAAATGTACTTGTGCTTGATGCATCTTCCCCATTTTCTTCAATATACTCTTTCGCAAAACCACTTTCTTGAGCAATTTGTTGCACAATTTCATAATCATAATAAGCATAGCCTAGTTTTTCAGCTAATTTCTTGGCAATGGTTCTTCCGCCACTTCCAAATTCACGTGTAATTGCAATTATCATAAGATACCTCCTATTAATGAAAATCGAGCCTTCTACAACTGGAATTATATCCCGTAAGAAGACTCGTTGTTGTAGACATTTTACCAAAAATATTAAGTTTTTGTAAGTAATGGTACAGCATTTTTCATACACCATCACCTCGCTTTTATACACTGCACTATCTACTTATATTTTAATTCAGAACAAGTGAAAAGTAACGTAAAACATGAAAAAAGAATAGAATCTTTCGACCCTATTCTAAATCATCACTCAACGCTGCACATATCATATATGGTGGAATACAAATTATATTATCTTTCCTTGCAAAATTTTTTGGATGAACAATATATGGTGTTGCGATTTTCTTACCAAATAATTCTTTAAATTTATCTAAAGACGTAGCTGAATAATTCTTTGAAGATTTTACTTCGATTGGAAATACTTTTAGATTTGTTTTACTCTCATTTGATAATAAGAAATCAATTTCAATATCATTTCTATGCTTTTCCTTATTATATTTTGTATAGAAATATAACTTTTTACCCATAGACGTAATCATTTGCGCAATCATATTCTCATACAACATACCTTTATTTAATGATAATTTATCATTCATGATTTGTTGATACAATCTTGAAGAACTCAACTCATTTTCACTAAATGCCAAACTCACTAATAATCCTGTATCGCCCATGTAGCATTTCACATAAGAATCGTCTTTATTTAACGCAAATCCTACATTTGGATCTGTACACCTGTAACATAAATTACAAATCATAGAATCATCTAGCCAAAATAAAGGCTCATCATACCTGTCAAAACTACGATTAGATTCTCCCAGTTCAGATAAAACAACCTTTTTTTCATGTGTAGATAAATATCCTGGGATATTCTCAAACAAAGCTGACACTCTTGAATTGTATCTTTTAGCGGCTTTCTTGATATCATCACGATAGAGTTCAAGAATATCTCTTTTTTCCACATCCGCCGCATAAAAATCTTTATTTCCGTTCTTATAAGCTTTTAATGCCTGTGGCATTCCCCCAACCAGCAAATATTCTTTAAATAAATACATAACCTTCGCATGCATTTTTTCATCTAAAGGCTTTTTCTTATCCCAACAATTTTTAATATATTCAAATAATAATTCCTCACCCATATAGATCACGAACTCTTCAAAATCTACAGGGTACATACGAATCTTTCTTTCCTCGGATGGCAATGTGATATTTTCAACATTTTCTTTAATCGAAATCAAAGAACCCGTTTCTAAATAATCATACCGTCCATCTTCAACCAAATATTTAATGGCTTGTCTAGCTTGAGGAAATCTTTGTATTTCATCAAATATAATCAACGATTCTCTTTTAAATAATCGAACATTCATTTCTAAAGAAATAATTTGAAAAAAAAGTATCTAAATCGTTTAAATTATCAAACGCTTTAATAATCGTATTTGAAGCCTTGTTGAAATCAATTAAAACATAAGATTTGTATTCGTTTCGACCAAACTCTTCTGCCACTGTAGATTTTCCAATACGCCTAGCCCCTTCAATCAACAATGCTTTGGATCCATTTGTTTCCTGTTTCCATTTCAAAAGTTTAGAATAAATCTTTCTTTTTATTTCCATCGCGATATCTCCTTTATATAAAACATTATACACCATACATACCGCAGTGCGCAAAGTAATTTAGTGCAAAACATACCGCAGTGCGCAAAGTATTTTAGTACGAAATATACCGCAGTGCGCAAAGTATACAAAAAAGAATAGAATCTTTCGACCCTATTCCTTAGCTCCATATTCTTCATAATATGCATCAATTCTTGATTTTAATTCAGGATCTAATTTATCTCCTAAATATTCAATCACTTCTGGCATTGACACGATTGCAGCTGTTGGGAAACCATATAATTCACTCACTTCTGTTAATGCTGTTTTTTCACCTTTTCCCTTTTCGTTACGATTTAAAGAAACCATCAATCCAACGATTTCAACATTTGCTGCACCACGAACCTTTGGTACTGTTTCTTCCATTGATTTTCCAGATGTCGTAACATCTTCAATCATAACGACACGATCACCATCTTGTAGTTTTGTTCCTAAGAAACTTCCCTTATCAGCTCCATGATCTTTTTCTTCTTTACGATCTGAACAATAACGAACTTCCATTCCATATAAATTATCTAATGCGATTGTCGTCGCAACAGCCAATGGAATTCCCTTATATGCAGGTCCGAATAATACATCGAAGTCTTTACCATATTGATTAACGATGGCCTTTGCGTAATATTCACCTAATCTTTTTAACTGGTTACCTGTAACATATCCACCAGCATTCATAAAGAATGGGGATTTACGTCCTGATTTTAGTGTAAAATCACCAAATTTTAATACTTTAGATTCCAACATGAAATCAATAAACTCTTTTTTATATTGTTCCATTTTCTTGCCTCCACTTTTATAAAAATTCTATCACACTTCTGTACAATTTCCCATAATTGTATGATTTTTAAATGATAAATATTATGGTAGTATAAAGCTGAGGTGATAGACAATGCAGGAAAATGTATTCTTTTTTCTGAAGGCTAAAAATAGTGTTAAATATTTATATGATAATATCAGTGTAGAAGATGGACTTGCCCTCATGCGCAAGCACAAATATACGGCGATGCCCATTATTAATAAGGAAGGCGTTTATGTAGGAACCATTACAGAGGGGGATTTTCTTTGGTACTTATTAGACCATCCTTCAATTCATAAAGAAGATCTAGAACAAATGGAGATTCGTGAACTAATTCGTGGAGACTTTACGCCACCGGTTCAAATCGATGTTCCAGTCGATCAATTGTTCGCTCAATCTTTGAAACAAAACTTCGTACCCGTAGTCGATGATCGCCAAATTTTTATTGGCATTGTGACACGACAATCTATTATTCAATATTTAATGAATAATGCAGATAAATACATGCAACAATAAAACAGCCGGATTTATTCTGGTTGTTTTCTTTATCACATTGAAAAAAGCCTTTAAATTGTGTATGATAATGGGTATTAATGAAGGAGTGATAGTTTCATGAATCCGGATGATTCAGTCCCGTTACAGTATAGTTTAGGAGGTTAATATGAACCTTCCCATCTTAATTTTATTTACATTTATTCTAAACATCTTGTTTTCAATGACAAGCAGCATCGTTTCTACAAATAAAGAAATCGAAGATGAATCTTATAAATATCAAGCTACATTAAAATGGTTATCTCTATGCATGGAAGTATTTGGCATTGTGATGAGTGTAATCTATTTACAGCCCATGATCCATACTCCATTACTTTATGTAGTCGTACTTCTATTGGTGTATGTATATATTTTATTGAGTGATTTATTACCAAGAATTTGCGAATGCTCATTCAGACAAGTTTGAAAAAACATTTATGTCTATTGCGAAAGGCATTCAATCCTTATTTACACCATTTACTTTCTTCTTGCGTTTTGAAGTAGAAAAAGAACAAGAAGATTATTCTGAAGAAGATATTTATGAAGTTATCAACGGTGGTGGTGTTGAACCAAGTCAAAAGGAGTTTATTGAAAACTTATTTGAATTTGATGATACACCCGTTGAAGAAATTTGCACACATCGAAGTGAAGTTGTTTGTCTATATTTAAATGATGATAAAGAAACATGGAAAAAGACCATTCTAGAAAATCGTCACACATTATACCCTGTATGTGATGAGGATAATGATGATGTCGTAGGTATTCTAGATACACGTGACTATTTCCGTTTAGATTCGATTGAACAAGATAATGTCATCAATAAAGCAATGGATCAGCCTTTCTTTATTTCACAAAATATGAAGGCCGATGTTTTATTGAAGGAAATGAAAATCAAAAAAGTATACTTTGCGGTTTTACTTGATGAATACGGAGGAATGACCGGTATCGTGACTTTACATGATATTATTGAAACCCTTCTTGGTGAAATCCAAGAAGATGATGATATTGAAGAGCCAGATCCAATCCAACAAATTGATTCTGATCAATTTAGAATCTATGGTCAAGCTGACATTGAAGATATCGAAAAAGCTTTAGGCATTTCATTAGAAGATGAGGATTGTGACACGTTTGGTGGATACATCCTAAATCATTATGGACAAATTCCTGATGAAGGTTCACATTTTAAAGTCAGTCTAGACTTAATGGACGTATATGTTAAGGAAGTAAAGAATCATCGTATCGGACAAACTATTGTACAAATAAAGCGAAAAGAGGAAGGAAACCAACATGAAAGCACTGAAAAACGCAATCGAGACTAGAGGACATTTTATCAATGATGAGGTATTAAAGGTAGATGCTTTTTTAAATCACCAAATTGATTGTTCTTTAGTAGATGAAATGGGAAATGAATTTTATGAACACTTTAAAGACAAAGGCATCACAAAAGTAGTAACCATCGAATCTAGTGGTATTGCCCCAGCCTATGCGACAGCCATCCGTTTGAATGTGCCATTGATTTTCATCAAGAAAACACAACCAAGCACAATGATTGATCCTGCATTTGCGGAAGTCTTCTCTTTCACAAAGAATAAGACATATCCAATTTGTATTGAAAAAGAATACTTAAAAAAAGGCGATAAAGTTTTATTCATTGATGATTTCTTGGCAAATGGTGAAGCATTCAAAGGAACAGAAAACTTAATTGCGCAGGCACAAGCTGAAATTGTTGGTGTTGGCATGGTGATTGAAAAAGCTTTCCAAAAAGGACATGCGTATATTTCTGAAAAAGGATATGACCTTTTAGCGTTGGCATCTATTGCAGGTGTTAAGAATAAGAAAATTACATGGGCTGATGAATAATCAGTCCTTTTTTTGAAAACAAGGGGATTCTAATGAAAAATACATTAAAAAAAATATTTATTAGCTTTACCGTATTATCACTTACTGCATGTGGTTCAACTACAATGCAAGACAATACGTTTGCAGCTAAAGAAAACAAAGGTTTCACAAAATACACAAACCAATTGGTAGTTGAATATGCCGAAAACGACTATACAACGATGCACCAATTCTTTGAACATCCAGAAGACTATGGTATTGATATTAATAATGTAGATGTAAGTCTTGGTGAATTTTATACAGACAATACAGAAGAAATTAAGAAAGATCAAAAAGAATTAAACAAGTTTAATCGCAGTACTTTAGACAAGACGCAACAAACCATCTATGATGAATTAAAGTATGAGAATGAATTGAGTTTAAAAGCAGAGAACAAGAAATTTCAATATTTAAACAATTGTTGGAGCACAATGAGTGGACTTCACCAAAGTTTGATTTCTGTTTTTTCTGAATACATTTTACGAAGTGAAAAAGACATTCAAGATTTGATTACACTCATCAACGATGTGCCTCGCTATACAAATGATGTATTGGAATATACAAAAGAACAAGCAGATAAGAATACGTTACAGTTTGACTATGATTCTGTTATACAAGATATTCAAGATGTCATCAATAATAAAGAAAATAGTTCAATCACAAGTGCATTATATAATGCGATTGACGCTTTAAATCTGGATGAAGAAAAAACAACATCTTTTAAAGCACAAGTCAAAGATGCCATGGACACAAATTTCTTCCCTAGTTATCAGGCTATGTTAGATACATTGACCTCTCTTCAATCCAAAGTACAACCTTTACAAGGGTTGTCAAACTATAAAAATGGTAAGAAATACTATGAAGTATTAGTTGAAAATGCGACAAGTTCTACTGACTCTATTTCTACAATTAAAGAGAACACACAATCCGCAATCAATTCGGCTATCACTAAATTCCAAAAACTATATAAAGCCAATCCAATGATTGCGTATGAATTGGATTCTGTTTCAACAGATTTTACAGATGTCAATCAAATTCTAGAAAGCCTTCAAAAGGACTATAAAAAGGATTTTCCAGAAGTAAAAACCATGAAATATGATTTAAAAGCACTACCAGAAGATCAATCTGTCAGCGGAATTGTTGCCTACTTTATCACACCCGCCTTGGATTATTCACAAAACTATCAAATGCGCTACAACAAACGTGATTATGGCGATGATCCATCAAGTTTAACACTTTATCAAACATTAGCTCATGAAGGTATTGCCGGGCATATGTATCAAGCGCAATACAACAAGGAACATTTAAAATACCCAATCCAATTCTTCTACAACAATCTAGGCATGTCAGAAGGATGGGCTACTTATATGGAAAGCATGTCTTTACATTATTTAGATAATAATGAAGACTTATTAGAAGCCTATAATTTGAATAACATTCTTACCAATCTATACATTGTCTTAATGGACATCAGCATTCATTATGATGGTATGTCACTCAATGATTTTAAGAATGAATATGGCGATATGTTTAGTTCAGAAGGATTAGAAAGTATTTACAATCAATTGGCAGACAATCCAACTATATTCTTATCTTACTATTATGGCTATCTTCAAATCGTAGATTTAAAGAGTAATGCCAAATCTAGATTAAACTCAAAATTTGACAATGTAGACTTCCATAATGCACTACTACAGTATGGTGAAGTCAACTTCAATATTGTCAAACAAAGCATAAATGAATATATCAGTGAAAACAGGTAGAACCTAAAAAGATGTTGGTTTAAATTTCCAACATCTTTTCTTTATACATTAATATCCATTCATCCACATCATACAAAGGAATATTTATGATTTGTTTAAAGGTACGATATGGAGACATTGAAAATTTCCACCCTTCCATATCCTCGTTCTCATTTAATAATGTATTCATACTTTTTGATTTTAAATTCTTTTCTGCCTTAACCTCAATTGGATATACATTTCCTAATTGAACTACAAAGTCAATTTCATTTGTTGAATTTTCATTATTATAGTATTTTGGAGTTACATTACAAGCCACTATTTGTTGAGCAACATATTGCTCCGTAAAAGCACCCTTATATTCTTTAAAAACGTTATCTCCTATTAAAATGTTTTTTGCGGGAGCATCCACCATTGCACCAAGAAGTCCTAAATCAAGTAAGTACAGTTTAAACGCATTGAACTCTTCATAAAACTTAAGTGGCATGCATACTTTATTAATACGGTTCACCCTAAACACCAAGCCTGCATCCACAAGCCATTGAATTGCATCTTCGAACTCTTTTGCACGCCCACCCTTTTTCAGCATCCCATATATAAATTTTTTGTTTTCCTTTGCCAATTGTGCAGGAACGCTATCCCACACTAAATTTACTTTGGTCAATAAGCTTCCAGGTATATGTTTTGAAAAATCTTGTCGATAGTTTAATAGGATTCTATTTTGTATTTCGCGAACATGAAATATTTCCTTGGTTTGAGCATAATATTTAACAACTTCAGGCATACCACCAACATAATAATATTGTCTTAAATAATTCTTTAACTTTTCATGGAACACATCCATCTCTTTCCAATTATGGTGTTCCATCTGTTCTACCAACATATCTTCATTTAAAGCCAACAAAAATTCTTTAAATGACATGGGATACAACGTTAATTGATCCACTTTTCCAACAGGAAATCCTGTAGATTGATGCAAAGTAATGCCTAATAAGCTTCCTGCCACAACAATATGATATTCAAAGGCTTCTTCTTGGAAATATTTCAATGCCGTTAATCCTAATGGACATTCCTGTATTTCATCTAAAATAATCAATGTATTTTCTTTTTCAATTCGCGTATTTGTAAGAGCTGAAAAGCTTAAGATCAAACGATTCACATCGAAATCATAGAACATTTCTTTCATCTCATTATTATTGTCACAATTAATATACACTACATTTTTATATTCTTTTTTCCCAAATTCATTTAAAATCCAAGTCTTCCCCGTTTGTCTTGCACCATTTAAAATCAAAGGTTTACGGTAGCTACTATTTTTCCATTTAACGAGGTCATTATATATATTTCGATACATGAAATCTTCCTCCTTCAAGCTAATTTTACATTTTTCTAGGGAAATATTCCATATCTTTTAACACTTTTCTATGGGAATATTTGAAGAAAATTACATTTTTCTAGGGGAAAGCGCAACTATATTTAACACTTTTCATTTAATAATTTCTTTTTCCTACAAATACATTATATACACTTCTATAACAATAACTCTTTTTACGTACCGATCATCGTACGAGACTACATTTAATTCTTCCATCTTCTGAATTGTACGATTGATTGTTGATTTCGATAATCCTGTCATATCTTCTAATTCTTTTTTTGTAAATACAACTTGAGAAAGAAGAATTGGCATAATCTTATATAGTGTTGCACTGTGAATCGTTTCCATTTTTGCCATATCTTCCTTGTAGATTCTATCGATTTCATTCATTTTATAAATAAAGTTATTGCACTGATCCACTACGCATTGAAGGAAAAATTTGATATATCCTAAATAATTTCCTTTACGACTTTCCATTAGATTAAATTGATATGCAGGCTTATACAATTCTAATATTTCAGACATATATAATATTGGTTTATCTTGTTCAAACCTTGCCATTTGAATAGGAATCAAAGCTCTTCCAAGTCGTCCATTTCCATCTGAATATGCATGAATTGTTTCAAATTGTGCATGAGTTAATGCCACATTAATTAAATATGGATCAACAAACTCATCATTCATATATTCATACAAATTTTCTAATAAACCTGATACATTTTCTGGTGCAGGAGGAATGAATATCGCATTCTCAATACTCGCACCTTTAGGACCAATCCAATTCTGAGTTGTACGAATATGACCTGGCTTCTTTTTAGAACCACGAACACTATCCAACAAAAGCCTGTGCATAGTATTCACCAATTCAAAATCAATATCTTTTCCATTATTAATTTTTTCATATGCATATTCCACAGTTTTCTTTAAATTTTGAATTTCTTTATTATCATCCGTTTCTTCCATATACTTTAAATAATACATTTCATCTTGCGAAATCTGCGTCCCTTCAATTTGAGTCGATTTCAAACTCTCACTCAACAAAATAGAATCTAAAAATATTTTGAATCAAAATCCAAAGTCTGTAATTTAATCTTATATTCTGTATATTTTGCGTTTGCCTGAGACAATAATCTTAATAAGTCTTTATCCATTTTATAATTCACTGGATATAAATCTGCACTAAAAGGTGTCATTTTTTTCTACCTCCTGACTTTATTTTTCTTATTTTATCATATAAAGTGTCTTTTTTTCATATTTTGACTCATTTCACCGCTTTTACAATATTTTTTGGTTCATATTTTCAGATTTTGACACCTTTTTATGTTTTTTTCACTCTATTTTGAGTCAGACATGACTCAGTTTGACTTCTTTTCAATAGAAAAAGTGTCATTTTTTAAAATTATGACATCTTTTTTTAACCACAGATTCATAATTATCTCCAGATTGAATATAATTCATCGGTATATAAATCTGGATAGCTTTTGGTAAATACTTCAACATATGTTCCATGCAGGCTCTTCTAAATTAAAATGACCCATTTTATATGATTAAATGATAATTTTTTGTGCTAAAATTTAAAATTATTAGAAAAAGCACCTTTTTTACGTATAAGAGTATGTAGGAAAATCCTACTAGAAAAAGGAGGTGCGTATGAGATACGCAAACTTATTAAATGATTTCGCCTTTAAGTATGTGTTTGGCGAAGATTGTAAGGAGGCCAATGATGCCTTAAAATCATTACTTACGGTATTTTTAGAAAGGAAGGTAAATCATGTTGTTGTAAAGAATTCAGAATTGGTCAAAGACTATAGTAAAATGAAAAGTCCACGGTTGGATCTGTTAGTTGAATTTGATGATCAAACAACTGTAGATTTAGAAATGCAGTTAAGACAAACCAAAGATAATTTGCCGATTCGCTTTAGTTATTATTTGGCTAGACTTCATGGTTCTCAAGAATTGGAAGGAAAATATTATGGAGAGTTAAAGGAAACAATCGTCTTAGTGTTCTTTAATGTGAATCTAATTGATAATCATAGAATGTGCAACACATTTACATTAAGGAATGAAGAAGGTTTATCTTTTGTAGAAGAAAGTCAGGATCGTATGAAGTTACGTACAGTTGAAATGGAAAAGTTAGATTTAAATAAACCGCTTAAAGACATGAATGAACAGGAAAAGATGATTTATTACTTTTTGAATTGCCACAAGGGAATGGATGATAGTAAAATTAAGGCAATGATAGAAAGTGATGGGGTGATTCAAATGTTAGAGAAGCGTGTAGAAACCATATCGGATGATGGTTGGAAGAAAATAATAGAAGATTTTCAAAAACTGCATGAAAATGAAGAACGAATGGAACGACAACTTGAACTTGAAGAGCTTCAAAAAGTAAAAGAAGAAGTTCAAAAAACAAAAGAAGAGGTTCAAAAAGAAAAACAAGAAGCAAAAAAGGTAATGCTTGAAGCTACAAAAAAATCAGTGGAGGCTGATAAGAAAGTTGAATCAGATGATTTATAAGATGTATGAAGATGGTTTTAGCTTTGAACAAATATCAAATTACTGTTCACTTAGTGTGGATGAACTTAAATCGTTAATAAAATCATAAAATTTCTTATTACGATTAAAAGTAGTTTGTTTATAATAGATCCATCCTTTGTGACTGCAATGGAAAAAAGTAGTAGCCATGGATATTGCTGATGGTGAAAATGGAACCGTAAACACTGGGTGATCGTTTCTTAGAGCTAAGCTTTCGAAGATTAAAAAATCCAGATAGTCAACTGCCTGTACTTTTGTACAGGAAATAAGGTGGTACCGAGATTTTATAGTCGTCCTTGAATATTTAAGGATGCTTTTTTCATATCTTCAAAAGTCTGAAATTCAACATCAAAAAATGTGAATAATTGGCTCTATTAATCTGCAAATTCCGGTTTATTGATACGCCTGATTTTTCCTGGACGAATAGTAATTTTTTAGAATCCGTAGGTGTGAACATGGCAGAGATTTTTGAAGAGTTCATCAAAAAACAGTAACGCTGAATTCACCACCGCCATACAAGGACGGCGTACTCTTCTGAACTGCTTATAGAATCTTAAGTATTATTCATATTGGGGAGTATATCCTGCTATTCTCACCACATTTTGCTCCCCAATATTATTTAAACTTGAAATTGCAGTTGCTCAAGGCTCTTGTCATTTCAAGTTTTGCGTCACAAATGTAATTAGCTTTGCCAAATACAGTGCCACCCTTATGATATCCTGGTATATTACTTCACTTATCAAACAACGAAAGAGAGCCTTGAATCAAAGTTCTCTCAATAGCTATTATAAGTCAAATCCAAAATAACGAACGGCATTGTTGTAAGAGATACCCTTAACGATTTCAGTTAAGTTTTCTTTATCATAAGGATACTCTAAGGATACTCTCCATTTTCTACCCATGTACCAATTAAGTTACACAAAATTCGGCGGAAATATTCATGTCTTGAATAAGACAAGAAACTTCTTGAATCTGTCAACATACCTAAGAAATTACCTAATAATCCTAGGTTTGCCAAAGATGTCATTTGTTTTTCCATACCCGTTTTATTGTCATTAAACCATCAAGCAGATCCTTGTTGAATCTTTCCAATCGTATCACAATTTTGGAAACATCCAAGTACTTTCTTGATCAACTTCACAATAATCCTCCTAATATTAGAACTGTGTTGTATTTCGCTTAATAAATTTACATGGAATCTCCATTTTTTGTCGAACTGATTTTCCCGCAAGAACTTTAATAAGCGAATCAACCGCAATTTCACTTAACTCTTCTTCTTGTGAATCAATAGAACTCATTTCCGGATAGCAACAAACGCATAGTTCTGAGTTGTTGAATCCAACGACATTGACATCTTCAGGAATCGACTTATTGATTTGATGCACATATTTAAGTGCACCAACAGCCATCGCATCATCGCTGGCAATTACGGCATCAAAATCCAATTTTTTCTTTGCCAGTAAATCTCTTGCCTTCAATACGTTATTTGGCATAAGCACCTTATATTCTTCCTGCACCTTTAAACCATTATCAATCAGTGCGTCTTGATATCCCTCTAATTTTTTTGTTGTGCTGTACGAATTGGCATCATACAAAAACAATTTTCTTCCTTCCCACTTCGATTAGATTACATACAGTATCATAAACAGCTTTATAATTATCTGTTAAAACACAATATACACCTGGTACTCGAATATAGCCATTCATGAGTACCACAGGCACTTTTTGGGCAGCATCCTGTAGGTATTGAATATCATTCTGTCCACAATCTCCTGCATAATGTGAACCAACTAATATCATCGCATCAATCTACGATCCAATAATATTTTTACAGCTTCTACTTTTCCTTCATAGTCAAAGCCACTACACATCAAAATTGAGTCATATCCATACTTACGTAAATTCTTTTCTAAATACGCAATAGCACTTGCCATATAACGATCGGATACATCTGGGCAAACCAAACCAACCGTTTTAACTGAATTTAAGCCTAAACCTCTCGCAAACACATTCGGTGTGTAATCATACTCATTCATAACGTCCCAGACTTTCTTTTTTGTCTTTTCTGAAACCTTAGGACTATTATTGATTACACGCGATACAGTCGCAATGGAAACACCTGATAACTTGGCAATGTCATAAATGTTCATAATTGTTTCACTCCTCAGCCCTATTCCAACGCACTGAAAATTGCAAGTACTTACATCATATTTCTTGTTGTAGCCACTCACATTTCATAAGTCAAGTTTTTTTTGGAATCGTTTTCACACTTGTATTTAAGGGGTATTATCTCTTTTTCTACATTTTATCAAAAAACAGATATGAAACATACTTATTTGTAAGCTTTTTAAATTTTTCTATTGATTTATTTAAAAAACAGGGTTGTTAGATGTAAGTACTTACATCTAACATTTAAAATATAGACGGGTAGAAATGTGCAAATCTATAAGAATTCATTTAACGACTTGGTAGCTGTTGCACTATGTCCTCTAGAAAAAGGGACTATATGTAATGATCGATGGACAAGAAATTACACTTATTGAAGATATTGCCCAAGGAAATAAATTTACGT